>JACCDP010194332.1_pt1 | contig 15058 bp, 10 predicted proteins | sample 7445841 | NCBI WGS metagenome assembly JACCDP01 (sample SAMN15323441, study PRJNA562643) | freshwater metagenome | isolation source: river surface water | place: USA:Blue River Watershed | collected 2017-08-17 | reverse complement strand
TTCGTGACCTCAGCGCCCACTGTCTTCGTTTTCAACATGATGTTGTCAAAGCGCGGCGCGTTCATCTTCTGCCAGACCTTGACCAAATCACGGTCTGCGCCCTGCATAAGGCCATCCATCATCTCGACCACGTCCAGACGCGCGCCGAGACTGGAGTACACGGTCCCCATCTCCAGACCGATGATGCCGCCACCGAGGACCAGCATGCGCTTGGGAATGCTGGCCAAGCCCAGGGCGCCCGTCGAGTCGACCACACGGGGGTCCTTGGGCATGAAGGGCAGGCGCACCGCCTGCGAGCCGGCGGCGATGATGGCCTGCTTGAACTGGAGGGTCTGGGTCTTGCCGGTCTTTTCCTGGCCATCGCCGGTGGTCTCTTCCACGCTCAGATGGAAGGGATCGAGGAAGGTCCCGTAGCCACGCACCACGGTCACCTTGCGCATCTTGGCCATCGCGGCCAGACCGCCGGTGAGCTTGCCCACCACCTTGCCCTTGTGGGCGCGCAGCTTGGTCAGGTCAACCTGGGGCTTGCCAAAGCTCACGCCCAGGGACTCGAAGTGGGAAACCTCGTCCATCACCGCCGCCACATGGAGCAAGGCCTTGGAGGGAATACAGCCCACATTGAGGCAGACACCACCCAGCGTCGCGTAGCGCTCGACCAGTACCACCTTCATGCCCAGGTCAGCGGCGCGGAAGGCGGCCGAATAGCCACCGGGGCCACCGCCCAGGACCAACATGTCACACACCAGGTCAGCACCGCCTGCGTAGCTGGCGGCTGGGCCGGCGACAGCCGCCGACGCTGCGATGGCAGTGGCTGCGGCAGGTGCTGCTATGGGCTTCGAGGCAGTGGCTGCCGCGCTGGAGGGCGCATTGCTGCCTGGGGCGTTGCCAGCAGAAGGGCCTGCGAACGCGGAGGACCCTTCAGCCACCTCCATCAGCACCAGCACCGAGCCCTCGGCGACCTTGTCGCCGAGCTTGACTCGCAGTTCCTTGACCACACCCGCATGGGTAGACGGAATCTCCATCGAGGCCTTGTCGGACTCCACGGTGATCAGGGACTGCTCGAGCTTGACCGAGTCTCCGGGCTGCACCAGCAGCTCGATGACTGCCACTTCACTGAAGTCGCCGATATCCGGTACTTTCACTTCCACCAGGCTCATGATTGTTTTTCCTTGGATTTAAGCGTGAACACGTCCCACGGACCCGCCGAGTTGCGGTCGAACTCGCAGCCAGCGGCCAGGCCCGCGACGGCTATCTCGCGCGCGGTCTTGGCCTTTTCATAGCCGGCGTGCATGGCGCCCAAAGCGAAGCTGCGGCCCGAACCGATGCTCCAGTAGGCCTTGAACTCGAACACCTCTCGGTAGCTGTAGAGGCCGTAGATGCCCGAGGCGTTGGCAATCAGAACGCTGAACTGGCTGGACTCGTAAGGGTCGTGGTCTTCCTCCTTGGTCTGGAGAAAGAAGTTGTCCTTGAGGTAAGGGTGCAGCTTGGTGAAGGTGTCGAACACCTCCGACTTGCTCCCGAACTGCAGCGTCTCTTGCGGCAGGGTTGCCAGGGCCTTGCGCAGCACCGGAAAGTGCGCCACGGTGCCCGCCATACCGATATAGCTGGGGCCGGCATTGGTGTCGACGCGGAAGATCTTGCTGTTTTCCTCGAGCCTGTGGCTCAGACGCGTGTCGCCGAAGGTCACGAGAGTGTCGGCCGCAATCGCGACCTGACCATTCTTGCGAACGACGACGACGGTGGTCATGGATCAGTCTCGGTCGGTGAGGTTCAGAGAAGCACCCGGCGGAAGTCCGCCAGCACCTGGCCGAGGAAGGCGTTGAACCGGGCCGCAGACGCGCCGTCTATCACCCTGTGGTCCCACGACAGCGAAAGCGGCAGCATCAGGCGCGGCTGAAACTGCTTGCCGTCCCAGACCGGCTCGGTCTGGCTCTTGCAGACCCCCAGGATCGCCACCTCGGGGGCGTTGATGATGGGCGTGAAGTAACGCCCGCCAATGCCGCCCAAGGAAGAGATCGTGAAGCCCGCGCCCTGCATGTCGGCCGGGCCAAGTTTTCCCTCGCGGGCCTTTTTGGCCATCTCGGACATTTCCTGGCTGATCTGAAGAATGCCCTTTTTGTCGGCGTCCTTGATCACTGGAACCACCAGGCCATTGGGTGTGTCCGCCGCAAAGCCGATGTGGAAGTACTGCTTGAAGACCAGCTGGTCACCGTCCAGGCTGCTATTGAATTCAGGGAACTTCTTGAGGGCGGACACGCAGGCCTTGATCAGGAAGGCCAGCATAGTGATCTTCACACCGGACTTCTCGTTCTCCTTGTTCATCTGAACGCGGAAGGCCTCCAGCTCGGTGATGTCGGCGTCATCGTGGTTGGTGACGTGCGGGATCATCACCCAGTTGCGGTGCAGGTTGGCACCACTGATTTTCTTGATGCGTCCCAGGTCCTTGCGCTCCACGGGACCGAATTTGGCGAAGTCGACCTTCGGCCAGGGCAGCAGGCCCAGGGCCTCCCCGCCGCCACCGGCAACGCCCTTGGACGCGGCGGCCTTGGTGCTGGCAGCACCACTCATCACGGCCTTGGTGAAGGCCTGGACATCCTCTTGAGTGATGCGGCTCTTGGGCCCGGAGCCTTTGACCTCGTCCAGAGGCACACCGAGCTCGCGAGCAAACTTGCGCACCGACGGCGAGGCATGGGGCAGTGCGCCGGTGGGCGCTCCAGGCTGATGCGGCGGAAGAGAGGCGGTAGGTGTCGTGCGCTCGGGGGCAGCCGCAGAAACTGCCGGTGGTGTGGCAGGCACTGAAGTGACTGCGACCGGTGCGGACGCAAGACCTGCAGGAACTGAAGGAGCTGTAGGCGCAGGAGCTGCAGCAGCAGCAGCAGGGGCGGTCTCGCCCTCCAGCATGAGGAGCAGATCCCCGATGTTGACCTTGTCGCCGAGCTTGACCTTGAGCTCCTTGACCACGCCGGCAGCCGCCGACGGGATTTCCATCGAGGCCTTGTCGGACTCAACGGTGATGAGGGACTGTTCGACCTTGATGGTGTCACCCGGTTTGACGAGCAGCTCGATCACCGCCACGTCCTTGAAATCCCCGATATCAGGGACCTTCACTTCGATCAGCGCCATGTGCGTGTTCTCCGTTCTTGTTCAGGCTCGCCGCGCGCTCACGCGTACAGCGGGTTCACCCGGTCGCTCTTGATGCCGTACTTCTTGATTGCCTCGGCGACCTTGGTCGCCGGCACGACGCCCTCATCGGCGAGGGACTTGAGGGCGGCAACCACGATGTAGTGGCGGTTGATCTCGAAGTGCTCGCGCAGTTTGCTGCGGAAGTCGCTGCGGCCAAAGCCGTCGGTGCCCAGCACCTTGTAGCTGCGGCCCTTGGGCATGTAGGGACGAATCTGCTCGGTGTACGCCTTAACGTAGTCGGTCGACGCGATCACCGGGCCGGCGCTCTTCTCCAATTGCTGGGTGACAAAGGGCACGCGGGCCTTTTCGGTCGGATGCAACAGATTCCAGCGCTCGCAGTCCTGGCCATCGCGTGCCAGCTCGTTGAAGCTGGGGCAGCTCCAGACGCTGGCCGAAACGCCCCACTCCTTTTCGAGAATCTCCTGGGCCGCCAGCGACTCGCGCAGGATCGAGCCGGAGCCCAGAAGTTGCACCTGCTGCTTGCCCTTGCCACCGGCCTTGAACAGGTACATGCCTTTGATGATCTGTTCCTCGGTGCCAGCCACCAGGCCCGGCATCGGGTAGTTTTCGTTGAGCAGGGTGAGGTAGTAGAAGACGTTCTCTTGCTTCTCCACCATGCGCTTCAGGCCGTGCTGCATGATCACTGCCACCTCATGGGCGAAGGTGGGGTCGTAGGAGATGCAGTTGGGAATGGTGGCGGCCAGGATATGGCTGTGGCCGTCCTCGTGCTGTAAACCTTCCCCGTTGAGGGTGGTGCGCCCGGAGGTGCCCCCCAGCAAGAAGCCGCGGGCCTGCATGTCGCCGGCCGCCCAGCACAGGTCGCCCACGCGCTGCAGTCCGAACATCGAGTAGTAGATGTAGAACGGCACCATGATGCGGTTATTCGTCGAGTACGACGTCGCGGCCGCGATCCAGCTGGCCATGCCGCCGGCCTCGTTGATGCCCTCCTGCAGGATTTGGCCGTTGACTTCTTCCTTGTAGTAGGAGACCTGGTCGCGGTCTTGCGGTGTGTACTTCTGGCCCTCGGGGTTGTAGATGCCGATCTGGCGGAACAGCCCCTCCATACCGAAGGTGCGGGCCTCATCGACCAGGATCGGAACCGCACGCGGCCCCATTTCCTTGTCACGCAGCAGCGCGGTCAGAAAGCGCACATAGGCCTGGGTTGTGGAGATCTCGCGGCCTTCTGCGGTGGGCTCAATGACAGCCTTGAAGGCATCGAGGCCCGGCACCTTGAGTTGCTCGTCGGCCTTGGTACGACGCGCCGGCAGGTAGCCCCCCAGGGCCTTGCGGCGCTCGTGCAGGTACTGCATCTCGGGGGTGTTCTCGGCTGGCTTGTAGAAGGGAATTTCGGCCAGCTTCTCGTCGGGAATCGGGATGTTAAAGCGGTCGCGGAAGGCCTTGACGTCCTCGTCGGTGAGCTTCTTGGCTTGGTGCGCGATATTTTTGCCCTCGGCAGCCTTGCCCATACCAAAGCCTTTGACGGTCTTGATCAGGAGCACCGTCGGCTGGCCCTCGTGCTTGACCGCCGCGGCATAGGCCGCATAGACCTTTTGCGGGTCGTGGCCGCCCCGGTTGAGGCGCCAGATGTCATCGTCGGACATGTGGGCCACCATCTCCAGCAACTTGGGATGGCGGCCGAAGAAGTTCTTGCGCACGAAGGCACCGTCGTTGGCCTTCATGGCCTGGTAGTCACCGTCCAGGGTGTCCATCATCACTTGGCGGAGGATGCCGTCTTTGTCGCGGGCAAGGAGCGGGTCCCAGTAAGAGCCCCAGATCAGCTTGATCACGTTCCAGCCAGCACCACGGAACTCGCCCTCGAGCTCCTGGATGATCTTGCCGTTGCCGCGCACCGGGCCGTCCAGGCGCTGGAGGTTGCAGTTGACGACGAAGATCAGGTTGTCGAGCTTTTCACGCGCAGCGACACCGATGGCACCCAGGCTCTCAACCTCGTCCATCTCGCCGTCACCTAGGAAGGCCCATACCTTGCGCCCCGAGGTGTCGGCAATTCCGCGGGCGTGCAGGTACTTGAGAAAACGCGCCTGATAGATCGCCATCAGCGGCCCCAGGCCCATGGACACGGTGGGGAACTGCCAGAACTCCGGCATCAACTTCGGGTGGGGGTAGGACGACAGACCCTTGCCATCGACCTCCTGCCGGAAATTGAGTAACTGATCCTCAGAGATGCGCCCCTCCAGGTAGGCTCGGGCGTAGATGCCAGGTGCGCTGTGGCCTTGGATGTAGAGGCAGTCACCCCCCTTGTCGCCCTGCTCGGCTTTCCAGAAATGGTTGAAGCCGGCGCCAAACATGGTTGCCAGGGAGGCAAAGGAACTGATGTGCCCCCCGAGGTCGCCACCGTCTGCCGGATCGAGGCGGTTGGCCTTAACCACCATGGCCATCGCGTTCCAGCGCATGTAGGCGCGCAGGCGCTCCTCGATCTCTAGGTTGCCAGTCGCGTGGGCCTCGTCCTCTGGCTCGATGGTGTTCACGTAGGCGGTATTGGCCGAAAAAGGCAGATCAATACCTTGCTGGCGCGCCTGCTCTAGCAACTGCTCCAGAAGAAAGTGGCCGCGCTCACGCCCTTCGTTGGCGATCACCGCCGACAGTGCGTCAATCCACTCCCGGGTTTCCTGGGAATCAGGGTCATTGGAAGCGGAGCCGAACAGGTGGTCGGGCTGAGCTGACATTGGCTTGTCTCCTTGTAGGCAGCTGGGTTGTAACGGAACGGGATCGCCGCTCGTCCGGAAGTTTGACACAAAACACATAAATTTCAAATAGCGCCACCTGTTTTCATATTGCAATATTTTGGTGCGGCAATGCAGCAATGGCGCGCCCTGCGAGGCAGAGACACGAGCAACCCGAGGAGACAAACCGCAGGGAAAGGTGATCGGCGCGCCCGCCTACACTCAGCACCGGCATGCCACTCATCCCCACCGCCCCCCCGCCAAACCCGCAGGACATCGAGCCGCCGTTGCCTGGGCTGCGCCGTTGGTGGCGCAAACAATCTGCTGCGCGCCAAGACCGCTATGCCATGTTGGCGCCCCTGATCGCGGTCGTGTTGTTTCTGGCGGCCATCGTCACCGCGTTTTCTTACCTGCGTATTGAGGAACGTGAGCGTGAGACGGAGGCGATCAAGCGCGATGTCGAATACGCGCAGCAGCGCATGCGCCTGCGCCTACTCGAGCGGCAAGAGCAACTGATGCGCCTAGCGCATGACATGAACAACCTCGAGGTGGGGCCAACCGACTTCCCCAGGCGCGCAGAAGCCCTCGCGATGCAGTTTCCCGAGCTGCAAACACTGAGCTGGGTGGACGAGCGTCGGCGCGTCCGCTCGAGCCACGCTGCGCCCACCTTGGTCGCCCTCACACCCCGGATTCCGGGCGAGCCGCTCCGAGGGACCGAGGCCGAGGCCATGTTCGGGGTGGCACGCGAGCTGATGCAGCCTGTTTACTCCCAGCCGGCGGCGGGCACGGAAAACGGCGGCCTCTTGCAACTGCACATTCCTCTTGGGGAACGAAACCGGTTCATCGGCGTGCTGCTGGCCGAATACTCGATCGAAAGCGTGTTGCGCTACGCGGTCCCGCCAGAAGTCTCCGCAAAGTACGCGGTCGCCCTGCTGGACGCCCACAACCAGCTCCTGGCAGGCTCCTCGGTCGCACCCCGACTGGGTGCCCGTTTGCCTTGGCTCGACGAGGGCATCAACGCCTACGAAGTGCCCATCTCGCCCGTGGGCAATGGCCTCGTTCTGCGGGCGCAGGCCTGGCGAACTTCTCAGGGCCTAGTAGGAACCGGCCTCTTCTGGCTGGTTCTGGCGCTCAGCGGACTGACCGCCTGGACACTGATTGGTAACTGGCGTCATACCCGCCGCCGGCTGCAGGCCCAGCGCGCGCTGCTGGCGGAGACCACTTTCCGCCGCGCGATGGAAAACTCCATGCTCACCGGGATGCGGGCCCTAGACCTGCATGGCCGCATCACCTACGTGAATCCGGCGTTCTGTCAGATGACCGGCTGGTCCGAGAAAGAGCTCCTCGGCCTGATGCCGCCCTTCCCCTACTGGCCTGACGCAGACCGCGAGGTCTTGGCTGCGCGGCTCGAAGACGAGCTCAGGGGGCGGACCATTCCAGGCGGCTTCCAGGTCAGAGTCAAGCGCAAGGACCGCAGCCTGTTCGATGCCCGTATGTATGTCTCGCCCCTGGTCGATGCCAAGGGTAATCAGACCGGCTGGATGACCTCGGTCACCGACATCACAGAGCCCAATCGCACCCGAGCGCAGTTAGAAGCCGCTCACCAGCGCTTCACAGCGGTGATGGAGGCGCTGGACGCCTCGGTTTCGGTAGCGCCCCTGGGCAGCGAGGAGCTTCTCTTTGCCAACAAGCTTTACCGGCAGTGGTTTGGTGGCTTGAGCCAGGGCCACCTCGCCCTCGTGGCAGACGCCGGCCGGCCAGCGCCATCGGCCAGTGAGGCGGAGCGCGATGCAACAGGCGATGAGGTCGACGCCCTGGCTGGCCTTCCCGTCAACGCGATAGAGAGCGTTCAGTCGGAGAGCGCGGAGATTTTCCTGGTGGGCCTAGACAAGTGGCTGGAGATCCGCACCCGCTACCTGACCTGGGTGGACGGTCGGCTCGCGCAAATGGTCATCGCCACCGACATCACGGCCCGTCGACAGGCTGAGGCGCTGGCGGCGCAACAGGCCGAGCGCGCCCAAACCGCCAGCCGCCTGATTACCATGGGCGAAATGGCCTCCAGCGTGGCACACGAACTCAACCAGCCGCTGGCGGCCATCAGCAACTATTGCAGCGGCATGGTGTCGCGCATCAAGGGCCGCCAGATCGAGGAGGAAGAACTGCTCGCGGCGCTGGAAAAGACCGCCCGTCAAGCACAGCGCGCCGGCCAGATCATCCAGCGTATTCGCAGCTTCGTGAAGCGAAGCGAACCCAATCGCACCGCCTCGGAGGTCGACAGCATGGTCGGCGAGGCCGTCGAACTGGCCGAAATCGAGCTTCGCCGTCACAACGTCCGGCTGTCGCATTACGTGGCAGCCCGTCTGCCCAGACTGCTGGTGGACCCAATCCTCATTGAGCAGGTGCTGGTCAACCTGCTCAAGAATGCCGCCGAGTCCATCAATGCCGCCAATCGGCCAGCGCCCCTTCGCAGCGTCGAGTTGCGGGTGGTTCGGCAGGTGATAGAGGGGCTTCCCGGGGTGGAGTTCACGGTGCGCGACTCCGGCCGCGGCCTTGCCCCCGAGGTGATGGAGCGCCTGTTCGAAGCCTTCTTTTCGACCAAGGCCGAAGGAATGGGCATTGGCCTGAACCTGTGCCGCTCAATTGTGGAGTCCCACCAGGGAAGGATGGACGCGAAGAACATCTACAATGGCGCGGAGGTTTCAGGCTGCGAGTTTTCCTTCTGGATTCCCGAGCCTGGCGCTGCACTAGACAAGACCGACAAGAGTACCGGGGTTACTGCATGAGTCTGATTCCAAAGCGGGGCACCGTTTACGTCGTGGACGATGACGAAGCCGTCCGCGACTCCGTCCAATGGTTGCTGGAAGGCAAAGACTATCGAGTGCGCTGCTTCGAGTCGGCCGAGGCCTTTCTCTCGCGCTATGACCCGCGGGAGGTCGCCTGCCTGATTGTCGACATCCGTATGGGTGGCATGACCGGCTTGGAGCTGCAAGACAAGCTGATCGAACGCCGCTCCCCCCTGCCCGTCGTCTTCGTCACCGGCCACGGCGACGTCCCGATGGCGGTAGGGACGATGAAAAAAGGGGCCATGGATTTCATCCAGAAGCCCTTCAAGGAAAGTGAACTCCTGGGCCTGGTCGAGAGAATGCTCGATCACGCCAAGTCGACCTTCGCGGACCACCAGAGTGCGGCCAGCCGTGACGCCTTGCTGGGCAAACTCACTTCTCGTGAGGGTCAGGTGCTCGAACGCATCGTTGCCGGGCGACTGAACAAGCAGATCGCAGACGACCTGGGCATTAGCATCAAGACGGTGGAGGCTCATCGGGCCAACATCATGGAAAAACTCAATGCGAACACCGTGGCTGATTTGCTCAAGATTGCGCTGGGCCAGGCGGCTAGCAAGGCCTGAGCGATCGCACCCGCGAACCCTCGAACGTCCGCCCCCCGCCCATTTCACCGAGCCCGCCCGCTTTTGCGGGCGGCTCTCTTTCCAAGGCCATTCCATGACCGCCCAGCTGATTGACGGCAACGACCTTTCTCGAACAATCCGCGCCGAGGTGGCACACCGCACCGCAGCGCTGAAGGCCCGTGGTGTGGAGCCCAAGCTCCACATCATTTTGGTGGGGGAAGACCCGGCCTCCCAGGTCTATACCAAGCACAAGGTGAAAGACAGCACCGAAACCGGCCTGCTGGCGACCCTCGAAACCTATCCGGCGAATATGGCCGAAAGCGAACTGCTCGCCCGTATCCGTGCGCTCAATGCAGACAAGCAAGTGCATGGCATCTTGGTACAGCTGCCTCTGCCCAAGCACATGGACACGCAGAAGGTTATCGAGACCATTTCTCCGGCTAAGGATGTCGATGGTTTCCACGTGGCCAGCGCGGGTGCGCTCATGGTGGGGCAACCGGGCTTTTGGCCCTGCACGCCCTACGGCTGCATGAAGATGCTCGAGTCGATTGGCTACGACCTGCGCGGCAAACACGCGGTCGTCATCGGACGAAGCAATATCGTGGGCAAGCCAATGGCGCTGATGCTCTTGCATAAAAATGCCACCGTGACCATCTGTCACAGCGCAACGGCCGATTTGGCCGCCCTCACCCGCCAAGCCGACGTGGTTGTCGCCGCGGTAGGCAAGCGCAACGTGCTCACCGCCGACATGGTCAAGCCTGGAGCGGTCGTGATTGACGTGGGCATGAACCGCAACGATGAAGGCAAACTCTGCGGCGATGTCGACTTCGAGGGCCTGCGCCAGGTCGCCGGCTGGATCACTCCGGTGCCCGGGGGCGTTGGCCCGATGACCCGGGCCATGCTCCTGGTGAACACCCTGGAGGCGGCTGAGCGGGCCAACGCTTGACCCAGAGCCAGGGCCGGGCCAGTTGCAGCATGCCCTGCCCTCCCAGGGGCGCCGATCGCCCAATTCAAAGCCCTCCCGAGCTTGAAGCCTGCCGCCTTGCCGCAAAATAAGCGGCATGAGCAATCCCCTCCTCGACTTCAACGACCTCCCCCTCTTTGACCAGATCCGCCCCGAGCATGTTGCGGAGGCGGTAGACACGCTGCTGGCCGACTGCGAGAAAGCGCTGGAGAAGGTCACCTCGGCGGAGTTTCCAGCCGATTGGCACGCCCTGGCCCTGACCCTCGATGTCGCCACTGAACGCCTCGGCAGGGCCTGGGGTACGGTCAGCCACCTCAACGGCGTGGCCGACACGCCTGAGCTGCGGACTGCCTACAACGCCTCCCTCCCCCGCGTGACCGACTTCTGGACCCGCCTCAGCAGCGACGAGCGGCTCTACGCCAAGTACAAGGCGATCGACACGGCCTCCCTCGATTCCGAGCAGCGCCAAGCCCACAAAAACGCGATGCGCAGCTTCATACTGGGCGGCGCCGAGCTCTCGGGCGAGGCCAAGGCGCGATTCGCGCAGATTCAGGAGCGCCAGGCAGAACTCGGGCAAAAGTTCAGCGAGAACGCGCTCGACGCTACCGATGCCTGGGCGTACTACGCCCAAGAGGACGAGTTGGCCGGCGTGCCGGCCGATGTGGTCCAGGCAGCCCGCGCCGCCGCGCAGGCCGAAGGCAAAGCGGGCCACAAGCTCACGCTCAAAATGCCCTGCTACCTGCCGGTGATGCAGTTCTGTCACGACAGCAAGCTACGACAGCGCCTGTACCGGGCCTATGTCACCCGAGCCAGCGATCAGGCCGATGGCGACCTCACCCGCTTCGACAATGACGCCATCATCCGCGAGTTGCTCACGCTTCGGCGCGAAGAGGCGCGCCTGCTCGGATACGACAACTTTGCCGAGGTGTCTCTGGTCCCCAAGATGGCAAAGTCGCCTTCGGAGGTGATGACCTTCCTGCGTGAGCTGGCGAGTAAGGCCCGGCCCCACGCCGAGCGTGATTTGGCCGACATGCGCGCCTTCGCCGCCCGCAGTCTTGGCTTGGCCGAGCCACAGGCCTGGGACTGGCCCTACCTAGCCGAAAAGCTGAAGGAGGACCGGTACGCCTTCAGTGAGCAGGAGGTCAAGCAGTACTTCACCGCACCCAAGGTGCTGGCGGGGCTGTTCAAGATCGTCGAGACCCTTTTCGAGGTTGAGATTCGCCGTGACAAGGCCGCAACCTGGCACCCGGGCGTCGAGTTCTTCCGGCTCGAGCGCGGCGGCCGAATCATCGGCCAGTTTTACCTCGACCCCGCCGCACGCGCAGGCAAAAGGGGCGGCGCCTGGATGGACGATGTCAGAGCCCGCTGGCTGCGCCCCGACGACGGTCGGCTTCAGCTACCAGTCGCGCACTTGGTGTGTAACTTCGCCGAAGGGGTGGGCGGACAACCGCCGCTGCTCACGCACGACGACGTCATCACCCTCTTTCACGAGTTCGGCCATGGGCTTCACCATCTGCTCACCCAGGTCAAGGAGCACGATGTCTCTGGCATCAGCGGCGTTGAGTGGGACGCGGTGGAACTACCCAGCCAGTTTATGGAGAACTTCTGCTGGGAGTGGAGCGTGCTGCGTCACATGACTGCCCATGTCGAGACGGGGCAGCCCCTGCCCAGGGAGCTGTTCGAGAAGATGCTCGCCGCGCGCAATTTCCAGAGCGGTCTGCAGACCTTGCGCCAGATCGAGTTTTCGCTGTTTGACATGCGGCTGCACGCCGAGCACGACCCGGCAGAAGACTTCATGCCGCTCCTCAAGCAAGTTCGGGACGAGGTGGCCGTCATTGTGCCGCCCGCCTTCAGCCGCAGCGCCAACACCTTCAGCCATATCTTTGCCGGCGGCTACGCGGCGGGCTACTACAGCTACAAGTGGGCGGAAGTGCTCTCGGCCGACGCCTATGCCGCCTTCGAGGAGACCATGGATGCCGAAGGCAACCCCAGCCGGGAAACCGGCCGCCGCTACCGCGAGTCGATCCTGGAGGTAGGCGGCAGCCGCCCGGCAATGGAGTCCTTCCGGGCCTTCCGCGGACGCGAGCCTCAACTCGACGCCCTGCTGCGACACCAGGGCATGGCCTGAGGATTAGGCCCACGGCCGATCTGGCGCCAGCCACCGCGTGGCTGCGTGCCCGGGAACACTGCGAGTCCCTCCGTTACTGAAAGCTCGGCTGGCGAATGCCGGCTGCATTTCAGGAAAAGGAGGTGATTCATGCACGAGCCGCTGCAGCACCCGCTGGCTCAATTGGGCGCTCATGGTGCCCTCACAACAATGTCCTCCGAGGGCGAACCGGGACCGCCGCACACCGAGTGGCGCATTCCCATTGGTCAACCGCAATTCGCCCCACCTGGTCTCGCCTCACGCGTGATCGGCCGCCTCCGCCGCCTGCGAGCACGATGGCGGCGCCTGTCCGTGTCAAGAGGCGTGCAGCGTCTCCATCCTTGACATTCCTCTTCAGTTCTCACCCGCCCCCGACCGAAAGGCACTCCATGAATCACCGCGCCATCGCCGAGCAACTGATCACCAGCCTCGGAAAGACTCTCAATCTGGCCGAACTCAAGCTCGATGATGTGACCCACAGCTGTGTTCTTCTTTTTGACGAAAACATCGTCCTGAACATCGAATTCGATGGCAATGGGGGCCAACTCATCCTCTCGGCATACCTCGACGAACTGCCGGGTGAGTCGACGGATCGCGTCATGCGCGAGATGATGATCGCCAACCTCTACTGGCACCGAACCGACGGAGCGACCCTCGGCCTCGAGGAACTCACCGGGGGCATCATCCTCGCCGATCGTCGCCCCATCGCGGTGCTGGACGAATCGGGCTTTGAAAAATGGGTCGAGGGCTTCGTCAACCAAACCGAACGCTGGAAGAAGCGCCTGCCTGAAATCGCTGCTGGTACGGAGGAACCGCTCACGGCCCCGGCGCATCCGATGGCCGGCCAAGACGGCGCGGCGATCTTCGGCTAAGACTCAGTAGGCCAGGGTTTCGACGCCCCCGGCCGTCCCTAGCAGGCACACCGCCGCCTTCTGGTGGGCGAATATGCCCACCGTGACAACGCCGGCCCACTGGTTGACCTCGGACTCAAAAGCCAGTGGGTCATGGATCTGCAGCCCACTCACATCCAGAATGTGCTGACCGTTGTCGGTCAACAGAGGTTGGCCGTCCTTGAGCCGCAAGATAGCCTGACCACCCAGGGCTGCGAAGCGCCGGCTGATCTGGCGGGCAGCCATTGGGATCACCTCGACCGGCACGGGGAAACGCCCCAGCACCTCGACGCGCTTGGACTCGTCGGCGATACAAATGAACTGGCGCGACTGCGCAGCGACAATCTTTTCACGGGTCAGGGCGGCGCCCCCGCCCTTGATCATGAAGCCGCGGCCATCGATCTCGTCGGCACCATCGATATAGACGGCCAGTTCTCCCACCTCATTGGCATCAAAAACCCGGATCCCCAGGGCCTGAAGCCGCTCGGTGGAAGCCAGCGAACTGGAAACCGCGCCGGGAATCTGGTCGCGAAGGCTACCCAAGGCCTCAATGAATTTATTGACCGTGGAACCGGTGCCCACACCCACGATTTCTCCGGGCACCACATAGCGCAAGGCGGCCTGGCCGACCAGCGTCTTCAATTCATCCTGAGTCACGCGACAATCCTGGCTGGAATTAAAGCCGGAATTATCCATGGCCCTGCTGCCCTACGCCCTCGCCCGACCTGCCCTCTTCTGCCTGGACGCCGAGAGCGCCCATGACGCCACCCTCGCCGCCTTGTCCCAATTGCAAGGCACGCCACTGCAGGCCCTGTGGAAGGCCCGCCGAGTGGAGGACCCTGTGGAGATCGCTGGTTTGCGCTTTCCAAATCGGGTTGGCCTGGCCGCTGGGCTGGACAAGAACGCCCGATGCATCGACGGGTTCGCCGCCATGGGCTTCGGCTTCGTCGAGGTCGGTACCGTCACCCCACTTGCGCAACCGGGCAACCCCAAACCCCGCATGTTCCGCCTGCCGCAGGCCCAGGCGCTGATCAACCGCCTCGGCTTCAACAACGACGGACTGGAGGCCTTTGTGACCAATGTGCGGCGCTCGGCTGTGCGCCAGCGCGAGGTGGGTCCCGCGCCGGGCCTGGTGCTCGGGCTCAACATCGGCAAGAACGCCGCCACACCGATAGAGCGGGCGACCGAGGACTACCTGATCGGCCTGGAGGGCGTCTACCCACACGCAGACTACGTCACCGTGAATATTTCCAGCCCGAATACCAAGAACCTGCGGGCCCTGCAGTCGGACGAGGCATTGGACGGCCTGCTGGGCGCCTTGGCGCAGCGCCGCGAGGGCTTGGCCGCGGCTCAGGGTAGGCGCGTGCCCCTCTTCGTGAAGATTGCGCCCGACCTGGACGAGGCGCAGGTGCAAGTCATTGCCGCCACGCTACGCCGGCATGGCATGGATGGCGTGATCGCCACCAACACCACCATCACTCGGGACGCGGTGCGCGGGCTGGCGCACGCCGAGGAGTCCGGCGGCCTATCGGGCGCACCGGTGCTGGCAGCCAGCAATCGGGTCATCGGACAATTGCGCGCAGCGCTCGGTCCGCAGTTTCCGATCATCGGGGTGGGCGGCGTCATGAGTGGCGACGACGCGGTGTCCAAGATGGCGGCTGGCGCCGACCTGGTCCAGATCTACACCGGCCTGATCTACCGTGGGCCTGAACTGGTGACGCAGGCCGCGCAGGCGCTGGCGTCCAAGCCCTCTGTCAATCGGCCCTGACCACGCTTCACGGCGGGGAT
>JACCDP010032430.1_pt1 | contig 15058 bp, 32 predicted proteins | sample 7445841 | NCBI WGS metagenome assembly JACCDP01 (sample SAMN15323441, study PRJNA562643) | freshwater metagenome | isolation source: river surface water | place: USA:Blue River Watershed | collected 2017-08-17 | reverse complement strand
TATTTAAATCAAGGATGGGAGTTAGTTGGTGGACTAGTAATTGGAATGGTGGGTCAAACAACGTATTATCATCAAGCAGTAATACTAAACAAATGAGTGATAAAAAAATAAAAACGGTAAATATTTCTCAAAATACATTAGATATTGTATTTGAAGATTTAGACATGTTAAGTAGGTTACTAAATGATATGGTCTCAGATATGCACAATGTTAAGGGTGGACAGCAAGTACGCCATGCATATATGCTATATAGAGACTATATATTTAAAATCCAGCAACAATTAAAAAAAGGATTACAAGATGGGCAATAAACAAACATCAGTAGAATGGTTAGTTGAACAACTAAAGAGTAAACATAATATTGACATTAGTAGATTATCTGTTACAGATAAAGCAAAAGCAAAACACGAGGAAGAAATACTTGATGCAGTTGATTGGGGTAACAGAAAGGGATATGATGAGCATAAACTTACCTGTATATATGATGATGATAAGAAATACTATAATGAAGTTTACGGAAATGACAAACAATAAACAAAGTATCTTTAATAGAATTCTAAACTGGTTCAAACTAAAATGCCCTGATTGTAAATCTCCATTGTATCAAGAAGAACGCGGTTGGTTTAATAAAATAAATATTTATCACTGTACAAAATGTAAAAAACAATGGATATGACAAACAATAAACAAACAGCAGTACAAAAACTAGCAAATAAGTTATCCGTTACAGATAGAGCAAAATATAATGGAGAAATTGAACAAGCTTTAGAAGAAGAAAAAGAAAACCTAATTGATGCTTTTGATTATGGAGACATTGGAAGAGGTTATAATGATGGAGAAGAATATTACAATGAAAACTACGGAGTAAGTGAATAATGATAGAAGATATTATTAACCCAACACCAGCTAGGCAGCTGATTAATGACTTTTATTATCAGTTGCCTAACAATGGGTCCCATAAAGAAGGATTACTAAGTTGTGAGAGAAGATATAATGAAGCAATTACTTGTGCTTTAATATGTGTTAAACAAATAATTGAAAATTATGAGTTTGATTCAATTCATGATTTAAAGAATACTAGAGTAATGGATAATATAAACTACTGGGATAAAGTAAAAGACGAATTAATACAAATACAAAATGATCAAATGGAAATATAAACCGACAGGTAACTGTCCAGTACAAGCAGAAGGCTGGTTCTTAAAACATTATTTTTATTTTAGAGCTAGAGGTGAGTACGCTACTATTGAATTCAGTAAGAGTGAAGATCACCATGATAGATATGAAATCTATAAAAAATATATACTAACTAAAACAGATCAGTATATGGCTGGTTGGCTACCCAAGTGGATATGCAGACTACTAATCTACAAAGGATGTCTTAAATTCTTATTTAAATATAAATCAATTAAAGATTAGAGTATGACACCACAAGAGAAAGCATATGAGATATGGCAAAAAATGATGAACGCTGATGTATTGGTTGATTCAATCAGTGCCAAACAATGTGCATTAATTGCAGTTGATGAAATAATAGCATCTATGCCAAAAGAGCCAATGATTTCCACATTGGCGAGAGTTCACGTGATAATGTTTTGGGTAGAAGTAAAACAAGAAATAGAAAAACTATGACCTTACAAGAAGAACCTAAAGAATTAATTTATTTATCCACGTCTTCTACAAAGGATACATTTACCATTTACGGATGTGGTAAATTTAATGAAACAAAGAAAATTCTATCACATACAGAAGCCCTTTTACTTTATGCTAAATTACATGAATGGTTAATTGCTGATAAAGAAATTAAACAACAAATAGAAAAATCATGAGTAAAATAGAACAACCTAAATACAATTTAGAATTAACAGATATCTCTAAATATAAGTTAGTAAGAGAAAGAGATGGTTTAACTAATGTAGGTCAACAAATACGTTGGATTGATTGGAGTGAAGATGGTTCTTTTAAAGAGGCACACACAGAACCTGCAGTAGGTAGATCACTTATATTAGACCCTCATCCATTTCAATATACTTGGCTAACAACCGCTGTTACAGAGATTTTAGAACAGAAAGAAAACTATATTAAGTTTGCAACTAAAAATAGCATTTACGAATTATGGGAAAAAGATTAAGTAGAGAAGAAAAACGAGAGAAAGCACTGATTGACATCATCAATCAGATGTTTGTTATTGCAGGTCATGATGTTACATTTGATGACATTAAAGACCGTAAAGATGATTGGTTTACTGACTGGACTATGACTACTGCACAAGCAGAAGAATGGAAAAAGTGGGGTGTAGATTATCTTAGAAAAGAACTAAAGATGAATAAAGGATTAGCTGAACGTGAGATGATGTGGGTTAACGTACAGTGGGGACTTAAGTACTCAGACTTTCAAATATGAACAGCATAGACACACAATACCAAATTCTACTTCAATCTATCTTAGATTACGGAGTAGAGAAGTCTGATAGAACAGGAACCGGTACTAAGTCAATTTTTGGCTATACCATTAGACATAAAATGAGTGATGGATTTCCTTTACTCACTACAAAGAAAATGCCCTGGAAGACAATAGTAACTGAGTTATTATGGTTTTTAAAGGGTGATACAAATATTAAGTATCTATTAGATAACGGATGTAATATTTGGACAGGAGACGCTTACAAATCTTACCGTGAACCTAGACCAAATGATAGAGACGCTTACACCGTAGAAGAGTTTGTAGAAGCGATTAAGACTAATCCTGAGTTTGCTGCTAGATATGGTGAGTTAGGTCCTATCTATGGTAAGCAATGGAGAAGCTGGGTATCTGATAAAGATATGGATTACGGCACTGAAACAAGTGTAGATCAAATTGCTAATCTAATCAACGATTTAAAGACTAATCCAGACTCTAGAAGATTGATAGTTAATGCTTGGAATGTAGGTGAATTAGATATAATGGTACTTCCTCCTTGTCACTATGGTTTTCAAGTGTATACCAGAGAGCTCAGTTATGAAGAGAAAAAACTATACACCTATAAACATTTTAGTAATCAACCACAGTTTGATCTAGATGCTTTTGAGAAGTTTAATATTCCAAGTAGAGCAATCTCTTTAATGTGGTCCCAGAGATCTGTAGATACATTTTTAGGTTTGCCCTTTAATATTGCTTCCTATGCTCTTCTCTTGACTATCATTGCTAAAGAAGTTAATATGATTCCTGAAGAGCTGATTGGTAACTTAGGTGATACTCATTTGTATTTAAACCATATTGAACAAGCTAAAGAACAAATAGAAAGAGAGTCTTATGAGTTACCTACATTAAAGCATCTTAAAGATGATAGCTTTTATAAGTCACTATCAGAAGATCAATCACTTTATGCACACTTAGAAAACACTGACTTTATTTTAGAAAACTACACATGTCAACCAACGATCAAAGCACCCCTCTCAAACTAGATTTAAAAGGATTCACAGCTAAACAATATGCTGCTCTCATACTTAAAGAAGAGTTAGGATACTCTTATGGTAAAGCAGGTCTTAAAATGGGCATCAACTATAGAGCCTTTGCTAGATTATATAACAGAGCTAAAGTAAAACGTAATGATATCAATGACAGATAATAAATGTAATGTGTGTGAGGCCCTTATACCGGATCAGGAAGTTTTCTGTGATAGGTGTAAGGCTTCACCTTATTACCGTGAGAAGTATTATACCAAACAGGAAAGAATATATGGTATAATAGAAGATAGTAGTGAATACTATGACATGGACGATGACTCCTAGAACACTTTAAAAAACTAACTATGAAAACAAGACTTACATTAATCATCCTAGCACCTATTATGTTGTTAGGACTACACCACATCGCTACAGTTATTTACAAGTTTAACAGAATGCGGGACTTATACATTAAGAAGTTCCAGTATTACAAAAGAAAGGGTTTAGTTAAAGACTCATACTGTGAGTACTATATACAAGCCTTTGGTGAATTTAGATTTTGGATGTTTAAAGAGTTTGTGTTTAGAAAGCACTACACTATTAAGCATTTCTTTGAAGATACATATGTATATAAGAATATGTCTGCTTATTACATAAAAGAATCCGGGGATATCCCATTCATGCCAGAACTAAATGGTATCATGGAATACTGGAAAACACAAAGACAGTCACAAAACAATAGGGGGTAGAAATATCCCCTTTATTTTTTATATTTGAAAGCTATGACTAACACACAATTACTAATTCAAGAGACATGTGACCAGATTAAAGAGTTACTAATAGAGAAGAATAGAAAGTATGGTGATTCAGCAGTGAATCCTATCCGGATACTCTCTAAGAGTAGTAATACTGAACAGATTCTTGTTAGAATTGATGATAAGCTAAATAGAATTAAGAACATGCAGTCTGATGAAGATGAGGATGTGATTACAGATTTAATTGGCTATTTAGTATTATATAAAGTTGCTAAAAAAATTAATGATTTATGAGAATAGTTTGTATATCTGATACACATACAATGCATGAAGATGTTAATCTTCCTGATGGTGATATCTTAATTCATGCCGGTGACTTTAGTAATAGAGGTGGTAGACATGATGTAGAAGATTTCTTTGGTTGGTTAATGAGAATTAAACCTAAGTATAGATACATAGTATTTATTGCCGGTAATCATGATAAATCTTTTGATAGCAAGTATGGTGAGATGCCAGACTGGTTAGCTGAAGGTATAGCAGAGTTAGAGCAGAATGATATTATCTATTTAAAAGATAGTTCTATAGAGTTAGAAGGTGTTACATTTTATGGAATGCCTTGGACTCCTTGGTTCTTTGGAGATACTTGGGCTTTTAATAAGAAAGAACAAGACATGCAGGAGGTCATTGATATGATAGAGCCCTGTGATGTATTAATTACACATGGACCACCATTATATACCGGTGATTTAGCAGCTAATAATGGAAAACATGTAGGTTGTCCCTTATTAAGAGAGAAAATAAATGAGATACAACCCAGATTGCATGTATGTGGACATATACATGAAGGTAGTGGTATCCAATTAGTAGAAAGATGTATTCATGTTAATGCATCACAGCTCAATGAACATTATGAGCTAATCAATGTACCATATTCAATAGAACTGCCATGAAAATAGAATCAACTTACTACAACTTTTTCAGAAAGAAATTAGGACAAAGGGACTATCCCTACATCTTCTTTTATCCATTACCATTTATTGCTATTTCTAGAACCGGGGTAACCTATAAGTTCAGTGTAACATTAGGATGGTTATTCTGGACAATTTATCTAAAATTTAAATGACAAAAAGAGACCAAGTACAACAAAATGCATTAATAGAAGTAGTTAAACATAAAAGAAGTAGTGCTGTAATGAGTATGGGTGCCGGTAAAACTAAACTGGGCCTAATGCATATGCAGTATTATCTTCATGACCAAAGTAGATATCTAGTAGTAGCACCAAAAAGATCTATCTTTCAATCTTGGATAGATGATTGTAAAAAGTTTGAGTGTGAAGAGTTACTAGAACATATCACTTTTACCACATATTTATCTTTAAGCAAGAATAAAACAGATTATGACTGTGTATATCTAGATGAGATGCATAGTCTATTAGATACTCACTTAGAGTGGTTGAGCAGTTACCGGGGTAGAATTCTTGGACTAACTGGTACAGCCCCTAAAAGAGGTACTAAAGCAGATATAGTATACAAGTACTGTCCTGTTAAGTTTACATATACTGTAGACACCGCAATTGATGATAAAATTCTTAATGATTATGAGATTCATGTGCATACAATGCCATTGGATACTAGAAATAACATGAAGAAAGAATCTAAGAAAACGGGTGTGTGGTATACATCAGAGTTTAAGCAGTACACTTTCTGGAATAATAAATTACAGAATGCCAGTAGTGAGAAAGAAGTAAGGTTCTTAAGAATCATGCGCATGAAAACACTGATGAGTTTACCAAGCAAAGAGAAGTATGCTACACAACTTATGAATAATAGTAATCATAAATGTATAGTATTTGCTAACACAAAAGAACAGGCTGATAAACTTTGTAGATATAGTTACCATTCTGGAAATAAGAAATCTGAAGAAAACCTTCAGAACTTTAAAGATGGTGTTATAGATAGACTAAGCTGTGTACTACAACTTAATGAGGGTATTAACATTCCTAATCTTAAGGAAGGTATTATCTTACATAGTTATAGTAATGAGCGCAAGTCTAATCAGCGTATAGGTAGATTGCTGAGACTAAATCCGGATGATAAATCTATTATTCATATCTTATGCTATAGTAATACTATAGATGAGACGTGGGTAAAAGAAGCCCTATCTGATTTAGATCAAAACAAGATTACCTGGAAGAACATTAATCAACTAGAATTAGATTTATGAAAGTATTCACAACAACCTTAGTTAAGAAAGAAGGCAAATTAGATTTTAATAATGATGCTATTAAGAAAGTTTATAACCAGTTTGTTGGAGTAGTACCGGATGGTTTTACAGTAAATGTAATCTTTGAATTAAATGGGCCCAAAGCTACACTTGCACAAATCTCTAAAGCACATGCTGCATGTAGAGAGATTGCAGTGTTTACCGGGCACAACTTTGAAGATATCAAACTATTGGTTAAAGAGAAAGCAGGATTGATTATAAAAAATAATAGTGATGGGGAAACCACCACTATTATCAAGTCTTTTGGCGATTGCTCAAAAGAGGAAATGAGTCAAGTAATACAAGTTACTGAAGAAATGTGCGCTAGTATGGGAATTGGGTGTTAGTCACCTGATTCCTGTGGTGCATCTTCCTGAGTAGGCTCTTCACTTTCAAGATCAATCATCTTCTTGGCCTCTTCTTCAATCTCTTCTACAGTTTTCATCTCTGTAAGATTATTATCTTTAGCATACTTCTCAATATCATTGATAAGGATAGCTAAAGTTTCATAATGAAACTCCCAGGGCTCTGAATGTTGTTGATTCTTGATTCTTTCATTAGCAGCTTGTACTTCTTCTTTAGATAAATCTTTTAAGACGTACATCAACAATGCTTGTACACGGGTTAAGAAGGCCCCGTTTACTTTGATTTCTACTACTGTAGATAATGGTAATACTTCAATTTTTTCTGACATAATACACAAATATACAAATGAATACAACACAAACAATAAACATTAGTGAAACACAAAAGAAATTAACTAATAGATTATTAAATACAGACTGGTATAGTGCTCTTAATCACTTCATTACAAAGAGTGAGTTTGCAGATATACTAGAGAAACTGGTGTATGAAGTTGAGCAGGGTAAAAGATTTGTACCAAAAGTTAAAAATACTTTAAATGCTTTTATTGAGTGTGAATTAAAAGACTTAAAAGTTGTTATTATTGGTCAAGATCCTTATCCTTGGTTACATCATAGTCATCCGGACGGTACAGTAGCAGATGGTTTAGCATTTAGTTGCGGTAATAGTATGAAAATACAACCCTCACTGCAGTATATCTTTGATGCTTTAGGTAAACCTGAAGAAGATAGAAACCCGGATCTTAAATATTTAGCGCATCAAGGTGTATTGTTATTAAACACTGCACTTACAGTTGAACTAAATAAACCGGGAACACATCAGGCTATATGGAAGCCATTTATAAACATTGTCATTGATACAATTAATTTTAATAAATCAGATATTGTTTATATATTGCTCGGTAAAGTAGCTCACCAGTTTGAAGATGTTATCTCTGATGAGAATCTAATACTAAAAGCTTCTCACCCGGCAAGTGCTGCATATAACAAAGGTGTGTGGGATTGCAATGATGTATTTAACAAAGCTAATGAGCACTTAAAACAAAAAGATAAAACTGTAATCAAATGGTAAGAGACTTTATTGACACTGTAATCTGTACTTATATACATAAGAAGTACAAAGAAAAAAACCCAGCTGTTATAGCCAGGTTTCTTAAATTTAAATATGGTGTAAGCTGCAGCTTAGATGTTATCAATAAAAGATATCAATTAGAAAAATGCAGTCTTGATTCTGAAGCCAACATAAAGAGCAATAGCAACTAAAAGACCATAGAGCTCAATCTTTAATTTTTTAATGTCTGAGCTCTTATCTTTTATGATAAGTTCTTGTTCTTTTATGATGCTATCTCTATCAGCAATGTCTTTTTCCAATACAGACTCATAAGATTTATCACGGAGTTTTTGTGTGATGGTATTACTTTGTACAATCGTCCTGGTTTTTTCAGGGCAGTAACTAGTAATTACACCATTCTTAATACTGATTCTTACATCATTAACTGTAGTATCCAAGTAAACACCTTTTAGACCATCATGAATGATCTTTGTTTCAATCATGGTATCAATATCTGTAAAAGTATCAATATGAGTAACGGTATCAATAATGGTATCAACAACGCAAAGCTTTCTTCTGAAGAATTCTTCTTTGGTTTTACTGATATGTTTTTCTTTGAAAGCAAGTCTAACAGGGTTACATGCAAGTAATGTAATAGCTAATAAGAGTGATAATCGGTATTTCATAAATGGTTTAAATTTTTGCTTTTTGGACCAACTTTTCTAAATCACATGATTCTTCATGTTTAGCAAAGGGAATAAAAAAAGGTAACCTGTCTTTAGTATCTTCAGTTTCATTACTGGCAGATCTAAAGTAGTTACCTTTAATCAAAGAGAGGTCCTTCTCTAATGATTCAATTCTTGCTTGTTGAGCACTTGATACCTCTAACAGACGTTTGATATCTCTTTTCATCTCTGTTACATCAGCCCAGATCATCATCCCAAGTATTGAGACAATTACAGGACTAGCCCAGATTTTGATTCTATCAATGATGCTTGTAGCCATTTTTAAAAAGGGTTAGCCTTCCTCTTAAAAAACCTATCCGCAGAAACCTGCAAACAGAGGAAGGCATCCCCACCTAAATTAACACTATGAATGATAGAAGTTTTCAAAAGATATACAGATTTCTAGATAGGTTATTGTGGATATAACGTTAGTGAGTTATATTTGTACTCCTACTATTAATATACAAACCAACTATGAAACAAACAACAAAAGTTAAAGAAGTAGACGAAGAAATTAATGAATTTAAAAAATACATACGCAGCAAATATGATGTGAAAGTAATTATACTAACAGAATTAGATGCTGTATACAGACTAACCATCCCTCAACTGGCTGATATTGTTGATAGAAACCTAGATAAATACTCAAATGGTAAACAAACTACTATACGTTTACTAGATAAATCAAGAAAAGATGACAGGGTATTACACCATCAAGTATTTTGTAAAATATGCAAGGAACTAAACTATGGTGTCAGTGAGCTTGGTAGATTCTTAAATAAAGATCATAGCACTATTATATACTCAGTTAAGAGAGCTACTGATCTTATATATATCAAAGACAATAGATTTTTAACAGTATATGAATCTGTTAAACGTGACGTATTAAAAGCAATTGAACATGGAAGAAATATTCAACATATTATTACAGAATGGGATAACTCCGAACCAGCACTACATGCTGCATTCTCTTAGAGATAAGATACAGACAGCTAATATTAATCCTTATGCAGAGTTTAGAGAACTTAAGTTTAAAGGCTTTGTAACTGACCAGAACGTGATACTTCCTAAAGGTATTGAACTACTAGAAAAAATAGATGAGTTCTTTGTAGTCAAGAAGGAAGAGGTAACTAAACAAGTGGTTGGTGATGATTTTAAGGAGAATATTGTTAAGTATCTGAATCTATTCCCAAAACGCAAATTACCTAGCGGGAAACTTGCTAGGTCAGACAAGAAAAACATAGAGAGTAACTTTAGATGGTTCTTCAAGACATTTGATTATCCCTGGGATATCATTCTTAAAGCAACTGCTCACTATGTAGATGAGTATGAGAAAAAGAATTATTTATATATGCAGACATCACAATACTTTATTAGCAAAACACAACCGGACAAATCTAAAATGTCTGAGTTAGCAAACTACTGCTCAATGATTGTAGATGGTGTAGATATGGATGATGATAATCATTTTAAAGAAAGAGTAGTATGACAAAAGAGTTATGGATTCCTAGAAAAGATGGCTTTAAGAAAGCTTTAGAGTACATGAAAGGTAGATCTGATGGAGTTATTAAATCCATTCAGACTCCGTGGGCAAAGTTTAATGACGCTACTACTAATGGTATTGAGTGGAACACACTTAATGTTATTGGTGGAAGACCAGGTGCAGGTAAAACTTTGATTAAAGATCAGATTATCAGGGAAGCCTTTGCTCTTAATCCTGATACTCAGTTTAGAGTATTAGAGTTCAGCTTTGAGATGATTATGCAAACTTCTTGCTTAAGAGATTTTAGCGCAAGCTTAGGTAAAACATATAAGTATTTATGTAGTGCTGAAGGAAATAAATTAAGCAATGAAGAACTATTACAATGCTATGAATTAGCTAAACAGAAAGTACATTACCCAATTGACACTGTTGAGCAGCCTTGCACTGTAAATGAGATGCGCAATATAGTAGACAAGTACATTAATGAGTATCAGACTAAGACTATTGTTACATTGGACCACAGTATTCTATTAAAGAAAGCCCCATATCATAAAGACAAATACGAGATGTTATATGAATTTGGTGAGATGCTTACTGAGATAAAACGCATATACCCAATTACAATGATAGTACTGAGTCAGTTAAACAGAAGTGTAGAATCTCCTGAGAGGAATGAAGATGGTAAGTATGGTAACTACATACTTGACTCTGATATCTTTGGTGGTGATGCTCTACTACAGCACGCAGACTTAGTAGTAGGTCTTAATAGACCCGCTAAACAAAAGATTAAGTATTACGGACCTGATAGATATATCATTGAAGATGATAAGACTCTTGTTATGCACTTTCTTAAAGCAAGAAATGGTGATAACCGGATGTCTTTCTTTAAGGCCCAGTTTGAGAAAATGAGTGTCACAGAAATGGAGACACCCGCTACACAAGAAAGAAGAATAAAAACCGTATGATAAGCACAAAATCAAAACAGAAACTTACAACGGAAGAAAGAAAGAAAAGGATACAAGACTTGTATGAGTTCCAAATGGAAAAATTCATGCAGGAGAGTGTATCTGAACCTTTGTTTATTCCAAAGATGGCCTATAAACCGGCTATGAAAGATGAGAAGCACATTACATTCTTTGCCTCTGAGATAGAGAGAGCAGAGTATTATGATGTACCTAAGAACATTTACACTGAGTTTGTTAGCAGTGAATACATTCCTGAAGATCAGAAGAGAACATTGTACAAGTGGGTATTTAATCCACACTGGAGAACAGAGTATGATGTAATTGAAGCTACAGAAAGTATTCAAGAGAGATACATGATTCCTGTATCAGAACTTAGAGTTGTGCAGCAGCCTGTTGAACAAACTCAGAAAGAAATTAAATTGCCAACTCTAGACTTAGGTCCAACAGATGAGCCCTTTAATATGCTTACAATTAGAGATCTTGCTGCTATCATGCTTAAGAAGCCTGTTAGTAACAAGCAGTGGTTAAATGAAATTATAAAATCAAAATAATATGGCACAAAGCATTTTAGTTATCGCAGAGAGCGGTGCAGGTAAAAGCACAAGTATTGCTAACCTGGACCCAAAAGAAACATTTATTATTAACGTAGCAAACAAACCACTTCCATTTAAAGGATGGAAGACTAAGTACAAGATTTGGAGTAGAGAAGATCAGTCTGGTAACATGTATACTAGAGCCGGTGCTAAAGAAATTGAAGCCTGTCTTAAGTATGTAAGTGAGAAGAGACCTGAGATTAAGAATATCATCATTGATGATTTTCAGTACATGTCAGCATTTGAGTATTTTGATAGAGCAGAAGAGAAAGGTTTTGATAAGTTCACTAGTATTGCTAAGAGCATTGCAACAATTGCAAAGCTTCCAACTACACTACGTGATGACTTATATGTATTTTTCTTAACTCATGCAGAAGAGTCTCAAGACTTAGAAGGCAGAAGAAAATTTAAGGCCAAGACTATTGGTAAATTGGTAGATAACAGTTTAACTTTGGAGGGACTATTCTCTATAGTTTTATTTGGTAAAGTAAAGAAAGATAAAGATAATGGTATGCGCTATGTATTTGAGACCCAGAACAATGGTGAGAATACATGTAAGTCTCCAGCCGGAATGTTTGAGTCTTTTGAAGTTCCCAATGATTTAGAATTTGTAAAACAAGCAATAATTAACTACGAAAATTAATAACCATGATTAGTACTAAAGACGTGCAAGCTACAAGTAGCTCGCCAAAGAAAACCCTGAGCCCCGGTGAACACACCGTGAAAATTAACTCTATTGCATTAGAGAGTGTAAGTTACAAAGCAGGTGCTTACCACCTGATTTTGAATGTAGAAGGACCTGATATGGGTTCTGAATTTGAAGGATTCTTAGTAGATAAAGACAAGCCTACTGGTCCTCGTTACAAAGGTCAGATTGGTAAAGTTAAGTTTGGCTTTTATCCTTTCTCTGATGGTGAAACTAAGACCGGTATCAAGATTAGCCGTGACTTGAGTATTCTCCGTGCTATTCAGCAATTGTGTATTGCAAGCAATAAACTTGAATGGTTTGAAGAAGCAGATGGTAAATTTGCAACAATTGAAGATTTTGTAAAAGGAGCTAACAATGTTATCTCTGATGGCAGTCTTTTCAAGATGTGTGTTAATGGTAAAGAGTATGAGAAGAATGGTTATATCAACTATGATTTGTTCTTGCCAAAATCTAGCAAAGACGCATATGCTATGGAATCAGCAGCTGCAAGCCCAAGTAAGTTAATTGCTTACAATCCTGAATTACATATCAAGAAAGCTAAAGTAGAAGTAGTAGAATCATTTGGTGATACTAATCCATTTAAGACTGATACTGATACATCTACAGGATTTGACTTTTAAGTTTTAAAGTTTATTATATAAAAGGGGGATTATATGGTCCCCCTTTTTTATTATTGCAGTTATGATTAGTACGAAGATCCTAATTCCGGATATAAAGTCAGTGCCTATAGCATGGGTATTTGAACATTATTGTAGATTAGATCAGAAGTTAACTGGTCAAGATATTAAGATTAAATCTGTCTTTAACCCTAGTGAAAGAACTCCTAGTATGTGTATCTACTTTAAACCAGAGAAGGATAGATACCAGTACAAAGATTTCTCCACAGATAATGGCGGTGATTGTGTTGATTTAGTACAGAAGATGCTTGGTATAGATACCCGGTTAAATACAATGCATAAAATTGTAAGAGATTACAATGAGTTTGTATTGCATAATAACGGGGGATATGATATACAAGTATTTAAACAGTACAATAAATACAAGATTGATAGATATGAACTTAGACAATGGAATACACTAGATAAAAGTTATTGGAGTAAGTATGGTATAGGATCTAAATTGCTAGAACACTATAACGTAAAGCCTCTCAGTAGTTATACTATGTTTAAAGAAGAGGATGGTATATATAAAGTCTTAAATATTGAGGGCTCTAATATATACGGTTACTTTAAGAAAGATGGTACACTAGTTAAAATCTATCAACCTAAAGTTCAGAAGAAGAAATTCTTAAAAGTAAAAGATTATGTACAGGGTAGTGAACAGTTATCTAATAGTTCTAGACTTGTTATTGTATCCTCTCTTAAAGATGGTATGTGTTTAAAGAAGATGTATCCGGAAATAGATTTTCTGGCACCAGATTCTGAGAATACTATGATCAAGAAAGAATACTTGGATGATGTAAGTAAGAACTATGAGAAGTGCTATATTCTTTTTGATAATGATGAGGCCGGTAATAGAGCTACATTGAAGTACATTAATCAATTTTCATATCTAGAACCTTTATATTTGCAGTTATCAAAAGATATATCTGATTCAGTAATGGATCATAGTTATCCTGAAGTAAAATCAATATTAGATATCCAGTTATGAAAATATTTACAATACCCGGTAACACACCTTCTAGTAAAAACAGTAGAATTTGGACAGGAAAATACAGCATAGCTAGCGCTGCCACAAGAAAGTGGAAGCTTGCTACTGATGAGTATTGGAAAGAACAAGCCAAAGCATTCAGAAAAGAATCTAAAGGTCTTCCTAAGCCATTGTATATAGAGTTTAAGTTCTATAGAAAGAGCAGACACAAGTTTGATATGATTAACATAGCACAGGCTGTACAAGATGCAATGGTAAAGTTTGACTGGATAGATGATGATAATGCGGATGAGTTAATCCCGGTATTTGTACCTTATGAGTATGACAACAAAAATCCAAAAGTAGAAATTAAAATCCTAAAGTAATGGAAGTAAAAAAGAAAGTAAAAGTAATGTATGCATTTAGTCAGACAGCTGCTTTATTTGTAGATGTCTATGGTTGGGAAGAGTTATTCAAGACTGAACACAAATCAATGCAATTAGATTATGATTATGGTATCAAGGAGTTTGATACTAGGAAAGAGGCAGAAGCATACATTAGCGGTGTTAATGATGCAAATGGTTGGAGTGATCCAGTAGCACAATTGATGTGAAAGAATCAGACTTAAAAGAAATTAGAAAGGCTTATATATTAGCCAAAGCACTTAATGTGCAGTATCAGTTTATTAGAGAGCTTGTAAATCCAGAACTTAAGAAATCTGTAAATGAAGCAAAAGCTAAGAACGCACACTTTATCAAAATTGTAAATGAATACTTTTCTAAGAGAAGAGTCACAGGATCATTTATAGATGAAGAAGAGGAGTTAGCATTTCAGTTCTTAGAAGAACTGGATAAAATTACAAAACTTTAAACTTAAAAACTATGAGAAAAGACGAAGAACTGGCCTTGGCCGGGAAAGAACTTATGCTTGAACATCCCTTCTATGGTATGTTCTTAATAGGTTTAAACAAAGAATGGAATGAATCTATTCCAACTGCTGGTGTTAGTAAACACAATATCAATTACAAACTTGTAATCAATACAGAATTCTGGGCTAGTCTCAGTTCTGATCACAAGAAAGGCTTGCTTTGGCATGAGCT
>JACCDP010973246.1_pt1 | contig 15060 bp, 22 predicted proteins | sample 7445841 | NCBI WGS metagenome assembly JACCDP01 (sample SAMN15323441, study PRJNA562643) | freshwater metagenome | isolation source: river surface water | place: USA:Blue River Watershed | collected 2017-08-17 | reverse complement strand
TTCCCCGAGAACCCGCAGCGCATCCCGAAGCCGCCGCCATTCAACCCCGACAACGAAGAGGACGCACCCCTGTGAAGCACGGAGAACTCAGCAGCGCGATCATCAAGGCGCTGATCGAACACGGCCCCATGACTGCATCGGAGATATGCGAGGCAGTAGGCAAGGACCGGGACTCATCGCGCAGCGCGATCTCGCGCTTGCTGCGACCGCAGAAGGTCATCCCGAAGCGGCTGCACATCCTGCACTACATCCACGAGGCCGAAGGCGAGCGCGTGTATCCCCGCGCCGTGTACGCACTGGGTGACATGCCGGATGCACCGAAGCCCAAGCGCAAGACGCACACCGAGTTGCAGCGAGCGTGGCGAGAGAGGCGGGCGGCCCGCATCACGTCGGTGTTCGACCTCGGGCTCAACCAGAAGAAGCGTATCCAGTTGACCACACGATTGGGGCAGAGCAATGCTGTATCACCGCAGAGTAAGCAAGCAAGTCGCTAACAACCCGATTGCTCGGGCGGTGGCGCACAAGAAACTGGCCGAGGCCATCCTCGACCAGAAGATCAAGCTGTACATCATGGAGGCCGGTGAGGAGTGCGCCGACGTGATGGAAGGCATCGGCATGACGTTGGCCGTAATCGGCTACGCATCCGAGATCGACCCTGCCATCGGTGGCGATAGCCCCGTGGTGCGGGTGCTGCGCGGCGGCCTGTCCGCCTGCCAGCAGATGATTCACCGCGACTTCTGGGACATCCGCCAAGCGCCCGCCATCGAGGTGGCACTGGATGCAGCCGAGTCGCTCAACCGCAGAGTCAAGTCCGAGTACGTCAACGTCGCATACAACAAGCTGGTAGCAAAATGAAGTACACCTGCAAGTGCGCTGCTAACTGCGCCTTCCACTGGCGCGACGACAAGTCGCCGACCATCTTTGCCAACGATCCACACTTCCGTACGTCCGGCGGGTTTACCAACTCGCAGTGGTCCACGATGAAGGTGGAGAAACAACGTGCCGAGGGCAAGCCAGCGGGCACGATCAAAGGAATCAGCCGCAGCCGCGAGGATGAAGTTCTGCGCATGCGTCGGTTCTCGACGTATTCGCTTGCCGGGGTGGCGGGCTTCTTTCTCAAGGAAAAGAAATGAATCTTGTTTATATCGACTTCGAGACGTTCTGGTCGAAGGACCACTCGCTGACCAAGATGCCGCCACTGGCATACGTCATGCACCCGGACACCGAGATCATCTCCTGCGCGATCAAGGTCAACAACTTCCCGACCGACGTCTTCTTTGGCGAGGAGCGCATCCGCAAGGTGCTGCACAAGCTCGACTGGTCGGACAAGATGGTGATCGGCCACAACATGAGTGGCTTCGACGCGATGATCCTCGCGTGGCGTTTCGGCATCAACCCGAAGATGTGGGGCTGCACGTTGGCGATGGCGCGCCCGCTGCATGCGAAGACCTGTGGCCTGTCACTCGCCAAGTTGGTGAACCACTACCAGTTGGGAGTCAAGGACAACACCGCACTGGTCAACACGCAGGGCAAGCGCCTGAAGGACTTCACCGAGGCCGAGCTCGACGCGATGCGCGACTACAACCGGGCCGACACCGAGCAGTGCGCGGCACTGTTCAAGAAGCTGGCGAAGCACTACGACGCCAAGGAGTTGTGGCAGATCGATGCCACCATTCGCATGCTGGTGGAGCCGCAGTTCCAAGTCGATGCCTCGATGCTGGAGACCGCCCTGTCCATCGAGCGCGACCAGAAGCTCAAGGCACTGCTGGACCTGCACAAATTGCTGCGCAAGAACGACGAGAGCGACGAGAGCATCGATGACCCCGAGGAGTACGTCCGCTCGATGATGGCCTCGGCCCCGAGGTTCGCAGATTTGCTAACCAAGCGCGGGGTGCCGGTGCCGATGAAGCCCTCGCCCACCAACCCGGAGAACTCGGTCCCCGCACTGGCGAAGACCGACGAGGCATTCCTCAAGTTGCAGGAGCACAAAGACCCGCTGGTGGCAATGGCCGCCCGCACCCGACTGTCGGTCAAGTCCACAATCCTTGAGACACGCATCGAAGCGTTCCTCGAAGCCGCCAAGGCGACGGACGGCAAGCTGCCGGTGCCGCTGCACTACTGTGGCGCGGACACCACCGGGCGTTGGTCGGGGTTCCTCTACAACCCGCAGAACCTGCCGCGCATCATCGTTGGCAAGCCCAAGACCAGCGACGCCCTGCGCAACTCGATGAAGGCACCCGAGGGCAAAGTCATTGTCGTAGCGGATTTGTCGGGTATCGAGTTACGGGTCAACCACTTCCTGTGGCAGGTGCCGTCGAGCATGCGGCTGTTCAAGGAAGACCCGGCCAAGGCCGACCTGTATAAGGACTTCGCGGCCCGCTTGTATGACATCGAGGAAGCGGAGGTGACCAAGGAGCAGCGCCAGATCGGGAAGATCGCCCACCTCGGGCTGGGGTTCGGCGCAGGCCCGGGCACGTTCCAACGCATTGCCAAGATGATGGGCGGGGTGGACATGCCCGAGGTCGAGGCCACGCAGGTAACGTACAAGTGGCGCGACGAGTATGCCCCCATCGTCGAGGGCTGGAAGCAGTGCCACAAGGCGCTGCCGTTCATCGTCACCGGCGACGAGATCGAGATCGACCCGTGGGGGCTGGCGCGCACCTGTGCCGAGGGCATCCGGCTGCCGAGCGGGCGGATCATCCGCTACCCCATGCTGCGTAACGAGGCCGGTAACAAGGGGCCGGAGTGGTTCTATGGCGACGGCCGCCACAAGGCGCGCATCTACGCCGGGAAGATCACCGAGAACATCGTGCAGGCGCTGGCGCGGGACGTGATTGCGGGCAACGCCCTGTCCATGTTCAAGGCGACCAAGCTGCGCCCGTCGCTGATGGTGCACGACGAGCTGGTGTACGTAGTTCCCGAAGCCGAGGCTCAGGCAGCCCTCGACACGCTTCAGGGGATCATGCGCACGCCCCCGACGTGGTGGCCGCAGTTGGTGACGTGGAGCGAAGGTGACGTAGCGCACTCATATGGTGCGGCGAAGTAGTTGTAAACAGACCAAGAAGGTACTAATATGGACTCTCTTATAACAACTATGGGGTGGGCAGATATATGGACAAAGCACGGATCGCCAGTGCGCTTTCGCTACTGGTTCAGACGAAGTCGTTTGCCTCTGCAACCAAGCGCATCCTCCTTGTCATAGAGGAATGGCCAGAATGGCCCATGCTGTTCGGCGGCGCACAGGAGCCCTACAACGCACTGGTCGAGGTGGGGCTCGCCAACCGGGAAGCCCTCGACCGACTGTTCGGGCTGGCGTACAGCAAGCGCCGACTGGTGCCGCAAGCCAAGCGGGCGGACTACCAACGGCAACTGATGGCCGAGCGCCGGGAACGCATCGCACTTGCGATACAACTCGAAGAGCTGGTGCGCGGGATCAAGATGAACTTGGCGCAGCGCGAGAAGTACAAGAAGGACGTGCAGGCCCGCTGGATGCACGAGCGCAATCAGTACATAGCAAAGAAAGGATCACTCACGTGGAAAGAAAGAAATCAGGCGGCCAACGAGTTCTGGGCCACCGTGGACGCGCAGCTATCAAAGGACTTGGAGGAGGCGCGCAAGGTGCTGGATCGGCCCCCGGTCAAGCGCAAGCGGGTGGTCGCCGTGGAGCGGCCCAAGCCAGTGACCGCGATGTCCAAGGCGCTGGAGAAGGCCAAGGCCAAGAAGCGTTGAGGGTGCAGGTCGGCGGGTCTCACTACAAGGGGCTCGCCATCCAGCCTGTTGAGTACATGCACGCTAACGAGATTCCATACATGGAGGGCAATGTCATCAAGTATGTGACTCGTTGGCGTGACAAGGGCGGGCTGGCCGATCTCGAAAAAGCCAAGCATTACATTGACCTGCTGATTGAAATGGAGATACGATCTGGGCGTACTACCTAACAAGGAAAAAGATGTCCGCCACGATGCCTGCGTGGAGCTACTCCTCGCTCACTGCATTTGAGACTTGCCCACGCCGGTACTACCTCACAAAGGTAAAGCGTGAGGTAGTTGAACCGCCGACGGAAGCCACGACGTGGGGCAACGAAGTGCACAAGGCATTCGAGGACGCCGTGCTGAAGCAGCAACCGCTGCCGCCCAAGATGGAAGAGTGGCAGCCCATTGCGATGAAGCTCCAGTCGGCCAAGGGCAAGCGATCAGCCGAGCTCCAGCTTTCGATCACGAAGAGCTTCACCCCCACGACGTGGAAGGCGAAGGATGCGTGGTGCCGGGGCATCGTGGATGTAGTGGTGGAGAACGACACCAAGGCGCTGGCACTGGACTACAAGACCGGCAAGCGCAAGCCCGACTCCACGCAGTTGATGTTGTTCGCCGCGCTCCTGATGCACAACAAGCAGTACCTCGAAGCGGTCACCACCGGCTTCGTGTGGCTCAAGGAGAAGGCCATCGACAAGGCCAAGTACACCCGCGACGACGTCGGGATGATCTGGCAGGAGTTCATGCCGCGTGTAGCGCGCATGGAGAAGGCATACGAACAAGACAAGTGGGTGCCCAAGCCGAGCGGCCTGTGCGCGAAGTGGTGCCCTGTTAGCAATAGGCAATGTGAATTTTCTGGAAGGAGGTGATTACATGCCCGCCAAGAAAGGCAACGAATACACCAGCTATGATCGGGAGTACCAAGCCCGACCCGAGCAGGTGAAGAAACGTGTGGCGCGTAACGCCGCACGCCGCGAGATGATGAGGGGCGGAATGGTTAGCAAGGGCGACGGCAAGGACGTCGATCACAAACGCCAACTGGAGCACGGTGGTTCCAACGACCGTTCCAACCTGCGCGTGGTGAGCGCCAGCGTCAACCGAGGAAAGAACAAACGCTAATGCACCCGAAGCACCTGTCGGACGAAGAACTGTTGAACGCCGTCCTCAACCATCCCGCCGCCACCGAGGTCGAGAAAGTCCTTGCCGCTCGTCTGAGCATGGCGCTGGATTACATCGAGCAAGTCGAAGAAGCCCTAGAGGAGAACGGTCTCCTCGGAGTTGAAGTACCCATCCAATGACCTACGCAAGCTACAGAGAAATCGAATCGGACATCGTGCGCTGGGCTGAGGCCCGCAAGATCATTCCCAACGCCAAGCCCTACACGCAACTGCTGAAGGCGGTGAGCGAGATGGGCGAACTCTGCGACGCAGAGATCAAGGGCAGCGACCTCGACGTCGAGGATGCCGTGGGCGACGTGATGGTGTGCCTCATCATCTACTGCGCGCTCAAGGACATCAACGTCGAGCAGTGCATGCGACTGGCGTACAACACCATCAAGAACCGCAAGGGCACGCTAACGCCCGAAGGCGTGTTCGTGAAAGACACTGCGTGAGAAGCGACTACGACATCGAGTCGGCTGAGTACCTGATGCAAGGGCTGACGGTATTTCAGTCTCACCTCATGGCCCCCACCGAGGAGACCCACTGCTACAGACTGTGGCAACTGATGGGCGAGCCCACCAACGGGCACGTGGTGGACATGGGGTGCGGTGTCGGGTCGTTTGCTCACTTCCTCAAGCAGTTCGCGCCCGAGCTGGAGTTCACCTGCGTGACCGACAGCGAGTACCAGATCGAGGCGATGGACCGCATGAACGCGCCGTGCACCCCGGTGCTGGCGGACTTCCGCAACGTCAAGCCACTGGCCGATGCCTGCGCCGACATCCTGACGTACAACGAGTCGCTCGGATACGCGCCGCTGCAAGAGACGTTGCCCGAAGCAAGCCGCTTGCTCAAGAAGGGCGGGCGGCTGTTCATCAAGGACTACGCCCGGTTGAGCCGGTGGTGCCCCGCCGAACGCGAGTGGGAGTACAGGTTCTTCTGGGCCAGCGAGATCATCCACGAAGCCGAGCGGCATGGACTGGTGTGCCAGCAGTTTGTGCGCCCCGCGTCGAGCTACGAGCGGTACGAGAAGTTCTATAACGCGAGTGCCGTGATGCAGCAGCGTCACCCGCAGTGTGAGTGTGATCTAACGGCTGCGTTCTACAGTTTCACCAAGGAGTGAGCATGGCTAAATCACCTGCGTGGCAACGCAAAGAAGGCAAAGACCCGGACGGCGGGCTCAACGCGAAGGGGCGGGCTTCCGCCAAGGCTCAGGGCATGAACCTGAAGCCGCCTGCGCCGAACCCCAAGACCAAGGAGGACGCAGGCCGCCGCGCTTCGTTCTGCGCTCGCATGGAAGGCATGAAGGAGAAGCTGACCAGCGAGAAGACCAAGAAAGACCCCAACAGCCGCATCAACAAAAGCCTGAAGGCGTGGAACTGCTGACATGAAAAAGACCGCACCCCCGTGGGACAAGCCCAACCCGAGCAAGAAGTCCGACCCGCTCTCGCCGTCGCAGAAAGCGTCGGCCAAGGCCGCAGCGAAGAAGGCGGGGCGACCCTACCCCAACCTTGTGGACAACATGCGAGCAGCGCGCAAGAAGTGAGGTAGCCATGGCAGCAACCCCCGAGGGCAAGGTCAAGGAAGCGATCAAGAAGTACCTGACGAAGCGTGGGGTGTGGTTCGCCGGGAAGGCACCGCCGCCGGTCATCGTCGGGTGGATGTACATGCCGCTCGCAGGACCGCTGGGGGTGTCGGGGATTCCCGACTTCGTCGGTGTCTTCAAGGGCCGTGCGTTCTTCATCGAGGCGAAAGCCCCGGGCGGGCGGCCCACCGAGGTTCAACTGCTACGCCACAAGGAAATCACCATGGCGGGCGGGGTAGTCATCGTGGCGCACAGCGTCGAAGAACTTGAAGCGGAGATGGACAAAAACGACTTATGAGATACACTGCTTGGGCAAGCCCAACCGCACGAGGAGCCTACATGGAACCTAAGCGGTGGGAAGAAGCAGCAGCAAAGTGGTTGGAAGAAAAGGCTGAGAAAGCCGACATACGGGGCGATAAGCAAAAGCTGGGGTGGTTGGAAAGCCACTTTGGCGGGAAGATGCTTCACGACATCGACCGCGAGCTTGTCAAGAAGGTTGTCGAGCTGAAGGAAAACAACGCCACGAGGAACCGTTACGTGGCCCTGATCCGAGCGATCCTGCGGACGGCGCAGCGCGAGTGGGAATGGTTGCCGGTGATCCCGGCGTTGAAGACCTACCCCGAGCCCAAGCGCCGCATTCGCAGTCTGACCAAGGAGCAGGCCCAGCGGTTGATCGAGGAGTTGCCCGCTTTCAAGCGCGACTTGTTCCTGTTCGCCATCGCCACGGGGCTGCGGCAGGGCAACGTCAAGCAGGTGGAGTGGGACTGGGTGGATATGGAGCAGCGGGCGCTGTACGTGCCCGATACGAAGAACGAAGAGCCCCTCGGGGTGCCGCTGAACGATCTGGCGATGTCGGTCCTACAGCGGCGTCTGAGCAAGCACAAGAAGTACGTGTTTGCGTGGGGCGGCAAGCCGGTGCGTAACGTCAACAACCGGCATTGGCACGCGGCGTTAAAGCGTGCGGGGATCGTAGGTTTCCGATGGCACGACGCGACCCGGCATACGTGGGCCTCGTGGCTCGCTCAGTCAGGCATCGAGCAGTACAAGCTGCAAGAGATGGGCGGGTGGAAGTCGGTGGCGATGGTGCGGCGATATGCCCACCTGAAGACCAAGCACCTGTTGGATTCGTCTAGGACGATAGACAACGTGCTAGGTAGTGCGGATTAACAGTCCGTCGCTCTACCGACTGAGCTATCGGGGAATGGGCAAAGAGTAACATATATTGTAGTACGACAGAAAGGTTGGGCTTGCAACCCCATGCTGATTTCAAAGAAGCACCGAAAGATCATCTTCAATAGCCGCCACCCCGAGCGGATCATGACCGTTATCCCGACGGCGAAGACGCTTGTCTACCGGGGCCAGCGACTGGTAGCTGTGCCGCACAACGTGGAAGAGACCCGCGTGCTGCGCAACATTGGGTACGACGTGCCGTCGCCTATTTCGTATTACTACGAGTGGGCTGGGAGATACAGCCCATTCATTCACCAGCGCGTGACCTCTGAGTTCCTGACGATGCATTCGCGGGCGTTCGTGCTCAACCAGATCGGCACGGGCAAGACCATGTCTACCCTGTGGGCGCTGGACTACCTGATGACTGCAAAGCTGTGTCGCAAAGCCCTGATCGTGTCCCCGCTCTCCACGCTGGAGCGGGTGTGGGCCGACGAGATATTCCGGCACTTCCCCAACCGCACGTACGCCGTGCTGCACGGCTCCAAGCAACGCCGGGTGCAACTGCTGGCGCAGGACGTGGACTTCTTCATCATCAACCACGACGGGCTGAAGGTCATCCAAGAGGAGCTGCTGGGCAAGATGGAGATCGACGCCGTGGTGGTGGACGAGCTCGCCGAGTTCCGCAACGCCAGCACCGACCGCTGGAAGAGTCTCCACGCTGTCACCTCGGGGCGACAGTGGGTTTGGGGGCTGACCGGCAGCCCGACGCCGAAGGCACCCACCGATGCATGGGCGCAGTGCCGCCTGATCGCTCCCGACAAGGTGCCCAAGTACTTCGGTAAGTTCCGCGACCAAGTCATGCGCCAGATCAATACGTTCAAGTGGATTCCCCGCAACGAGGCGGCGCACATCGTCAAGGAAGCCATGCAACCGGCGATCCTGTACAAGCGCGAGGAGTGCCTCGACCTGCCCCCGTGCACGTTCTCGACCCGCAAGGTGGAGCTGAGTACCGAGCAGAAGAAAGCCTACAAGGACATGCTGGAGAAGCTGCGGCTGGAGTACCAAGGCGGCGAGGTCACGGCGATCAACGAGGCGGTCAAGGCCATGAAACTGGTGCAGGTGGCCTGCGGGGTGGCGTACGCCACGGACGGTGAGCATGTCGTCATCCCCAGTGAGGAACGCATCAAGGCGGTGCTGGAGATCGTGGAAGAGGCCGACGGCAAGGTGATCGTCTACGTCCCGCTGACCGGGGGCTTGCAGCTCATCGCCAAGGAGTTGGAGCAGGCGGGCTACCGGGTTGGCGTGGTCCACGGCGAGACGCCCAAGAGCGAGCGCGACCGCATCTTCAGCGAGTTCCAAGACAGCGACGACGGGCTGGAAGTACTGGTCGCCCACCCCAAGTGCATGAGCCACGGGTTAACCCTGACACGTGCTAACGTGATCGTCTGGTACATTCCAACGAACGACTTTGCGGTCTACGAACAGGCGTGCGGGCGGATCGTGCGGCAGGGCCAGACCCGGCATCAGCACATCATCCACCTCGAAGGAAGCAACATCGAGCAGAAAATGTATAACCGGCTTGAGCACCGGGGTGCCATGCAGGGCGTGCTGCTTGATTTGATTAAGAAGGAGATGGAAGAGACTTGACAACACGCCCAGTAGCTGTAAAATCACCTTACTAACAACTCAGAAAGGCAGGCTAATATGAAGATAGACGAGATCGTCGAGAAGTACATCGCACTGCGCGACCGCAAGTCCCAGTACAAGGCCGAATACGAGGCCAAGGTGTCCAAGATCGACGAGGTACTGGACAAGGTCGAGGGGGCGCTGCTCAAGCACTTCGAGGCCATGGGGGTGGAGAACGTGCGTACCAAGGCTGGTACGGCCTACAAGTCCACGCGCACCAGCGCCACCGTGGCAGACTGGGATTCTTTCTTGGGCTTCGTGCAGCAGCAGGAGGCGTGGGAAATGCTGGAGCACCGCGTCAGCAAGAAGGCTGTCGAGGAGTACAAGGCCGCTAACGAAGACCTCCCGCCCGGGGTCAACTGGCGTGCCGAGGTTGTTGTCAACGTAAAGAGGTAAGCATGGAGATCACGCTCGATAAAGGCAAGATTCAGGGGGTAGTAACGACTGCCGCGCAGGCAGTTAGCAACAAGGGATTCGAAATCCCTGACGTGCTGTTCGGATTGGCCGAGCTCATCGGCAAGTCCATCGTCGATCAGACGGGCGGCACCATGATCCAGAAGCTCGACGTACTCAAACCACTCGTGGAGCACATGGAGCGCACCATCCGTATCGGGTGCATTCGTCAACAGTAAGAAGGAGGCCAGACCAAATGGCTAATCAAATCGTTCCGTTCTCTAGTAACCTGCCCGCGTTCCTGCGCGGCGAGGCAGCGGCAGCATCCGAGCTGACCGCCAACGTCGGCACCGGCTCGTTCGGTGTCCTGTCCATCAAGGGCAAGAACTTCACCCTGTCCAAGGGCGGTGAGCGCACCAAGCTCATGAACCCCAACGACCCGGACGAAGTGGCGACCAGCATCAACGTGGTCATCATCAAGGCCAACCCCAACCTGTCGAAGGTCTGGTACGCCAAGGGCTACACCGAGGGCAGCGACGCCAAGCCGGACTGCTACTCCAACGACGGCATCGCCCCGGACGCCTCGGTCGAAAAGCCGGTGGCCAAGAAGTGCGCCATCTGCCCGAATAACCAGTGGGGCTCCAAGGTCGGCGACAACGGCGGCAAGGGCAAGGCGTGCCAAGACTCCCGTCGTCTGGCGGTGGCGAACGTCGATCACATCGATGAGCCCCTGCTGCTGCGCGTCCCGGCTGCCACCCTCAAGCCGCTGGCCGAATACGGTGCGGCGCTTGCCAAGCGCAACGTGCCCTACAGCGCGGTGCTGACCAAGATCGGCTTCGACCCCGATGCGCCGAGCCCCAAGCTCACGTTCAAGCCGGTGAGCTACCTCGAAGAGGACCAGTTCCACAAGGTCAAGGAGATGTCCGACTCCGATCTGGTGGCCAGCATCCTCGGCAAGGTGGGCGCTTCTGCCATCGACGACGTGGAGTTGGAAGCCGCCGCTCCCGCTCCGGCCCCGGTGGCCAAGGTCGAGGCTCCCAAGCCCGCTGCCAAGCCCGCTGCCAAGGCCAAGCCGGTGGTGACCGAGGACGAAGTGGGTGCCGCACTGGGCGAGGAGGCCGAAGCTCCCAAACCCGCTGCGAAGAAGGCCGAGCCGAAAGTTGTGGAAGACGCGCTTGCCGATGACCTCGATGCCCTGCTGGGTGAGCTCGACGACTAATCCACTGGGGCGGGTGATGAACCCGCCCCACCTTTTGGAGCAAGCAAGTGTTCTACGAAATCGAAGCCGGGGTGCCGATCCCCGCACCCAACAAGGGCGGACGCACTGCGAAATACCCGTTCGGTTCCATGAAAGTCGGCGAGAGTTTCGCGGTAGGTACCGATGAGTCTGGTGTCAAGCGCATCCAGCGGGCTGCCGCCGCTTTCGCTCGCCGCAATGCCGTCAAGCTGGTAACTCGTCGTACCGACAACGGAGTGCGCGTGTGGAGGACAGGATGAAGTTTGAAGTCCTGCGCCAAGCTGGCGTGACGCAGGGGGAGTTCGCTCACTACCTGAAAGTCAGCCGCGTCACCGTGAACAACTGGATCAGTGGCAAAGGCAAGGTGCATGAGGCCCGGGTTCCCCGGGTGCAGCGCCTGCTGGACGCCATTGCCAGCGCCGTAGCCGAAGGCAAACTGCCCGTACAAAACGTACCCAAAGAGGAACGACTTGCCGCTATCGGCATGGTACTGGTGGTCCATCTTCGTGCTAACAAAGACTAAAAAGAAAACGACAAACCCGCCTCATTTTCAAAGGGGCGGCGTTTTGTTAGGCTCTCTCACTCAGAGCCAAAGGGGCAGTTGTTGGACACCGCATCATTTCTCAACCATATTCTGCCCGTTGAGGGCATCAAATTCATTGCGTTGGCTCGGGACGGTGAAAAGGGACATCGCCATCACGCAGCGCAAACCGCAGACGAAGCCGCCGCACTCGCGGCCAAGTTCGACGTAGCAGGCGTATCGGTCTACCACGCGAACGCTTCGTTCAAAGAAGAGTACATCGAGACCGGCGAACTCAACGAGTGGGGCAAGCCCAAGCGTAAGCGTCGCGTGCAAGAGAACGCAGCGTTCGTCAAGAGCCTGTGGCTCGACCTCGACTGCGGCGACGGCAAGGACTACCCGGATCAGCGCACCGCACTCGCAGACGTCATGACGTTCTGTCGAGAGGCGGGCATTCCGCAACCGCTGTACGTCTCCAGCGGCTATGGCGTTCACTGCTACTGGGTGTTCAACAAGGACATCCCGGCTGCGCAGTGGCGACGACTGGCTGCGGTGTGGCGCTCTGTGGTCGATCACTACAAGGTCAAGCACGACGCGGTATGCACCACTGACCTCGTTCGCATCCTGCGCCCCACGGGCACGCACAACCGCAAGTTCGGCAAGGCCGTCGAAGTGCGCGTGATGGGTGACGTGCCGCCGACACTCGACGTGGTGCAGTTCGCGAATCACCTGATGTCGCTGGTGAAGGAGCACGCCATCGCGGTGTCGCCAGCGCGTGAGGCCAAGGTCAAGAGCGACGCCAACTCCGATCTCGCCGCTGGTATCGAGTACCCGCCTTCGTCGGCGTACGAGATCGTGGTGCGCTGCCAGCAGGTGCGCGACTTCCGCGACAGCGGTGGCGACGTGGCAGAGCCCCTGTGGTACGCGATGCTCGGGTTGCTCAAGCACACCATCGAAGGCGACGACATCTGCCACGAGTGGAGTAGCGGCGCGCCCGACTACGACCGGCAGACCACGCAGTCGAAGCTGGAGCAGTGGACGTTCGGCCCGCCGACGTGCGAGCGCATCAAGCAGTTGAACCCCACCGGGTGTGCGGGCTGCGCGTTCGCCGACAAGTGCAAGAGCCCGATCCAACTCGGCACTGTGGTGCCCGAGCAAGTCGCCATCGAGGAAGTCAACGAGGCCGCAGGCGAAGCCGGTGAGCAAGTCCCGCCCATTCCGCTGCACATGCAAGAGCGGTTTCACTGGGACGGCAAGGAACTCAGCTACTACATCAAGGACGAAGCGGGACTCAAGAAGAAGGTCGCGTTCTGCGACGTGTACCTCTACCCCACGCAGTCGTTCCGCGACAATGGCTATGTCGAGATGACGTGGCATGTACGCGAGCGCCCGGGCGTGTTCCGCACGTTTGAGATGTCCGGCGAAGCCACATCAGTCGGAGGTCGAGAGTTGTTTGCCGCGCTGGGACGACAAGGTGTCGTTGCCAAGCCCGGTGGAAAGAAGGCAATGGAGCAATACATCACGGAGTGGTTCACTCAACTTCGTCGTGAAGCCGAGGAAGTCAACGCCTACAAGACGTTCGGCTGGAACAAGGACGGGTTCCTCTTGGGCGACACGCTGTACACCCCCGACGGGCCGAGGAAGGTGCGCGTGCAAGGCGACGCCGAGACGCGCCTCGATGCCTTCGAGGAAAACGGCAGCACGCAGGAGTGGGCCGAGCTGGTCAACCACATCTACAACCGCCCGGGCCACGAGCCCTTCCAATGGCTGATCGGCACCGGCTTTGGCGCACCGCTCGTGCGGCTGATGAACAACGGGGTGGCGGGCTGCATCATCAACGCCTTCAGCGCGCAGACCGCGCAGGGCAAATCCACGGCAGCTAAGGTCGCACTGGGTATCTACGGACGCGCCGACAAGCTGATGCTGACCAAGCAGCAGACCACCACGCTGGGGATTTTCGGCTACGCCTCGATGCTCAACTCGCTGCCGGTGGTGTTGGACGAAATCTCCAACACGAAGGGCGAGGAATTGTCCAACCTCGTCTACACCTTCAGCCAAGGTCAGGGCCGCGTGGGTATGCAATCGGGCGGCGGGCTGCGCCCCAACACCTACAACTGGGCGACCCTGCTGACCGGCACCGCCAACCGCTCCATGCACACCACGCTCGCTGCGTCAAGTGCCAATGCCACGCCGGAGATCGCCCGGGTCTTCGAGTACAAGTTCAACCGCCCGGAAAACGGCTTGGAAATCAACGAGGCCAACTCGGTGGTGCCCCGGCTGCTGGAGCAGTGTGGGGCGGTCGGGCGGGAGTACGTGGACTACTTGGTCCGCAACCAAGACGCCGTGCGCGAGATGCTGTTCAAGACACAAGATGTACTGACGCGCAAGGCCAATCTCACCCAAGACGAGCGGTTCTGGTCCACCAGTGCGACGGTGATCGTTACTGGCCTGATGATTGCTAAGCGACTTGGGTACGTCGCTTTTGACCTAAAAGAGCTGGTCGGATGGGCGTCACGCCAACTCAACTACATGCGGGAGATGGTCGAAGAAGCCACCGCGAATCCTATTGATCAGTTCGGCGAGATGCTGAACGAGCTGTCCACCGGGTTCCTAGTGACTGATAAGGAGGGAGATGCACGTGACAAAAACGGCAAAGCGATAATTCTGCACGCCCCACGTGGCGATCTGGTTGGCCGCGTGGTAGTGGCGTCACATACGCTGTACCTGCCCATCAGCGTAATCCGCGCATGGTGCTCCGAGAACCGGGCCGACTATCGGCAGATGACCGACGAGCTGCTGCTGCGGGGTTGGGCTAACGTCTTGGCGCGACCGTTCCCTCTAGGCAAAGGGACCAACGACTACGCCACGGCTCCGAGCAGGTGCTACAAGATCAATCTCGCACTGGCTGGCGGCGAACTGGAAGCCGCTGAGAATGTGCAGCATCTGAAGGCAGTCGGAAGTGATTAACGTCAAAGAAATCGAAGACATCCTGCGGGAGTTCTTCCCTAACGGAGACGTACCTGACGCAACGCTGGAGGAAGCGATGGCGATAGCCGCCCGCTTAGAAGAAGAACTGAATAGAATCCAGCCCGAATAGCAGTAGCCATCCTGCCCCCGGCCCGTAAGGGTCGTTCGACCCCCCGGAGTCCAACCCGGGGGGTCTTTTTTATTGGGCGAAGCGGGCTTCCTCGGCGAGCTTGACGTTCTTGCCGACCGTGGCTCCGTACTTGGCGTAGTCGGCTTCCTGCTTCTTGACGCCCTGCTGGTACTTCAGCAGATCGGACACGGTGATCGGCGACAGGCCCGCCTTCTTGCGCGCTGGGTTGATCTCTTGCTCGATCTTCTGCCGCACCTCGGCCATCCGCTCGTCGTCCCCGGCCTTCTTCGCATCGAGCCATTCGCGCTTGGCGGCGGTCGCCCGCTCGGAGTAGAACCGCTTGGTGTTCTCCACGGCGCTGCGCGCTTCGTAGCGGTCGGTCAGCTCGACAGCCGGAACCCCGGAGGCTTGCAGCAGCACGTCCCAGCCCGACAGCTCGTCGCGGCCCACCATCGTCAACCCC
>JACCDP010771388.1_pt1 | contig 15061 bp, 43 predicted proteins | sample 7445841 | NCBI WGS metagenome assembly JACCDP01 (sample SAMN15323441, study PRJNA562643) | freshwater metagenome | isolation source: river surface water | place: USA:Blue River Watershed | collected 2017-08-17 | reverse complement strand
GCCGTCATCAATGTTACTTTATGGATTATGGCATGGAGCCCGTTTGCAATCGTCTGCATGATAGGCACTTGGGGAGATGATGACTGATAACGCCGCAGCGAACGGGGGGGGTGGGGGTGTGGCCGATAGGCTACGGGGCTGATCGTATCCCCTTTCCGGCCAACGGGTTACGTTTCGGCGGAGTACGTCCGGCGGAAACCCGGTTGGCAGATACCCCCCAAATGGGTGAAGGATATCTTTCAACGTGTTCGGATGCATCGCCCCCGCCTATTCCCCGATACTGTATCTTTGTTCATACTGTACCCCCGTACACTCCCGGCCGATTGCAAGAAAAAACCCCTCCCCCCGGAAAGAGGGGAGGGGTATCGGTGAACGCTAGTTCAGATCGAAACCGCAAGCCTCCCGCACCAGCTCACGCACGCCGGGCAGGCCGATACGCTTGGCAAGCCGATAGGCTTTCCGGCTGTAGAGCGGCGACGTTGCGATCCGATCGACCGCAACCGCCACGCTTTCCGGCGTCGGCTGGCTTCGCTCCTTCAGCCTTGCCAGCATGGCCAATTCGGCCGCACAGGCCTTGCGGACGCTCACCTTCACCGGCTGACCGTCCGAACCGCGTTCGACACGCTTCCCTCTGGCTTGGCGACGTTGGCCGGTGAACCCGTGGAAGTGTGAACGCTTGGCGTAGGCGAGGACTGACCACAACGCCCGGGCGTGGTCCCCCTTGGCGATCCCGGTCCGGCTGTAGTCTCTCTCCAGCCAATGGAGGTAAAACTGACTCCCCGCCTCCTCTGCGGCGTCTTCATCCAGCCCGTACCAACGGGCTGCCCGGATGATGCGACCCCTCACCTCCGCGTGGTACTCCGCCGGGAGATCAGACGGCTTGTAGGTTGCCATCGGCCACTCGCACCGCATTCCGATCATGGTGAACATTTGAATACCCTCTCTCTTTTTCATCGATCCGCCGGAACGCCCGGCACACCCCTAGTATATCGGCTGTCTAGCTGTAGGCAAGAAAAAAATTCCGTGCCGTCCGAAATATTTTTTGGGGCTGAGGCTACTGGTATTGTGAAGGTTGCGAGTGTGCGAGTGTGATACGCTCGCAAGCTTGTAACGCTCTCCGCGTTCGCATTCGATGCGACATGCGGCCGGTGGTAGTCTCACTGATCGTAACTATGCGATCAGCGTGCGTGCGAAAAATCTTCAAAGATTTTTTCCGCCGTGAGGCTACTAGGTTAGTGTTCAAAGCATGCGGTGAGGGTAACGTGTTTACTTCTCCGCATGCGGGCAGCGTAACAAAGGGGATCTATGTCACAAAACACAAATTACGTTCACTGGGCCTTCTGGGCCTCTGTGGCAGATGCCACTGGCGATCTTCCGCCAGAAACATTGTCGCAGATGTCTGAGGAACTAGAGGCTCTAGCAGAAAGCATCGCCAGATGCTGGCTGGAAGTTGGGATCGTACCGACGCTGAAGGAGGCATCCTGATGCCATACGTGATGACATACGGCGGCGGGCGCTATACGTCCGTTGCTTGGTATCCGACGCAAGAACAGGCAGACGCTGAACGTCTCCGCATCTTGCGCGTTGGTGCGTGGAGCGGCGCGCCGCCCAAGGTTGAGCCTGACAGCAAGGCTCCCGCTACGCAGCAGCCACAGTCGCTGCGTTAAGGCCGAAACCTGCCTGCGGGCAGGTCCACCCGTGATTCGGGTGCTGATGAGGCCAGGAGCCTTACGGAGTCTTTCCATGTATCAGCCGGAACGGCTGGAGCGTTGGAAGATGCCGCGGGATTACTTCGGTGCCGAATGGCCGGAGTACTACTCTGCCGGTGTCGGACGCTCCAGAGATTCGGACTGCCTGGAGGAATCCAACTTCCACGCCATGCTGGCGGCCCTTGGTGGGGAAACGGAGACCGTGCAGGTCGTCCGTGAATCTCACTGGGCTGTCGGCTGGGTGGAGTGGATCGCCATCCATGAGTCTGACGATGCGGCCCTGCGGGCAGCGGACAAGCTGCGGCTGGGTCTGGACGATTATCCCGTCTTGGATGAAGAGGATTTCTCTTCCCGGGAATGGGAGGAATGCGAGCGGGTCTGGTCGGATTGTTACACCGACCGGGAGCGCGTGAAGTACCTGCGGGAACACCGCTGCACGGAAGGCTTCCGTGAACTGCGGGCAGCCGTGGGTGGTGACTGGCATGCGGCGGCGAATTTGCTGCCATGCCCCACCGATTTGATTGCGTGACGGGATTCGATCCCGGGCAGGTGGTGTCTCTGCCTGCCCGGGTTCGGCTGCCGTTCGGTAGCCGGGAGGGTTCTATGCCTAGTTACATGGTGATTCGCAAGCGCGCCTACTGGGTTCGGGAGGTCATGCACATAGAGGCAGACTCACCCGAAGAGGCAGAGGACAAGTTTTTGGATCACTTCGACCCAGAGCGCGTGATCGAAGATGTGTTTTATTTCGGCGGCCAGCAGTTCTACGAGCCGACCGATGTGATTGAGTCCGAGGGACTGCAATAAGGGCTGCCGTTCGGTAGCCATTCACGGAGGTACGTATGCGTGAAACATTGGAACTTGGGCCATGCCCCCATGGGGAGGAGTGCGCCCAGGTTGGATCGGACGATTACGGCGACCGCTCACGGGCGGAAGTCAGGGCCTATATCGGGCAGCTAGTCCGCACATGCGGCGAGCCGGCGGAGGGTGTTTCCCTTCGATGCAAGTCGTTCCCGCATGACTTCGGGAGCTATGTGGAGGCAGTCGTTTCGTTCGACTGCGACGACGAATCCCAGTGTGAATATGCCTACAGGCTGGAGAGCAAGGGGCCTGAATTCTGGGATGCGGAAGCCCGGAAAGAGCTTGGATTGGCGGAGGGGTGACATGACGTTCAACGAACTGATGCAGAAAGTGCTGTCCGTTCTGCCGGATGCAACGCTCTGGCAGGACAACGACGGTGAGATATGCGTGTCCACCAAGCTGACTTTTGCCAGCAAGGTGAAGGCGAGCAGCCTGGGGGACGAAGAACTGGCACCGTTTGAGGAGGAGGTGTGACATGAGCGACGTCTTAGACCCGTGGATTGTGCTTTATAGAGACAAAAAGGCTCCATGCTTCACTCCACCGGAGGCTTTTGCTTGCAGGGCAGAGGACGGGGATCACGCCGAGGAACAATGCAGCAACGCATACCCAGACTGCGAGATTCTGTGGACTTGGCTTGGCGACAGTGAAGATGCCTATGCCGATTACTACGACAGTCAGGAGGTGTGACATGGGTACACGTAGCGGTATCGGATTGGTTGAGCGTGACGAATCAGGGAAGGTGACACGCGTGCGAGGGATTTACTGTCACTGGGATGGCTACCTGGAGCATAACGGCGTGATCCTGGCAGGCAGTTACACAACGCCTGCGAAGATCAACGCCCTGTTGGATTTAGGCGACATCTCTGTATTGCGGGATGAAGTCGGCGAGAAGCATGACTTCAACAACTGCGAAAGGGATGCCCCGCAGCGTGTGCATGGGTGGACGACTGCATACGGCAGAGACAGAGGGGAGGCTGACACGGACACCCGTGAGTTCCATGGCAGCAACGCCATCGCAGAGTTCAGCCGCGCTCTCACAAAGAGTTGGGCCGAATACCTGTACCTGTTCGACAGGGGCAAGTGGCGGTATCGACAGCCGGGCATGCGGAGGTGGTTGGTTCTGGGGAGCAAGCGTGCAAAAGTGGAGGTGTGACATGGCAGAGCGCTACAACGGGTGGACCAACTACGAAACGTGGTGCGTCAACCTGTGGATCGACAACTCTGAGGCTGACCAAGACTACTGGCGTGAGCGGGCAGCGTGGTGCCTGAAGCATCAGCCGAACGCGGACGATGCCCGGTACGAACTGGGCGAAGCGCTGAAGGATGCGATGTACGAAAAGTACGACGAGCAGCGGCCGGATAGCGGCATCCTCGCAGACCTGTTGTCTGCGGCCCTGTCCGAAGTGAACTGGCATGAAATCGCACGGCACTACATCGAAGCCGTGCAGGAGGAGAGCAATGCCTGAAGTGAATGGCACCGCCTACGCGGACGCTCCTCCGGAGGTGATTGCAGTCTTGGAGCGGTGCCGTGCCGATGGGACGCGGATACGTGTTGCCTACGGTCACGCTGATGGGCAGGACTGGGGCGAAACGTACGACACAACAGGATATGTCGGCAGGTCATGCGGCCGAATCAAAATTCCGCTGCTAATCCACAACAGGAGGAGCATTGGCGGTGGCGGGATACTGACAGACAAGGTGATCCGTATCGAAACCACTAAGGGCAGGCGTGTCCTGTACCAACACCCTGCATACAAGCCCCCGAAGGATGTGGTCAATGCGTCTAGCTGAATTGGATGCCTTCATGGACCGCGTGCGGCATGAAAGCAACTACGGCGGCTGGCCGTGCAAGTACGGACACAACGGTTGTTCTGATCGGCAGGGGGGCCGGTGTTGCGATGAGACATGGCAGCAGCAGTGCAGTGATGAGTCGGATGAGGAGTACGACGAACGAATGGAGGAGGGTGAGTGATGCGAACAGTTAACAAGGCTACAGAGTCTCATATCGTCCACTTCCCGCGTGGGGAGTATTGGATTGGCGATCTGTGCTATGTGCTGGGTCACAGGTGGGATGAGGTCTGCAAGCACATATGCAGTGAGGATTGGAACGACGGTCTGATCAATCTGGAGGGTGGCTTGCAGGCGGCGTGCTTCGGGACTGCCCACGGCGATGGGTTGTATGAGGACAACTGGGGCAACTCATACGGCGTGGATGCTGGGATTATCGGCTGCGTCTTGGCTTCTGCCGTGAAGCCGGACCTGCGGCTGGGGCATGTGCATAAGTTCCTAACGTCGTTCGATGCGTTCTATCGGGATGGCAAGATTCACTTCGGGCATGTGGTGGTGGACACCGACCCGGAATACGACGAGGAGGACGACTGATGTGTCCGATGTGTGACTGCTGCGAGGTGGCTTGGGCTGCCCCGCTGGGTGATCTGGTGCATGCCTGCTGCCGGGCGTGCGGGTGGGTCTATCACATGGAGGTGTGCGATGTGGGCAGTGCGGACCCGGAAGGGAATCCTGGCGACGTTTGACGACCGCTGGGAGGCGGAGGAATGGGCGCGCACTTGGCGTGCGGTCCATGGTGGGTTGTGTTTCCTAACAAGAACGGAGAACTAATATGAGCGTGGCTGTTGATCGCAAGCCAGTGCTTGGGGATTGGGTGCGTGCGCGTCATGGGATTGTGGGCCGGGTGGATGCCATTCATCATCGATGCCCTGAGTCGGAGGAGTGGATGGCAATGCAGTTGATCCCCATCACTGACGAACAAAAGAACGGGCTGTGGGTCAGCGTGCTTTGCGATGGGGGCGGTGCGGTTGTCAACCCCATAGACGATGTCGAAGTTTTGGATGAGTCGGGGCGAATGCTCCGCAATCTGTACGCCAGCATGTACTTTCAGCAGGAGGACGACGAATGAGTTATCGCCCCATGTTTCTTGTCGGCCGGGAGTGGGCTGGCAATGCGTTGCGGTTTGCCACCCGGGAGGAGGCAGAGCAGTCTGCCTTGGAACTGATGGGCCGATGGTTCATGCCATCGGACTACCGGGTGGATGAGGTAGACGGTGAGGTAAACTATGCGTTCGATCCGCAGAGAGGGAATGTGCGATTGGAGGTGGTGAATGCCTGACTATCGGCTGATCGGATACTACGCGGACACCGGGCAGGTGTATGACGGCAGCTACGACGGCGAGACTGAGGTCGATGCTGTGGCGCTCTGCCGTGACAGCATCTATCCGCAGGAGCGTGAGAACCTTGTGCTTGTGGCGATCTTGGATGAGCAAGGCAACAACGTGTACGAACCAGACACGGCCAGCCATGTCACGGACTGGCCAGAACCGGAGGAAGCAGATGCCGACTGACATCAATGATCTTGTGCGGCGATGCCCGCACTTGGACCTGACATGCGACGAGTTGGTTGAGCTTGTCCTGCACCTGCTGCCCGCAGCAGAGATTGGCAGGGACAACGACGGGCAGATCGTCATCTACACGGGGCTGCGTGGGACGCATGGGCTGGAGGTGATCGATGCCGGCGATTGACCTGACAGACGAACAGGCGGAGGAGTTGAAGGATGTTCTGCGATTGGAGATTGAAGACACGGAAGAGGAGATGAAGGTCTATTCGGAAGGCGATGCGGACTACATCTCATATCGTCACCACCGGGACACGCTGTCAGACATCCTGGAACTACTGGAGATTGCGTGATGGCAAAGACAAAGACCCAGAAGAAGATCGAACTGCGGTACATCACCGACCCCGGCCATGGCTGGGCGGAGGTGCCGGAAACATTGTGCAAGTCCGTCGGATTAGGCACGGACTTCACGTACCGCAATGGGATGCTGTACCTGGAGGAGGACTGCGAGATGGGCGACTTGGACCGTGCGCTGAAGAAGCACGGCTATGAGCCGGAGTACGTGGATATGTACGTGGATGACTTCGATGCGTGGTTGGATGGGGATCAGTGGCCGAACATACCGAAGGGAGGGGAGTGATGTTCTATTGGGACGAGGATCGTTACCCCATCGGCGGAGGCGAGGAGCCTTCTAGGTGGGGCGTTGTGATGCTGGACGACACGTATACCTTGGGGCCGGTCTACAAGCTGGCCATCTACGAGATGCGTGATATCCCCGGGATCGGCAAGCGGCCCGTGGCGCTGCACGTTTGCCGCGGGTTCTGCGAGTCGGGAATCACGCCTGCGGCTGCCGTGGAACGGGCGCGGCAGTATCGGCGTGAGGAGTTCTTTGATGACGGCGGCGTGGAGTTTCGTTGGGTCGGTGCGTTGCGTTGGTCCAACCCGGATCGGCCCGTGAAGAAAGGCGGTGAGTGATGGCACATACACCCGGGCCTTGGCGACTGCATCCGCACAGCGGAACCATAATCGTCAACGGCTCCACCGTTTACAGCGTGAAGGATTTGACGACAGAGAATGAGGCTGGGCTGGCGGGCGATGTCAGCATGGATGACAAGCGGCTCATGGCGGCTGCGCCGGAACTTCTGGGCGTATGCCAGTCGATTGCCGGCGACTTGGAGGCGCTGCTTGGTGGCGATGACTTCTCTGGGATGAGCGATGCGGAGTTGTTCGGAGTGATGCTGCGGTCGCTGCGTGCGACAATCGCCAAAGCAGAAGGGGGGTGGTCAATGATCCAACTGAACCTAACCCCGCAGCAATTCTTCTACCTCCAGGCTGCGGTCAAACGGGACGAGATCGAACTGGAGGAGATGGCACCGTGGGATATCGACTGTGAGACTGCGGCCCACGCGGAGGAACTGAAGCGGTGCCGGGAGGTTGGTAGACTCCTCTCCAGAGTGGAGCAGGAGCAGGTGGTGACACACTGAATCGCAATGCGTTCCGGCTGTTTGGGCTTCGGCCCCGAAGGACGCCCGGGCGGCGGCAATGCCGGATAGCCGCCGTCCATTTTTACTAGGAGGTGAGTGATGGCCGTTGAATACAAAGTTGTTGAGACTGGTTTGCCGGAATCTATGGGCAAGCCGTTTGCAGTCATACGTGAACTGCCCAGTGGCGACTTGGCCGGCTACGACGCGGAGGCTGACCGCAACCAAGAGCAGGTTCACTTCCGCATCTATAGGCCGTGGTCGTTTCAGCACGCCGTTGCCGATTCACGCACGTACGCAACCAGGGAGGAGGCGGAAGCCGCCCTCCCGCAGAACTGGAGGTGAGTGATGCATGCGACTGTCGAACTCATGTCAGGCGAGAAGATCAAACCCGTCCGCGTCTACCGGCTGCGTGGAGGATACCGCCTGCTGGTCACGGCGGAGCGAGCCGTGTGGCAGGAATTCGATGGCAGCTACACGCTGCTGGCAACCGGCCAAGACTGGCGAAGCCGCTGCCCGCTACATGATTCGATCAACCGCCACAACGCCTGCCTAGTGGCGAACTTTTTTGGCTACGACAAAGGAGATGAGTGATGGCTAAGAAGAAGATGCTCCGCCTGCGCCTGATCGTTGACGACAACGACCCGTGGGTGGAATACCCCATCGATGTCGCATTGCAGTGTGGCGTGCTGAAAAAGAATCCGCGCCGCGGGGACTTCATCTACGTTCCCGGCGAGGACAACCACACCATCTTGGAGGCCACGCTGGAAGAAAAAGGGTATGCCCAGCGCTACACACAGTACTGGGTTCCGAACTTCCGAAAATGGCTGAAGAGTGATGCGTGGCCGAAGGCGCAGGAATGGGCAGGCGGGGAGTGGCCAGCGGGTTCTGTGTGGCGGGACTACAAGGGGAGCCAAGTGACCTAGTACAGGAGGTAACCTATGGAGAGGAGATGGTGGACCGACGCAAATATGGAGGAGGCGATCAGGTTGCTGGTGCTGTGCGAACGGGCGCTGGCAGGCAGGGAGGAAGTGTCATTTCTATTCCGGCAGGTCAGGGCTTTTCTGAGTGAGGGTCTACGGTGAACTGTGGTACACTGAGGGGGAGGTGTGAGCGTGCCAAAAGAATGGCATCAGTGCGCGGAGTGCGGCATATGGTTTGAGGCATACGCATGCCAGAAGAGGAAGTTCTGCGGAATGCGGTGTGCTGGTTTGCACACGTCTAACGGCCCGTCCAGCCCGTTCATCCCATACCGGGAATCTCTGCGGGCGAGTGGTGCGAGGGCCGACATTCTCAGGCTGTACGCAGAGGGCGTGCAGCAGTCCGAAATCGCTAGGCGCCTGGGCGTCAGTCGCCAGCGTGTTAGTCAGGTTGTCAGAGAGGAGAACAAGGTATGAGTACGGAGACCGCCGTCAGTGGGTATGAGTTGTGCGCGTCCGGCACGGCAAGAGCAGTGTCGAAGAGGCGGCTGGGTTCGCTGCCGTTCAGGCTTGCGTTCAATGCGTGCGATGTCGGCGAGGCGGTCCTGAGTGACGGCAGCCGTGTGCTTATCACATGGGGGCGCAACGTAACACCCGAAGACCAGCACTGGTATTCGCACAACGGCACCTGCCATCTTGCGTGGTGCGGCGATGAGGACGGGTGTGCGGAGGTTATCGTCGGCGACACGTTCGGTTCGACGCCAATCACTGAGTGGGTGTGGGCTGGGCTGCGGATCACGGCCGACGCCGGGCCGGAGTGGACCCAAGTGGGAGGTGAGTGATGGCCACCTGGGTATTGCTGAAGCCCGGCACGCGGGATGTGCTGGGCAAAGCGGGATCGGACGTGCCGGCAGGTGATCCTACCCAGCGGGCATTCCGTTCCCGCAAGCTGGCAGAGGCAGCCGAACGGCGGATGGCGGCGAAGGGGTTCCATTATGAAGTGAGGTTGGAAGCGTCGGCAAAATCCACGCGGGGTGGGGCAACCGACATTCCATTTTAAGGGGGGATGATGACCGATATCGAAGTGATTCAATGGTTCTTTGACTTGGAGAAGGTGTCTGCGGGTTTCAACTGGTCTGTCAATGCGTCGAAGCTGGCGCTCGCAAAGCGTGGCTTGGACTCACTGGTGGCAGGCAAGGCGCACGCCAACGACGTGCTGGCTGCGTACAAGGAGTTCGCAGGTGCCATCGGGCCGACCGGCATGAATCTCTTGCTGCAATCCGACGATGCGTTCCCAGAGGTTAATCATTCCGACAAGCCCACGCGGCCGGTGCCTGGGATGGTTGTGCTGTATGTCGATCCTGATGGCAGGCATGTGCTGGCCAAGCCCACAGACGTATGGGGCGCGGCACCTGAGTTGTTCGTTGAATAGGAGGTCACCATGGACAAGGATGTCCCGATGATTCTGGAGCTTGTTGTTGTTCTGGTCCGCGTTTTTATGGAGGTTATTCGATGAGCGAACTGATGGACTTCGGGCTGTGCTGCGTGATTATGACTGCGATCTTTTGGGTGTCCTGCCTGAAGTGAGGTGAGCATGGCGACCTATCTGTACGGCCGGGTGTCTTCTGACGAGCAGGAACTGTCCGCCGACAACCAGCGGCAGACCCTGCTTTCCCACGCGGCGCACAAGGGGGTCGTACCCGATGGCGTGTTCATCGATCAGGATGTGTCTGGCGGCACGCCGATCCGGCGCAGGCCGGAAGCGTCCAAGATGTTCGCCATGTTGCAGCCGGGGGACAAGGTGGTTGTGCTGAAGTTGGACCGTGGTTTCCGCAACACAGTGGATGCTCTGACCACGGTGTCCGACTACCGCCAGCTTGGGATTGAGTTTGTTTTCCTAGACCTGGGCATCGACACCAGCACGCCCAGTGGGTGGCTGATGTTCAGCACCTTTGCTTCCTACGCAGAGTACGAGCGTGCCAGGATCGCAGAGCGGGTGCGGGATGCGTGGGCGTACCTTCGCCGTAACAACAAGCCGTACGCCACTGCCAGACCATGGGGCTGGGTTCGTACTGGCAAGGGCAAGGACGGCGCGTGGGTTCCGTGTCCAGAAGAGCGGGCCGTGGCTATGCGCGTCCTGTCCATGCGGGAGGGCGGCTTGGGATGGGAGAAGATTGCCTGCCGGTTAGCCGCGGAGGGCGTGGAGAAGCCCGTGTTCCGCAAGGGCGTCAGGCCCGTCTACTACCCTTCGGATGTGTGGGGTCTGGCGAAGGCGGCGGCAGACGGATTCCCAACGCGGCGGCCAATGCGGAAGCAAGGGAATGCGCGCGTGCGGAAGCGGTCTTCACAGGGATTTCATGCTCCACCGCCAACGCCCGCAGCGTCATCCCCTCTGTGAATCTCTGAGTGGCGAACTCCCACTCCTCTGCGGGCAGCGCTTCGATGGCGATCCGCAGATGGTCCAACTCTTGGATGTAGCTCACCATGTCCTGGGCCATGGCCAGCGGCACGCGGTTCTCTCTTGGTGTCCGCTGACTGCGTTTGATCCACTTCAACATCGCATTCAGGATGGCCCGCGCAAAGTAGGCTTTCGGATACGGGAGCCGGGAGGGATCGTAGGTGCGCGCGGCTTTGACGAGGGCAAGGAAGCCCTCACCTTCTAGGTCACCACGCAGATTGCCGCGCTGCCATGGCGGCCTATGCTGCAAGAAATACCCGCCAAGAAGCGGGACGAGACCGTAGTACTCTTCAGTGAGCGCACGCTGTCGCTTATTCAGTCTCTTCTGCTTCGCCAACCTCTATCAGGAAGCACAACATTCCGCCGGCATACGGGTGCAGCCGGCCAGTCTCAACGTCGTCACGGATGACCTTGGCGATCCCCGCCTCGTCACCATCAACCCAGCAGTACATGTAGACGTGGCCCTTGTGGGTCACGCTAACTCTGTTTTGTATCACTGTGTTTGAGGCAGGCGATGGCCACCGCGGCATGGCCCATGATGTCCATGTAGGTTTCGATGCGGTCCTCCAAGGACAACTGTCCATGCAGCCGCCTGCGCTTTTCTCCGATCCTTGCTAGCTGGTACACGTCCGGGGCGATGCCGTCCTCCTTCACGCCCAGCGCGTTCGACAGTGGGTCTTGGCCGCACCCGTAGTAGTTGCGCTTCTGCGTGAGCAGCATGTAGCAGGCATCCGTGATCGCCTTGTAGGGATCGGGCGACGGGTTGCCGATCACTTCCACCCGCTCACCAAGCAAGCTGGCGGGCGGCGTGTTCGATTCGTCCGTACTCAGCCCAAAATGTGGGACCGTGTGCAGGGTCGTCGGCATCTTCATCCTCCAGGTGAATCGTTCGTAGGTGCGCCCACTCTTCACAGAACGTACTGACCAAGGCGCTCTTGTCGTTCGTCGGATTGATGACAATCACGGCGCGGTTGGTGTCGGGATCGAACTCCGCGTAGCCGTGGTAGTCAGCTTTTCTTACCGGCCGGAGGTACACCCTGACCGGCATCTGTATGGGGAATTTCTTCTGCGCCCACGCCTTCAGACGGTCCAACGTCTTGCGCTGCCATGATGAAGCGTGGGGCATGGGCTAGCTCCAGAATCAGAATCCACGGCTTGTTGTTGCGCTTGTGCAGGACGACCGGGACCTTTGGGCCAGCGTCCCGGGCAGCCTGCTCTAGCCATAGGTACGGATTGCCCCGCTCCGTGCGCTTGCATTCCACATGGATGTCTGGCTGGGAGATAACGATGTCGGGGCTGGTGGTGCCGCCAGCGAACTGCTGCCCCCTGCGGGCCGTGCCGCCGAAGACTTCGGACCAAGCTCTGGCCCCGCTGCGCTCCCCTCTGGCGCCCTTCTGCCGGCTGTTCATCGGCCCCCCTTTGAGATGCGGAAGGCGTAGTCTTTGACCTCCACGTACCGGAGATCGGGGAACTCTTCTAGGAACAGTTGCACCGCTTGGTGCGGCAGCTTCTTGTTCAGCGTCTTCTCATTCTTGGCGATCCATTCGCTGACCAGCTTTTCCATGCGGCGGTTGAATGAATCGACGCCGCACTCCCACATAAATTCAATCTGGCAGTTGGTCGTCTTGGCGGTTCCGCCAGTGAGCAGCTTCATTCTGTCGGCTCCTCTGCTTGCAAGAGGGCTGTGACCACCTCTTCGTAATGGCCAGCCTTCTCATCGGCCACACCGATCCGCTGGAGGTATTCCGTGACGGCCTCTTCGCCGTTGTTCAAATCCCCTAGCACTCTGCCGTAGGGATCACGCAGCCAGTCCAGTACGAACAGTTCGATGTTGCCCTGGTACAGTTCGACCCAGTCGGCGATGGACTTGGTGGCATCCGGCTTGCATTCCACACCGAAGAGCCGCACGTAGATGGTTGTGTGGCCCATAAGCGGTTGGACGGTTACGCGCACCATCACCGTGTCGGGTGCGGTGATGCGGATCACCTCGCATGTGTAGTCCGTGTTCTCAGTAGGCATACCGTTCCGTGTCGCTGACATCGAAGCCTGCGTCCTCTGCGTGGTAGGTGTCTTCCTGAACGCGGTACGCCATGTTCCGTGCGCAGCCCTTCTCACCGATGAAGTACCCATCGGTCCACTGGATGCGGTTGGTGGGCAGGGCCAGGAGGCCGCCGTACTCCGTGCCGATGACGTGCGCGCACTTGTTCTGTTCGGGGTTCAGCACAAACCCCGGCCGCTCCCAAGAGTCAGGGAGCCAGTCCACCGTGAACAGATACGTTCCCTTGCGCTCCAGGCTGCGCGTGCGGCAGACGCACTGATGCTCTCTGAGATAGGAGAACACCGTCACCTTGGCGTTGAATGTGAAGCAGTCCCATAGCTGGCACTCGCCAAGCGTCAGCGCCTCTCCGCCCGGGGAGATCAGCACGCCGTGGATGGGTACTCCACGGTAGTGTGCGCCACTCTTCAGCATCACATGGAAGGCCAAGGCCCGTCCCGGCACGGACTGAATGCCGAATGCGTACGCTTCCTCCTCACCTACGCCGTCGCCGATTAGCTCACGGCGCACCCAGCAGCGGAGGTAGGGGATGTCGCAGTTCACAGGTTCTTCTGCCGCTCTTCGATGTAGAACCCTGGGATCGGTTCCGGGTCGTATCCCAGGTGCTTCTTGTTCTTCAGCTTGGCGAGGTACGCCGGATCGTAGTTCTCCGGGTCGCTCTCCAACTTTGCTTGCAAGAGTATACGGGCGTTCAGGTCAGGAAACAAACCGCAGACTTTGCCACTGTGGTAGACCTCATGGCACCTGTCGCATAGGCGCAAGTAACACTTCGCATGGTGCGCCTTTGCGCGGTTGACGCCGGAGACCAGATGGTGGACGTGGAGCCGGCGGCCCCACTTTGACTCTGGCCACCAGCACACAGCACAGCATCGGTGAATGTCGCACCATTCATGGAGAGCCTCCTGCTCTTTCTTGTTCATCTGGCCATGAGGAAGAGGCCCACGTTGCTGAAGCTGTAGCCCGCGTACGTTGCGGCCATCGGCCAGTTGCCACGCATCGCCTGCTCCGCGGCCACGTAGGCGTAGATCAGGCCCGTGAGGATGATGAGGTGGCCGCTCATATCAGCCTCAGTCGGTAGGCGAAGAGAATGGCAATGGCGGATGCCATCAGGAGAGAGGCCAAGAGGTTGTTCATTGCGTTACTCCGCGGCGTGTTATGCGGCCGAATGGCGGGATAAACAGTGGTTCTCATCCTAGCCGCTTCAAAAGGCCGCGCAGTGTTTCAGCATCGTCGGATCGCCCGCCCTGCTCGTAAAGCACGGCGGCAAATCGGATCGCCTCCCGCTCATCCGCCTCCAGCATCGGCTTGGGGTAGAGCGCCACAACATAGCAACGCCCAAAGCCGCACTCCTCGTCATCCGAAAAGGCTGCTGCCAGTTCTTCGGCTGACTCCTGCGTTTCGCGTGTTGCCTCCCACCGCCCGCTCTCGCCCATGACAGCAAACCCAATCGGTCGTTGAGAACCACCGGATGCAGGAGACGGCTCGGCCGCGTCTTGCGTGTTGTCATCGCTCATGTCTCGCCGCTCCTGATCCTTGTCGTTCTGTGGCTACTTGTCGTCGCTCGGCGGGGCCGGAAGCGGCATCCAGTGGGTTGGCATCTCGTCCCCGTACTCGCTCGTCCACAGGTGCTGCCCGTTGATCCTGTCCATAGCGGCTACGCAAAAGCGGGTGAACTGCGGGTCTATTGGCGACCATATCAACACATCGACTCCGGCGTCAGGCAGCCGCTCCGTCACCGAAATCCAACTATTCGGAAAAGCCGAATGGTTCGCCCCAGAACCAACGGATGCAGCGGACAGCGTTGCATCGTCTTTAGGCATGGTGAGTCCTTTCATCGCTGCCGCTGATCCTGTGCGTTCTCAGGTTAGTCGTTCCAGCAACGCGCGTATCGTCTTGGCGTGGCCGTCTGGGTGCCACTGAAGGACGGCCGCTGCGACCGACAATGCGCCACGCTCCGCGTCTGTCAGTGTGTGGGAAACCTCTGCCAGTTTTTCTTTCGGAATAGGTTCCGTAACACGCGGGTCAGTCACGGTTCTTCTCCATGTAGTCGGCTGCGCGTGTCAGCCATCGGGCGAAGGCCCGCATGGTGGCCACGGACTTCAGGTCGAAGTCCGCGTGGATGGATGCGTGGCACTTTGTCTTTTTGGGGTGCAGCTTGCAGTAACCCCAGCTACGGTCCCCGTCTACATCCCATTCCCGCCCGAACTCTGCCGGCCTAGTCGTTCTCAT
>JACCDP011135904.1_pt1 | contig 15062 bp, 13 predicted proteins | sample 7445841 | NCBI WGS metagenome assembly JACCDP01 (sample SAMN15323441, study PRJNA562643) | freshwater metagenome | isolation source: river surface water | place: USA:Blue River Watershed | collected 2017-08-17 | reverse complement strand
GCATTAAGCATAAGTAAGCACGAGAGCCTTAATTCCCACGATTAACAATCCATAAATGAGGCGGTAGACTTGCCTCACACTTGGAGACGTCGCATAGCCCGGTCTAGTGCGCCTCACTGCTAACGAGGTTCTGCTTAATTCCCCAAACTTTTTGAGGGCAACAAATTACGCTTGTTTTTCAAGCACTTTTCTAATTCAAAGTTATAAGTCAAATAGTTAACCGAAATTTGCCCTGGAATATAGAAGAGTCGCCCTAAAAGCCGGACAGAACTTTCTTGGCCTTCGTAGATACAGCCTTTCTCGGATCTTTCTGAAGGCTTTTCGCTATAGCAATGACCTCTGGTTGAATCTTTGGGTCAATCTTGGCTAACTTCTCAAGTAGCTTGAGCCCTTGGGCAAGAATCATCCAATCTTCTGTCTCTTTCATCCACTTCAGGGTTAAGGTCTTGATGCTCTTTAATTCAGTGGTTGAGAACTCTTTGATGAAATCAAAGTACAAAGTTATCAATCCCAGTCTGACTACATTGTGCTTACTTTTGGAGTAAAGCTTCACCAGAGATTGCTTATGAGGATCAAAGAAATTCTTGTCCGCTCGCATTAGACGCTTCGTAGCATTCATAGCTCTCATGGCAACGATAGAATCCTCATGGAGTAGCAACTTCAAGAGTTGGGCTAATAGCTTTGGGTTTGACTCGACTATCTTCACAATCTTGAGAGTGTTACCTAGAGAATTAGGTTTTCCTATCGCCAACTCTGAGGCGAAGTCAATCTTCTGAGCACCAGCTGCCATATAAAAATTCTACCATACGAGGAACTTGAAAGAAGAGTCGCCCTATAAGCCGGAATCTGTAAAACCAAGTTAAGGGATTATCTGCGAGCGCCCTTTCCAGGGGTATCTAAATATTTGCCTGCTCTGGCCAATTGAAGACGATTATGAATAGTAGTTGGAGTTACATCTTCGGCCTCTGCGATAACTGCAGCAGCTCTGGTCTCCCCCCATGCTTGTAGATCTTTAAATATTCTTGCCGTTGCCCTTGTGACCGACTCTCCCTGAGCAGCAAAACTAGTTCCCGCCTTTTCCTTCACCCCAGACTTGAGCGATTTGTTCATCTGACGTTGACGCAGGATCGGGGCAAAGTGCAAGGCGATAATGTGCCCTGTAAGGATTTTGCGAATAACCGCAGTAGACAGAAATTCCTGCAAATGAAGAGAATCAATCTCGCTCTTCATATGGATCTCATCAAATACAGACTTAACCCAAGACTCTTTTGAGTAACCAGGAACAACATCCCCGATCTTGGGAGCCGTTACTCCGTGAGAACCCAGGGGAGATATGGAAATCCCCCGCAAAGCTAATAAGCCATCTTTACCCCTGGTGGCCACTGTGAGAATTTCGAAGGGCTCACCAGCCTTAAGGCCATTTGAAGGTTTTGTGAAAAAGTGAAGGCAGGCGGACTTGCTCCCCGAGTCATCCTCGACCATCCAGCCAGGAACCCAATCCGTAAGGTCCCGACCCTTCTTTGCGCTCGCCATGGGGCCATTGTAGGCCAATTAAGACCATTCCACCATCAGGTCTCGGCTGAAACCTATTCCCCCATGAAGTAGCATCCTCCACTTGCATACCCATGAAGTTTACCTATATACTTAATATTATGAGGGAAAATATTTATCAGTTGAAGTCGGTGAAGATCCAGATGCCAGTGGCTCCTGGATCAGAAGCCTACGCAGGCGATGTTTGGACGATTCAAGACATCGCACTGTATCTGCGTTCATCTGAACTATCTGCCTCACGCAGGGTAAACCAAGAAGGGTTTCCTCGGCCACTCGGCAATCTTCAACGCAATAGGAGATGGCTAGCAAAGGATGTTAAAGAGTTCTTCGAGAAGCTCTCTAAAACGCCTTACACATTACGACCAGAACTTCAGGTCGAAAGTAGTTATGAACCATCAACAATCATCTTTAGAGACTAGGGACAACAATGAAACGCGCACCAATCGAACCAAGTGAAAAAATGGCAAAAGCTATAGCTCGTGCAAAGAAATCAGGGAAACTCTTCAAAGCAGATGGAATTAGTATTGAACCTCCGACTGCACGCCGTACTACTTGGCGCATTCGAGCCTCGTTTCAAGGAAGTCAGATTGATAGAAGTGCTACAGATTCACCAAGTGCCGTCAATGCCGCTTTCCTTGAAGTCCATGCAATTCTAAAATCAAAACAGTCGGGCTCGATTGGGATGCCAGAAAATGCGGGGGAACTTCTTTCTGATGTTCTTGAAAAATATATTGATCAAGGAGGGAAAGATTTCAAATGGAATGGAAAGTCTCGTAAGAATCGGCAAGAGGACTTTAACCATCTGATTAAACTCGCAAAAACTAGAAAAACTACTTGTGGACAAATGACTGCAACAATTCTTCGAGATTACATTAATAAAGCCACCAAGACTAAAGGGCGTGCAGATCACCTCATTAAGATGTTACGTACATTCCTAAAGTGGGGACATCGAGCGGGATACTTCACTGCACAACAAGTTCTGTACGTTGAACAAATCACCTGGACGCCACCCGCAGGTAGTGGTTATGTTGCAGCTGAATCACGTCGCAAGCAATCGCAGTATTACTTCGGTTCTGAAGAAGAATCCGGGGGAGAGATCCCAACTCACAAACAGGTAGTGGAATTAGCCGAAGGGTGTCAAAAGAAATACAAACATGGTGCCGGCTTAATTCATACCTCAGCAAATCTAGGAACTCGAGCAAACGAAACCTTCATTCTTACCGCCGATAGGAAGGTATATGAGCGAGGTTTGGGCAACTTTGTTGACCTCGAGAACCGACGTGTCTTGATCTCATGGCAATTCAATACAACCGAACCTGATGCACCAAAAGCAACCAAGACTAAAACCCGTAGAACAACTGCAATTCCATATGTTGAAAACATTGCAACTGGCTTTGATGTTTATCAGTGGATGGTAATTCGGTCAGCAGAAGCGCTTCAAGAGCAAGCGGAAGGGAAGAACCCACTGGCATTACTTTTCCCTAATCGTTTTGGCGAAGTACAAAAGCTTCACTCGTTTACGGATGTAGTAATTCATCCGGTTTCAGAGCAACTGGGGTGGAAAATGCCAGCGTATTTCGATGCAGATGGAAAACCATTACATATGTATCGCTTCTCATTGCACTCAATGCGAGATCGTTTTGGAACTACAGCAGCAGATGAATGGAAGTATTCGGAACGACACCTATTGGCTGAAGGTGGGTGGTCCGACCCTCAAACTGTTAGGAAGTTCTATTTGGGCACTTCGGATGACACCCACGAAGAAGTGCAAGCGCTACAGAAAGAGTTAGCACTAATCAAACGCCTCAAATCTGAGGGGGTGATTGGTGTAGATACGAAAGAAAACAAATTAATGACGGTTTAGCCGTACAGAAGAGAAGTAATTATCTAACCTGATATTGCCGAGAGATTTGGAGATGAAAGCAGGACTACGAGCAACCAGAGTCGTAGTAAAAAACGTACTGGACCGGCTGGCTTACCGACCACGTGGAAGAGTAGCTCCATTGATGATGGGTTCTATCCTGAATTGCAGATGCAGGGATCTTTGAACTTAGACAATGAACTTAAGTGAGTGACCCATGCCTTCAACTGCTTTCCGAAATCGAGTCCAGTGTAATCAAGTAAGGCCGGAGCACTTTAACTTAGCAATAAGTAGAGACTCGAATAGATCCCGCCCTAGCGATCCTGTTAATCCAGTCGCGGTGGTGAATGTGCAAACCACATACTCCGCCCCCGTTATAGGACAATTCTGTCCTTTTTCGGGGGTGACTCAGAAGCTCCCACATGAACCCAAGTGGTTAGCAACTAGCCCCCGAGCATGAAATGCGCAGGAGCATTTATATCTGAATCAACCGGAAGGTTGACCCTTTGAGCAAGGGCTCCAGTGCGCATTTTGTGCGAGGGGGGATTACAACTACCAGTACTAATAACTAGAGAGGAAACACATGTACTTAAACCGAAATCCTTCAGAACACATCTATAGCTCCTACGAAGTAGGACAGTTGATCAACAAAACTCCCGCCCAAATTTCCCGCCTAATCAACAAGGGCTACTTGCAGGGGACTCTTACCAAGTCAGGCTATGTATTCAGCGATCAGCAGCTTGGGAATTATTACTTGTATGGGCAGTTCGGTCGTAGACCAACTAAGAAAGGCCGAAAGAAAAAGAAAAAGGTTTAGGGATACAAGAGTCCTGATCAATGAGAACCTAAGAGGAATAAACAGAACTGAAAGGAATTTATGAGCCAAACCTACTTTTCCCCAGCTGAAGTTGCTCAACTACTAGGGGTAACGCGAGAAACTATCTACAACGGTATCAAATCTGGGGTCATCCCTAGTTACAAAATTGGCAGGCTTCGTCGAATTTCTGAGGAACAGATTGATGAAGCGCTAAGAGGATACAAATCCACTCTTATCAGATAACAGTCATCTCTAAATGCACTCGATTAGAGGAAATTGTTTGCGTCAATGATTGTCGGGTGCAATTTTCTACATAACTCTTTGTGTTTAATTTGGGCTAATTTGTATTAACACCTGTTAACAATTTGAAAACAGTGAATCCACCAAGTTAGACAAATGCAAGCAGACCAACAACGAAAGGCAGTATCAATTGAATGTAAACAAATTCACCCAAAGTAAATCATTAGTGAAGAACCAGGGACCCGCTAACGTGAAAAGCGGTGGTAGTAAGCCAAATATGCTTAAGCCAATTCCAACTCCTGAAGAGAGGGCTCTGATGCTTGCAAAAGCTCGAAAACTTAACGCAGAGTCACGCAACCTTGCGTTCAAAAATGGTTGTTAAGGATTGTAATCTGTCGAACACTCGGGCAACCCAGGAAGCCAGATATTGGTGATTTCACCTTTAACTTCTCGCACAAATCTGAATTCCGGACAGACCTTCTTGTTTAAAATCATCGAGAGAACCAATTGATCAACTTGCGCCTGTACCCCATAATCAGTTTTCTTAAGTTTGTAGGCAATGTCCAGCCAAATTTTGTTTGAGTAGCCAAGTAATCTAAATTGCAGACCTGTTATAGGGGGAACTGGATCTGATGCAACACTAGTAAGGGGAACATTCCAATCAATTCCTGCATCAAAAACTCGGCCGAACACATCCTTTACAACGACATTCTTTGCTTCAGGAGCACTTTGGGTAAATTCCTTAGTTGAACTTGGACTTGGAAGTGGGTCTGCTGTTTCACAGTATTTCTTGTAGGCAACCACACCTTCATTCCATTTATGATCCGATGACTTTTTAAACCATGAACAAGCTTCAATGTTTTTTGAGAAAACCGTCCTTAAGAACTCACCATAAGCGAACTCAGCCTCTCCGTCTCCGGTTTTGGCTGCAGCGGAGTACCACTTCTCAGCTGCTAAGTTATCTTTAAAGTGAGTGTTGTAGAGATCTCCAAGATTTATTGCTCCCCAAACTTCCTTTAACTCCCAAGCTTTTTTGTACCAAGACACCGCGTCATCCCAACGCTTTTGAACTTCTGCAATGATTCCTAAAGTGTTCATGGCAGAAGCACTTCCTAGATTGGCCGCTTTTGTGGCATAAGAGATTGCTGACTTGTAGTTCTTTGCTTGATATTCATTCCAGCCCAGCCCAGCTAGTGCCTCAGGCCAATTTTGATCGGCGGCCTTCTTTAACCAGAATTCAGACTCCTTCTGGTTCCCCAGCTGGCCGTAGTTATAGCCAAGTGCGTATTGGGATTTTGCATCACCTAACTTGGCAATTTCTAGACAGATTGGGTTTGCTTGCTTGTATTGCTGGTTGTAACTAATTCGAACACATGCTTCTTGCTTTGCATACTGCGCTGCTGTCAGCTCAACGGTCGAAGACTTAGTCTGAGAAGGCAGTACAGATGGCACCCCAGTTGAGGAATTCGTTGTAGAAGGTGAGAGAGTAGGAGAGCTTGATGGGGAACTGTTTGTCACAACGTCGCCAGGAGAAAAACCATTATTAGAGACATAAAAGAGTCCAGATCCGACAATTACCAAACTCATAATGGAGCCAGTAACTAACTTCCACCGCTTACCATTTTTTGTCTTTCGCTTTGCCCACGTTAGCAACCGTGGAGAGACTTCGGATGAATCCAAGCCAGCAATTATTTCAAGGCAGATCTCATATGCTTCAGATGCACTTGGACGTTCCGAGGGGTTTTTATTTAATAAGGGGGCTAAGAAATCACTTTGCTTTTTTGTTAGGTCTGTTAAATCAGGTTCATCTTCATTTATGCTTCGCATTAATTGAAGTTCGGAAGCTCCTGACCAAATGCTTCGTCCCTGACCTGCAAAGGCCAAGGTAGCGGCGGCAGAGAAGACATCCATTTCAGGAAGGCTCTTTCCCGTGAAACTCTCGGGAGAGCTATAGGGCCTAGATCCTTCAAAATCTCCAAATGTGATGGTTCTTGTTAAGCCTGAAATATGAGCAATTCCGAAGTCAATTAATTTGTTTCCAGTTTCACCCAAAATAATGTTACTCGGCTTAACGTCTTTATGAACTACACCTGCACGATGTGAAGTGGTCAATGCATGAAACAAATTTGCAGCAAGGTTGAACCAAGATCTTTCTTCAAGAATTCCCTCATACTTGATTTTCGCCTCTAAGGTTGGACCATTTATGAATTCAGTAGCAAACCAAGGAATTTCTGCCCCAAGATCTGAGTCAATTACGCGTGCAATGTAAGGATCCACTAGCTTCTCTAGAGCAGTGATTTCCATTTTAAATCGATCTGCGCCTTCATCCTTTACTTCGGCAGCGTCACGAATAACTTTAATTGCTGCTTTCTGAGCACCCGACTCGGCGAGAAAAACTGTTCCAAATCCACCTTCACCCAAGCGCCCCATGATGCGCCAATGCCCAAGATAATCTGGATCATTCGATTTCTTCGGCTCCATGGCGCACCCCCTTTAGTTGAATTATGTAGGCATTCAGTAGCTATTCATAGCTGATTCCTGGTCAAATCCTAAGAACTAAATCAGTTGGAGCAGTATTTCTTCAATCTTCTTGAGATCTGGCTTTGTTGCACCGGCGACAGAAACAGTCACGACAGAACCACCACTTTGAAGGGAAACATTTAACAAACCTTTACCCGTATAAACAAGAAACTGAGCTTTCATAGCTTTAACAAATTGAGAGATTACATCTTCAGACACATTCGAAGACAACTGAATCTTCAACTGTCTACCGTTTAGCTCCAAGTCATAGTTATCAACATTCTTTAGCGCTGTTGAAAGAGTGGCTCTTTCGGTAACAGCAGTAGCTCGCTTTTGAAATACTGCCGAAGTCCTGGCCTCAGTAATATCACTAAGCATAGTTGTCCAAGATCGAGCTGCACCATTTTCAAGATGATTAAGTCTTCCAGTCAACGGACTTGCATCATCTTCTTTGACTTCTATTGAAAAGCTAGGCCCAAGCTTTTCTTTTGCAAAGAGCTCCCATTGCTTTAGATAGGTCGTGATTGCTTTTCGGCTAATCACGCCCTTCTTGCTTGCACCTTCTGTAAAGTCATCATCATTTTCTTCAGCCTGTTCACCGTTGCTAACATCCGAAAGCAACTCGTGGGCATCTTTAATCCATTTAGAAAAATCAGCGGCATTTGCAATTTCTTTCTTAAGCAGAGAATTAGACCTACTCACCATTTTCTTTAGCTCTTCGGTACCCAGAAATGGTGAATACACCTGAGGTAATGAACGGTCTGGTTCTAAGACGTTTAGGTGAGCGTTTACGCAACTCGCACGGTTACGGCTTAAGTTAAGGGTCTTTTGGTGCTCAAGCACTAACGCGCTTACTTCAATAACAACCTCAGCTAGGTCTACATTCTTTGGATTTGAGGTCGCTACTTTAATAACCATGTCACTAAGTTTCTGACGACCAGCGAGTCCGGAAACTAATGCTGCCTTGGCGAGCGCCGAATAAGCTTTTTCATCAAGCTTGCTTAAGCCTTTGCGCTCCCAATAAGTGGAGATCTCAACACTGGCCGCTGCCTCCGTAAGTAAGCGGGCACGGTTAGCTTCAAAGCCAAGGTCACGCTCTAAGCGCTCCTTGATCTGCTTGCCTGTCATTGCTCCCATTTGTGCCTCCACTTTGTTTCTATAAGAACTATATCAATATCTATAAAAAATGGCTACATGGCAAGCGCAGCCCTTTCGGCGTCTTTTTACGCTCATTTTGAGCTCAGGGCGACACGCCCAAGAAAAAAGATCACCAAAAGGAGTTGACATCCCTTGCATCTATAAATACTATAAATCTTATAGAAGTGATAGACACTTCAAGGGAGGCAGAAATGTTAAGTAAGAATTCAGTAAAAGCATTAAGAAACAATGCTTTTAGAGCTTTGGTCGTTGGTTTAAGTGGAGCGGCACTGGTCATGTCGCTCTCAGCTTGCTCTCCTGTGAGCTCACTCAAATCAGCATATGAGGGTCAGCCTTTCCCTCAGATGCCAGCTCCCGAGGTAGCTACATACGTCCTGGACTTGTCGGGGTCCACATATCCAACAGCTCAGTTGGAGGCTTTGGGATCAGGAATCACTGATTTCATCGCAGGACAGTCACTGGGTAATCCATTCGCCCAGTCTCCTGTAGCTCCTCGGGGGTTAAGCATTCAGTTCGTAACTCAGAACTCAGCCCAAGCTCCTCGAATTCTTCTTGTTTCAACCAAGACAAGCCAGAGCCTTTATGAGTACATCAAGGAGAAGACACCAAACCTAGAGGGAGCTCTTCAACTCTGGGATGGCTTAGTCAACGCACGTACACAGATTTGGCAGGACTCAGCACTTGAAGCCAATCAGGCAGATTGTGTGAATAAGGTCGTGGAGTTGTTGGGTCGTCAACAACTTCTCCCTGATGCTCTCAAGTACCCAGCAGGCATCATCTGCCAAGACGCAAAACAAACAGCAACATCCTTCAAGCGCCTTCAAGACTTTGTAGCTAACCCAGGAATTGAAATGGGTTCTGACGTCCAAGGTGCTGTTGAAGCAAGCTTGAAGAACTTAGCAACAGCAAAAGCAGAAAATCCATCAGCACGCCTCACTCTTGTTATCGCTTCAGACATGGTCGATGAAGTCTCACTCACTCTTCCTCGACGTTTGGCTGGACTTGATAGCAATGGTGTTTGCAACGTGGCAGTACAAGATGCAGGAAATGCGTCAAACGATTACTCATCTGTGAATGTAGTGATTGTTGGCGCTCGCAATTCAAAAGTTAATACAAAAACACTGGATCAAGTTCAGTCGTACTGGGCTTGTTACTTAAATCAAATCGGAATAACAAACGTAACAGAGCAGTCTGATCTCTCAGGCTTCTAATCAACCAAACCAATAGAAATAGGAGAAATAAAATGAAAAGCAAGTCAACTTCATCAGCACCAAAGGAAGTAATCAAGGATGCACGCAAGCAAGGACGTCGCGATGGAAAGAATCAGATTCCACGCCAAGAATGGGAGCACAACAGCGTTCCATATCTAATGCAGTTGCAACGTCAATATGCAGCATTCGGTAGAGAGCTAGATCTTGAGCTCGAAGAGAAGAAACTCAATAAGGAGACACAGAAAGTAAACGCAATAAGAAATGAAATCCAAGAAAAAGGTAAGTCTCAAGCTCTTGCGGACAACCTGGCTCTCGCTCAAGCGGAGTTAGCTTCAGTACAGGCCAAGCTTGATGGTGGAGCAGAAGAAGTGCCTATGGCGAAATTTGCTCGTATCCGTCAAATTGGAAACACTTTCTATCTTCCGTTCTTGTTCTTGCTCTTCATTGGCGAGTTCACAATTACAGCGCCGGCATTTCGAGTTCTGCTTGGTGAAAAAGTAGGAACTTCACTGATCGTCACCCTGGCAGTAAGTGGACTTTCAGTAGGAGCTGCTCACATCCTAGGTATCTACTTCAAGTCACTATTTGATCGCAATCGTCCAAAGTCTGGCATTTACCACGTGATGTTTGGAGTAGTTGGAGTTCTAGTAGTTGCAACAATTACTTTCCTATCAAATATCCGTGCACGCAACGGCGTTCTAACATCAGGAAACCTAACGGGAATGTCAGAAGATGGAAAAATCCTTTACCTCTGGATCTTCTACACCCTTCTACAACTTACATTCATTGGCGTTGGCGTACTGATCTCATTCATGCACTATTCAGAAATTGAGAGTGCAGTTGCTCGAGCTAAGCGCAAGGTTTGGTTCCTTCGTAATCTTCAGAATCGCCGCAACAGCGAAAAGCTGAAGTCAGGTGCATCAGTTGAAGAATCAGATATCGACACATCAAAGATGCTTGATCGCGAACTCGAGGTACTTGAAAGCAAGAAGATTCTTCTTCGTGCCCAGTATGAGGAAGCTGTTGCGGTCTATCGCGATGCAAACATCCAATCTCGTCGTGACGAGATGAGTGGCGCACACTCAGCCCTTCAAGCATCGGAGTTGGATTTTCGTACTTCGGGACTTGAATTCAGCACAGCAGAATTAGTTGGCTCACGATGAAGAAAAAGGTTCTAGTAGCTACTGCGTTAATTGCTATCGGAGTATCAATCTCCGGTGTCTATACAGCGAGCGCAGCTACGACAATTACCAAGGTATATGACGGGGACACAATCACATTGAGTACTGGGGAGAAGGTGCGGCTTTTGCAGATCGATACACCTGAACTCTCACCTACTGAGTGTTATGGCCAAGAAGCTAGAAGCGCATTGGTCAAACTCCTGAATACCCCAGGACAACTTTCGCTAAAGACAGATCCAAAGTTAGACAAAGTAGATCGGTACGGTCGGCTGCTGCGATATGTATTTATCGGAAAGACAAATATCAATCTCAAACTGGTGGAGATCGGTGCAGCGGCACCATATTTCTACAAAGGAGACAAAGGGCAGTATTCAGCTCAGATTCTCAAAGCGGCTCAGACAGCAAAATCTAAGTCGATTGGTTTATGGAAGAGCTGCCCCGGGACCCAACTCACGCCGAATGATGCAGTTACAACTCTCAGCACAGCAGTTGCAACCACTGCGAGCGCATCATCAACAGGGGTGAAGTGCGATCCGAATTATGCGGGGTGTGTTCCATTATCCCCGCCTGATCTGGATTGCCCAGATATCAAGCGCTTGGGTCTAGCTCCGGTCAAAGTTATTGGTCAAGACGTTCATAAGCTTGATCGTGACGGTGATGGCATTGGGTGCGACAAGTGATCACCGTAACCTTTTTCAACGCAAACGCACGGATATACAGCCCAATTCATAGATGTCTGAGGAAAATGAATACAGCAGAAAAGAATGACTATGCATCCCAACTGTCTGACTACGTCTTATCACTGGGAGAGCGTACTTTCTCACCAACAACCACGATAGAAATCTAAGGAGTAGAAGATGTTTAACCTCATTGGCAGTTCACTAACAAAGTATGTTGATTTTCAAGGAAGAGCTACACGCAAAGAGTTCTGGAGCTTCTTCTTATTCTTCTATGCGGTGTCAATTATTGCAGGAGGCATGGATGGTTTTATGGGTACAGATTTCATTGGAAATATTGCCGTAATATCAATATTTCTTCCCTATTTGGCAGTAGCAGTTCGCCGCATGAATGATGTCGGAAAGAGTGGTTGGTTCATTCTGGTTCCAATTTATAACTTCATTCTTCTGTGCACTCCATCAAAACCTGAGATCACTCCACCCACTACGGAATAGAGAATCTGATGTCTGAGAATGAAGAGATTGAGAAGCGTTACTTCCCCATCCCCAAACCACTTGCTGAGATGACTGTAGAAGAGCGTAGGCAATACGCTACTGAACTTGCAGATTTTATTTTCCAAAATGAAAATCTGACCCCCCCAGGGTTAAGTCTCGATGGAACAGAAATAGTGTCAGGTGTTACTGACAGTCCGTCACGGATTAAGAAGGCAGTGGCCTTATTGAGGAAACCATTTACTTTCTTCAATCGCATTACAAAGAGAGGTGCGGGGGCGCTCGCCATCATCGCAGTTCTACTTGGTGGAACGGGTGTTTATCTTGGAATTGGTCCGTATCTTCATTACAACAATACTGATCCAACTGAAGATGGTTTCGTGCAACCAAGAAGCATCGAAGGTTTAGTAGATCGCGTACAAGCTTCAACGGTCACGGTTTTTTGTGACTATACAAAAGATAAATACTCTCAAGGTAGTGGCTGGGCTATTTCACTTCCCATATCTCAGCAAGAAAAATATCCAACCTCCTTGATCACAAATCATCACGTTATTGAAGATTGCTTAAATGGTGTGGGTGAAGTGATGGTTAAAACTCTTGGTGGAGAAGAGTTTTCTGCATACATCGATCGTTGGGACAAAAAGAACGATCTCGCTGTAATCGGCACAACAGTCAAGCTAGAGCCGCTTCATCTTTCAGAGTGGATGCCCTATGCAGGCTATTGGGTTATGGCAGTTGGAACTGCTGATGGATTCGAAGGGTCTGTAGCCTTTGGAAACGTATTGAATACAACAGATAAAGACATCCTTATTACCGCAGCTATCTCACACGGCAACAGCGGTGGCCCACTCGTAGATAACGAAGGCAATGTGGTTGGAACTAACACTTGGGGAGCCGAGGGGGAGCAATACAACGGAGCCGTTTCTTTGGATGCTATGTGTGCAAAAATCATGAAATGTGACGGAAAATTCTTCTGGTCGCGAGACTAATCTCCGTAGTCAATTGTCAGTCTTCCACGAGAGAATAACCCCATGAAGCAGCCCTTATCAATCTCACATCCAGATTTGGCTGCACAAGCAAACGGTTGGGATCCGAGTGAGTTTACAAAAGGGAGCGATAAGAAAGTCTCTTGGATTTGTAGCAAGAAACATATTTGGGACGCGACAATTAGTAGTCGAACTTCAATGAAAGTTGGTTGTCCTGTCTGCTCAGGTAAGAAAATATCTACTGGGGTAAATGACCTCGCAACTCGCTTCCCTGAGCTAGCCGCTGAGGCTCATGGCTGGGATCCAAGAATTGTGGCAGGCAAGGGCGATAAAAAACTTGAATGGAAGTGCAAGAAGGGGCACATCTTTGTAGCAACTCCACATCAAAGAATGAGATCGGGAACCCCTAGTGCGTGCCCAGTATGCATTGGAAGGCAGATTTTAGTTGGGTACAACGATTTACTCACCACTGATCCAGAAATTGCAAGACAAGCAGATGGATGGGATCCAAAAAAAGTAACTCGAGGTAGCGGGAAAGTACTTAGTTGGAAATGCGCACGAGGTCATCGTTGGAGTTACAAAGTTCAAGCGATGGTAAATGGAGTTGGCTGTCCGTATTGCGCCAACACCAAACCACTAAGTGGATTCAATGATCTTGCTACGACACATCCAAAAATCGCTGCAGAGGCAGACGGGTGGGATCCAAGTCTTGAACTTCAGGGATCTCACAAAAGGGTTTCCTGGAAGTGCGAGCGTGGACATAAGTGGTCCACAACTATTGGGACAAGAACTTCTAGAAATTCTGGCTGCCCGACCTGCATTAATAAAGTCCTCGATAAAGGATTCAATGATCTTGCGACAACGCACCCAGAAATCGCAGCAGAAGCCGATGGATGGGATCCTTCTACCCTCATTTCTGGGGCCAATAAGAAGATGAATTGGAAATGTAAAAACGGTCACAAATATAACTCTTTAGTTTCAATGCGAGCGCAAGGAGTCGGATGCCCAGTTTGTGCGGGAAAGAAAGTCATTCCAGGGGTTAATGATCTTGCAACTTTAAACCCAGAACTCGCTAAAGAAGCTTTTGGATGGGACCCAACAACTTTAACTATTGGCAGCAAGAAAAAAGTTGGCTGGAAATGCCCTAAAGGTCACTTTTATGAATCTGCGATTGGTTCAAGGTCTTCAGGACGCGGTTGCCCAGTATGCAGAGGATTCAAAATTGAAATTGGAGACAACGATCTTGCAACAGTCAGTCCAAAAATTGCCTCTCAGGCTTTTGGTTGGGATCCCACAACCGTTACTGCTGGAAGTGCAAGACGGCTAGAGTGGAAATGCAGCCTTGGTCATACTTGGAAGACAGCCGTTGTAAACAGATTTCAGGGGGGGCGTGAAGAAGGATCCGATTGTCCTGTTTGTGCCGGGGATAAAGTCTGGCCAGGTTTTAACGATCTTGCTACAAGATTCCCAGAAATCGCGCTAGAAGCAGACGGATGGGATCCAACGGAAATGGCTTCAGGCACACACAAGAAACTTTCTTGGAAATGTCACCTGGGCCATAAATACGACATGACAGTTGTCTTAAGGACCCGACAAGAATCAGGTTGTCCATTTTGCTCAGGAAACCGAGTCCTAATTGGTTTCAATGATCTAGCAACTGTAAACCCAGAGCTGGCGCAACAAGCTCTTGATATCGATCCAAGAACAGTCACATCTGGAAGTAAGACTAAAGTTAAATGGAAGTGCGAAGAAGGTCATACGTGGGTGGCCGCGGTTCTAACTAGAAAAGTATCTGGCTGTCCAACATGCGCACAATCTGGATTTGATCCTAATGGAGAAGGCTGGTTGTACTTTATACGCCAAGACAAATTGGAAATGCTTCAGATTGGTATAACAAATAATACAAAAACCAGACTTGCAAACCACAGGACAAGGCGATGGGAACTTATCGATGTAGTTGGCCCCATGGATGGCTTGGCCGCAAGAAATTGGGAGCAGGCAATTCTTAAACACTTAAGATCTCACGGTGCGGTTATGGCACCTGAAACCGATGTTAAACATTTTGAAGGCTATACAGAATCTTGGTTGGAAAGTTCTTTCGCAGCCAATTCTCTGAAGGATCTGATGAATCTGGTGCGCGACTCAGAGTGGACTTAGTCCTCTTTTTGCCCTAGTTCTACCCTTAAATTAGAGAAAATTGCCTTTAGGTACATGGTCTTACAAGCGTGTAAACTACCTATGTACTTGGAGACGTCGCATAGCCCGGTCGAGTGCGCCTCACTGCTAACGAGGTAAGGTCTAAAAGCCTTCGAGAGTTCAAATCTCTCCGTCTCCGCTCAGTTTTACAAACCTACATCGGTGAGCGATT
>JACCDP011310768.1_pt1 | contig 15066 bp, 23 predicted proteins | sample 7445841 | NCBI WGS metagenome assembly JACCDP01 (sample SAMN15323441, study PRJNA562643) | freshwater metagenome | isolation source: river surface water | place: USA:Blue River Watershed | collected 2017-08-17 | reverse complement strand
GTGCTCACCCGATATGGGGGATTGTCCTCGGTGCGGCAAGATATATCCTCCTCTGCCTAAAACAAGAGGCGGTGGAATGTTTCAGAGCCCGCGCAAGACTCGTCGTCGCAGTCCGAACGGGGGTAGCATTGTGACGGAGATGCTTACCATACGAAACCAGATTAAGGTGTACCACTGGCAGACGAAGTCGTTCGCGCGTCATACGGCATCCGATGGACTGACGGCAAAACTCGATGAGCTCATCGACACATTTGTCGAGACCTACATGGGAAAGTATGGTCGCCCGAAGGTTTCCGGGTCGATCAGTGTTTCCAATTTCACGGAGTCGGGTGCGCGGTCCTTCGTTGCGAACAAGCGCAAGTACCTCGAGGTTGACCTGCCGAAGAAGATTAAGTCGACCGACACCGACCTCCTGAACATCCGCGATGAGATCCTGGGTGAGCTGAACAAGGTTCTGTATCTGTTTACGCTCGCCTAAAGGCTCGCTTAAGTCAGATGACCAATCGCTCCGAAATCTAAATGCGTAACATTCATGGCTGAATTCGCATCGGCCTTCGCATAGACAGTGATAGTGTACGTCGCAGGTTGCAATACGACTGATCGATGGACGATAGAAAGCGCCCCCTGAGACGGGGTACTTCCATTCTTAGCGCGCACGATACTGTTGTTGGTTGTATTGCTCGTATCGCCATTTATTGTCAGATACATGGAGACCGTATGCTCATTGCCGGTGTCTATATTCTCAATCTCTGCGGATAAATTGATCATCACTCTACTCGCAGTCGAGATGGTGATGGTTGCTGTTCCCATATCTGCAAAAGATGTTGTAAGAGCAGTTGAACCGCTTACACTGCCATATCCAGAGGGTAAAGTCGCAACAGACGGACAACATGGAAGAGCAACCCGACCGGTGCCGGGGATATACCGAAACAATATAGAACCACGCGGGGCCGTAGACATTATCCTTACTTGGGGCGGAGATTATGTGCCTTGTAGGCGATATCGTCACCAAGTCGCATCTTCAGAGTTGGGCTGAAGAGCCGGCGATCCGACACCGCGGTATTGATGTTCCAGAACTTGATGATGTGGAAGTGACCCTTGGGCGACAGCGTAATTCCTACCACGGTGTCGTTGTGGCTCTTCAGGAGCTTCTCACAGATCGCGTGGACCATGCAGTCCACGAAGACATTGTGCGTGTCGGAGGCATCCACCTTCTTCGACCATGCACCACCCTTGTCATTCTCGGGCGCATCCCACAGAGGGCGATACCCCGCCTTCATCAGGAAGTACATTCCCGAATTCCACGCCTCAAGAGAGATGGTATCCACGATGCGCCAGAAGTCGGCAACCGTCGTGAGATCCATGATCTTGATATAGCTCTCAATCGAGTAGTCCATCGAGTTGGGATCGTGATACCACAAGACCCATGCGCATGGCAGTGTTGTGGAGTCCGAATCCATGTTTGTTCTCTCCCAGGTATTTCTGCGTAGGTTCCTTCCATTCGTTTTGCGATAAAACGAAACCATATAGAGGAATGACAAGGGAAGCACTCTACAATGGACGTCGCAACTGTCTACGCTATGCGCTCGGCGCCTCGTGCCCCCCTTCACGAGAGCATCTACGATGTCATCGCGCGACTGAAGATTAGCTTCAAGCCTCCCCCGCGCAAGCCGTTTGCTCGGCGTCGGGAGGCCTTCGAGGCACTTCCCAACTGGCGGGAGTCTGCGCTCTCCGATGTGGTTCGCAAGGTCCGCGAGAAGGACGACCCGGACTATGACGAGATCAACGCCATCATCAACAAGCTAAGCAAGCAGAACTTTGAGAAGCTGATGGGTGAGCTCATCGGCAAGCTGGAGAAACGGGACGCCATGTTCCGTCTCCGGGTCACGACCCTGCTGTTCGACCGCGGTATCCGGCAGAACGTCTTCGCGCCCATCATGGCGGATGCATATGCCGAGATTGCGAAGGTCAGTCCGGATGCACTCCAGGACTTGGTGTCGCAGGTTACGATGTTCGACACGCTGTACGATGTGAAGAATGTGACGGTGGTTCCGAATGCGGACGACCCCGGGTTTAACGAGGCCATCCTGGCGTGGAACAAGCAGAAGGAGACCAAGCGGGGCTTCGCGGTCTATGTGGGAGAGCTGTATGCGCGGAACCTCGTCCAGGAGGAGACGATGGCGCAGTTCTGCACGACGGTGTTTGCGGACCTGCGAGACAGCATGGGTGCTCCTCGGACAGAGGTCAAGATCGAGCATGTGGATGCATTGGTTCGGTTCCTGTTCGCAGTGGCCGGCAAGGTCGGCGGTGTCAAGGACACCATTCGGGAGCTACTGGCCATCCCGCGCGCCGAGGTTCCGTGCCTCGGCATGAAGAGCCGGTTCAAGCTGGAGGATGCTCTTCGTTAAACTAACGCAGAATGCCAACTCCCTCCAAAACAAATGTCTCAGGTTCCGAGCGCGACAGTAATGGCTCAGGCGGCGAAGATCGCAGTGGAGCAGGACCGCCCTATTTACCTCGACTACTACAACGACAGCCTCGAGAAGAAGTGCTGTATCGGCGTCCAGGACGCGACCAAGTTCCTCGTGAAGTCCGACACGGAGTACACCTCGCCGATTGAGTCCATCATGCGCATCAAGGAGGAGGGCGCGTACCTGGTCGTCACGGAGAACTCGCTGTACATCGTGTCGATGGACATCCCGGTCAAGAAGATTGTGTCGGGTGAGAAGAAGTAAACTTCCTAATTTCACACAGTGTTGATTCGTATACAATGCAGTTCCCGCCACCCCATACCGTCTTCTACGAACGCCTGAATGATCGGGTGACTCGGGAGACCTACTCAGCCTACAAGTCTGCGCACGAGCACGAGGCAGACTTTGAGGAGATTGATGCCGCCGTCATGAATTCGATGGACGATTTTGCCAAGTGGTTCGGTCAGTGGATGACCTTTACGCCTTCGCGCCCCGGAGTGCGTTGCCGTATCCTGATGGTCTGGCACTCGCATTTCCTGACCCTGGCTTGCCAGCAGATGCTCCGCCGGTCTCTGGAACAGCGGTCTTTCCGTTGCCGTGTCTTTTTCCATATCGAGGAACCAACTCTCCAGGCAGCCATTGTCTCGCGTTGCATTGTTCGCAACCTGGGTCAGTATCGTCATCTGCCGAAGATCGTTGGAACGCTGAACACCGAGATGTGGGACGACCCTCGCGCGTACGAAACGAAACTAGAGGAAGCCAAGGAGAACTAAGGAAGGATGCGTGTCTTCACCGATGGTGCTTGCTCTTCAAATGGGCGCCCGAATGCCAAGGCCGGTTACGCGATTTGGTTTCCGGAACACCCTGACTGGAAGGAAGCTCACCGAGTCCCCGCCGATCAGGCCCAGACCAACCAGCGGGCTGAGCTGTCGGCCATCCATCGTGCGGCAATGATTCTCGAGCACCGCGGTTGCTTCGACGAGGACATCGTCATCTATACGGACTCTGAGTACTGTATCAACTGCCTGACCAAGTGGCTTCCGGGCTGGGTCTCGCGTGACTGGAAGACGACGGAGGGGAAGGCGGTTCTCCACCGGGATCTCATCGAGAACATCACCCTGCTTCTGCCCAAGTTCAAGAGCCACCGGTTCGTCCATGTCAAGGCACATACGGGTGGAGAGGACGATCTGTCTCGGCAGAACGATATGGTCGATCGGCTGGCCCGAGGCACGATCGACGACACGGTACGCGTCGTTCCGACACATCACTCGGCCGAGGAGATCTTCGCGGGATGCCCTCTGCGGATCATGGGTCCTCCGATTCCGACCGCGGATGTGCTGAACTGGATGCGCGACAATCTCGATTCACTGGACGTGGATGTCATCAACAAGTATCTGATGAAGGCCTTCACAGAGCTCTGCCGTGATCGCGAGGTAACCCTGACCAAGCAGACCGTTCAACGCCGAACGCTTCTCCGCGCGGAGCGAGGCTTACAAGTAACTCATGTACATATCAATAAGGTCGATGAGTAACGTCGAAGCTGTTCACTTCTGGTCGCCTACGTGCAATCCTTGCCGGGTTATCAAGCCCGCCATTGATGATCTGAAGGAGGAATTCCCCCAGGTCACCTGGACGTCTATCAATACCAAGGAAGACCCGAACAAGTTTGCCCAGCGTCTGGGTGTTCAGGTTGTTCCTACAATTGTGTTCTTTTGCAATGGTCAGGAGGTTGGTCGGCACTCGGGTGCAAATGTCGGTATCTATTATACGCTGGTTCGCAAGGCACTCAATGCTTGCGGGGCTAATTAACGCTAACCGAGTTCGGGCAGGCCCCATCGGTGGCCGGCCCACTTCCTCCGGCACCATTCGAACCACAAGTATCGGGGATTAGATTGCCGGTGGCATCGAACGACCACGCCTTTCCGTTCTCGTCGACCATCTTACCCGTTGTCTCATCAATCTTCAGATTGCTCGGATTGGGAGCCTTGAAGTTTGGAATCACCTTCGACGGCAGGAGATTGGGTGCCCAGGACTCCATAAACAAGTAGAAGATGAAAGCGAAAGACAACCCGTTGAGGAGAGAAGTACCAACCTTTGTACCAATGGTATCGTTCGGGAAACAACCGCCCGCGGACATCGAGCTAATCTGAAGAATCAGAAGAACTGCCCCCGCGAGAAGAGGGCCTATGGCTGAACCAGAACCCTTGTTCATCCAGAGGTCTATGATGTAGTAGAGGAGCACCGTCGATGTGACGACGAGGGTCTGTGAGGAATACTCGCTCTGGAAGTATTCTCCTTCGAACCCCTGGACATAGCACCCCGGGTAGTTCTGAACCGATCCACCCCGCTGGGCTGGAGCAGGTGCCACTTGGACATTCTGTTTTCCAACGCCCGCTACTCTCTTGCTAAGATTGATGAGGGCCCAGAATCCATTCCACGCATAGTCTAGGCCTCGGTTGAGAAGAATAGCCGACAGTCCAAATAGACTGGCAATCGAATACGCACCCTGGTAGGAGAACATATCCGCGAAGATTCCGAACAGAATGAGCGCGTGGGGGAGGAACAGCGCCGTATCTGTTACAATCTTGCTCGCGGTGCTCGCCCCAGAGCCCTGGACATTCATCCGCGAGAGGATGGCGGTCACGATCATCGTCAGGATGACTGCGACGAGATTTGTCCACCAAGGTGTCTTCGGGTAGAGTTCATCGATTTCCTTCGATACGGAAGACGACATATTGTATCTTCGGGATACTTGTTTTGTCATGTAGGAACAACAGAGATGGGTGCGAGGTTTAGTGTTAAGAAAGTTGAACAGGTAGATCCCGAACCTACGCTGGAACCTATCAAGGGTGTGTCGGTATCAGGAGCTCGGGAATGCCTCGAATGTGTCCTAAGTCTGGGTACGAATGTATCCACCTCGATGGTAACTCTAACGCGGTCTGCGACCGAGGATGCACTGGAGGATGCTCCGAGCCCGTGCGATGCCGACAAATCAATCGAGCGCCCGGGCCGGCAGAGTGCCTTGAAGGTCCCCGGAGAGGTTGCCTGTGAACTTAACGGACTTACAACCTATCATCGCAATGTCCCTCGAGACAAGATCGCCGAAAAAACCCATTGCGACCCCGGATGGGAAGAATGGAGTCGCGAAGGTCTCGAGGGTGGGTCTGTCAAGATTCGGTGCTTTGGTCCGTGTCCCGGTGGGCAGAGAATCAACGGCGGTGAGCGGTGGAAATGTGAGGACAATAACGAGAGTTGGAACTGGGGAGCGGCACGAAACGAGCGCATCCAGCGCGATCACCGCCCCCAGTACAATGTTGTTCTGAATCCAGTGGCTTCCGCTGCGCGCAATGTCGTATGGGCCTCCGACAAGAAGATGTTCATTACGCCCGACAAGCCAATTGAGCTCAAGTTCAATGGAACCACCTTCACTGTGTCGGAGATGTCCATCTACCGTCCGTGCCCAATTCGTGTGGAGAACATCCAGGCTGATGCAGTTCTCTCGCTGAACGACTACTCGACTCCCGGCGCAACGCATGTGGTTCTCATCCCGATTTCGGCAGCAGTGTCCTACGGACCTGCGGGCGATTTCATTGGGCGTGTCATGCAGAATGTGAATGCGTTTGTGATGGATGAGGCGACCAAGCAATATGCCCCAATTCAGATGCCGACGGGCAACGACTGGGCAATCACTCGTCTTCTTCCCACAGGTTCCGAAAACAACATCGTCGCATCGGCATACTTCACATGGACGAGCGGAGCGTTCAGCCGTGTCAAGCTATCGGAGTCTGCGTCGCATGTTCGATATGGTTGGGAGCAAAAGAATGGAATCACGACCATCATGGTCAAGGAACCGGCCCTGGTCTCATACGCGACATCGACTTATCTTACGATGCTTCCCTATGCACCCTCCAGCGAGTCGGCACCGCCTCCTCCTTCTCTCTACAAATTCAAAAAGGGAGAGTGTCTAACATGCCCCGGAACCCCCGCGGTTGATCCCGCGAAGCTAGAAGAAATGCAAGAAGAAACCAAAAAGAAGCTCTTTCAGCCGTCTACACTTGTGAAGGGATTGATCGTCTTCATCATGTCGGTGGCTGGAGCTATTGCTATCTATTTCGCAGTCAGTTGGGCGCTTGACGGCACACTCAGTTCAATCATGGGGTATGTTCTCAAGGCCATGGAATGGCTCGTCATGCCTCGCAAGAAGACCCCTGTAGTCGGCACTCAGTGACGATCCTGCTTGTCCGCCAGATCTGTATTCTGCTCCTGTTCATCCTCAGAATCCCCCTCACTCAACGGGTCCCAATCCGCCTCCCGATACTCCATCGGGGCGGGCTGGACATCCAAACCATCGCACCGGCGGAACCGAGTGTAGGGACCAGTCTGGGGCGGTGGGGGCATCAGAACCATTCCGGCCGGGAGTCGCTGACGCTTGATCCGCGCCGCCTCCTCGGCAGCATCGGCCAGCTCCTGGCGGATGCGCTCCTCCTCCATCTCCCGAGCCAAGTCATTGAACTTGCTCTCGAGGTTCACAGAGACGGGCTTCTTCGCGCCCTTCACGAGCGCAGGATAATCCTCGTCCCGGGTCGCACGACGAGGCGCAGGGGGCGCCTCACGACGAGCAACAGCGGGCGGACGACGATTGTAACGCGGGGTCTCCCAGGCATTGTTGTCGGCATTCTGGTCAGTGTTCATCTTTCTCTCCATTCTGTATTGTATGACGAACCTAGATTCGTTTTTCAAGAACGAATCGGTTACATGCAAGACTTCAAGGAGCAACATGGTTCTCGCAACAATTGTCTCGACTCAGGGCGCGCTCTCGGAGCTCAGCATCCCAGGAAAGACCGCAGACGTTCTCGAGTGGCTTCGTAAGAAGCTCAAGCAGTTGTCCCTCCAGTTTCAGGGCAAGATCTCCTGCGAGGAATGTGCCTACGCAGTCTTCGCAGTCCCGATGGAGGAGGAGGACGAGACCACGAATCAGCACATGCTCCCACCGCCGTTCCACGAGGATTCCTTCCAGGGCTCGATCGCGATTCTCAAGACTCTGACGAAGGAGACCGATGAGTACGAGAAGCCTGCATCCTCGTATGTCGATCTACATTCCACCGAGTACGACGAGTACTACGCGTCATGTACATTCAAGGAAGACGATGAGGAAGAGGAGAAGGACGGCGACGAAGAGGAGGAAGAGGAAGAGGAGAACGATGATGACGACAACGAGGAGGAAGAGGAGACTCGCGAGGTAGGTGCAGTCCACATCACGCATGCATCAAATGTGTTCGTTGACCACCCTCTGCGTGATCTGGTTCGCGATCGATTCAATTCGGCGGATATCGAGGGTGCCATTCTCGAGCGTTGTGTGCGCGATGGCAAGAAGCTCCGCATCGACATTGGTTGGGAGTCGACGCCATTTGTTGAGCTCTATCGATCTCGCGCGATCTCTCTCTACCGCTATCGACACATGGCCGAGGGTATGAGTGCCAAGGAGTTCGCAGAGACCACGGAGGTGGATCAGAATCCGGGTCGTTGGCGCGAGATCATGCAGAGGACTATCGAGAAGGAAAAGGCCCTGCGCAAGGACAAGGCAGCCACGATGTACCTGTACTGCTCGTCGTGCAAGCGCCAGACCAAGTGCGACCACTACCAACTTCAGACGCGGTCGGCGGATGAGCCGATGACGACCTTCGTAACCTGCTTGGAGTGCGACAAGCGCTGGAAATTCTGAGGACGATAAGTAATGGTCAAACTCGATCCTGTCGAGGTTCTCAAGAAGCACGGGATCTACTCCTCTGAGCTTCAAACCCGAATGGATATTCTGCGGGCGGTCATGAATCGAGACTGGGAGAATCCAGCGCTCACGAAGAACATGACCCGCGAACAAATCGAACAGATGAAAAGCGAACCGCAGATGGGCGGTGCTTTTCCCATGTCCAAAGATCTCCTGAACAAGGCGAAGGAGATAAATGCGATGCCCGAGGCTAAGGAGATTGCCGAACAGGGAGCTAGCATTGCCAAGGAAGGACTGAGCAATGCGAAGGACAAGCTCGGGGCGGTGAAGGAGCTCGCGCAAAACCCTGGTACGGTCGTCCAGGAGAAGATTGGCAAGTTCGTGAATGACATCCCCGCAGTTCAGAATATCAAGAAGAAGTTCGAGGGCAAGGACCCCGTTACTGGTCTCGCGCGTGAGCTGGACTACGAGAAGTCGGATGGCTTCATCACGATGATCGTCAAGATGTTCCTGAACACCGTCACGGATATCATGTCCTCGCCGGCGTTTCCCACCTATGTGCGGGTTCTCTTTGGTTTCATGTTCGTCCTCAGCTATCTCCAGGGTCTTCCTATCTTCGGTGGTCTCATTCGCGCGGCGCTCGAGATTACGACATTCATTGTCACGACCACAGGAACATCGATTCTTTCGCTGGGCAACATGGCAGGTCCTCCGGGCCACATCATTGGCCTCATGTTTGCGTCGGTGTTCTTCGTCCTGTCTGCGATGATCTCGTTCTCCCGCAAGCAGTTCACAGACGCGATTGTAGTCTCTGCAAACCTCATTCCATTCATCGGTATGCCCATTTCGAACGCCCTTCAGAGAGCAGACATCGCGGGCAAGAAGCTCTACGAAGCGCAAAAGAAGGTTCACGACTCATTCATCGACCTGCTTGGAGCCGTGTTCAATATTAAAGGGCGAGTGCGCGGTGGAATTCGGTTTTCAAGACGCCGGAAGAATACAAAGAAATGGAAAACGAGGCGCAGTCTGTTCGGGACACGCTGAGGGAGTGGATCGCGGTCGATGACCAGATTCGTCAGCTCCAGGCCCAGGCCAAGACTCTGCGCGAGCAGAAGAACAAGCTTGCGGGTGACATTCTCCAGTATATGCGGGGCCAGAACCTAGACAACTTTGTCATCGAAGGTCAGGGCGCAATCTCGCGCCAACAGCGTACCGTTCGGGCTCGTCCGAATCGAGCGATGGTTCGGACGCAGGTTGCTGTTCTCCTCTCTGATCAGCCAGAGCGAATGGCCGAGGTTCTGCGGGCGATCGAGGGCGTTCCCGAGCCCGGTGAGGCGGATACGGTAACGACTCGTGAACTGCTAACGCGTCGGCTTCCCCGTTCGCAGCATATTACTCTAGGATAATGGAGTGGTTGGTCTTCCTAGCAGTCGCGATGTTCTCTGTTCACGTCTTCAATGCTGTGGCTCGAATGTACTTCGAGTCGAATAATGAACTTACCCTGCGAGACCTGTGGAGGCGGTTCTTCCCGCCCATCGATCTGCGCATTCAGCTTTAATCTTTGAAGATAACAAGATGTCGGATCTGGAGGAACTGAAGAATATGACCCGGGAGACTTACAACGAGTTCGTTCGGCGAGGAATTGCCGAAGGACGCAGACCTAATGACGAGGGGGAACCCAGTGATTTTCGAAGTGCTATGCGACGGCGTACACCGGAATTCTCTCGTGCGAATGCGGCAATCTTGCGGCGGATGGGAGATCTTCAAAATCCTCTGTTCAACCGACTCAGTGCGATGAGTTACACTATCGACGAAGTAGAGGATGTCAACAGATTCATGGAGACCAATAACTATCCAGTCGAACTGAAGCGAGCAGTGTTCCATTTCATCCTCCAAAGTCTTCGTGATCTTGGAATCGCCCGCATTGATCCAACCAAAGCAGGAGATGTTTCTGCTGGGAAAATCAAGGCACTCAGCAAGCAGGGTTTAGCGCTTCCTGAAGACATCGAGAGGTCTGTTGTTGGGATGCTCACTGGACGTGAAGAAACTTCTGCGGAAGTAGTTGCTCGGAGATCGAGAATGCTGGGGCGTCCTGCGGCTGCCGATGTTGGATGTATGGGAGGTCGATGCTCGATAATGGGCGGTCGTCGTCGCAAGTCTACCGGCGTCTCCGGCCACCGAAAGAAGACCCGGAAGGCGCGTTCAGGAAGATCGCGTAATACGGGTAGTAGAACGTCGCGAAGAAGAAATTGAGGATAGCCCAGCCAATGCTCTGGTACTTGTCGTACGACAGCTTCGCAGCACCATACGAGAAGATAAGGAGAAACAGGAGTGACGCAAATCCACCCAGGCCCATCGCAAATACACCTCCAACCGCAGCGGTCGAGTCCGTCTTCTGCGTTGCCGGAGGAGTGGGAGTCGAGGTATCCGTCGTGGCAGGCGCTGCCGCGTTCTCAGACATTTACTTAGATACAGGAAAGGAAAGATGAGTATGTTCGAGCCCTGCAGTGCGGAACTGCTGGAGACCTTTGGAAGTGACCTGACGGTTGTAAACGCGGCACGCGTATCTCTTGGAAAGCAGGTAGATGAATTCACGGAGCGCGATGCCAAGCTCATCAAGTATCTCGCAGATCACGACCACGTGTCTCCGTTCTTTCACCCCCAGGCCCGGTTCCGTCTGAAGATGCCTATCTGGATGGCACGCGAGTGGTTCCGCCATACGGTTGGGTTCGCCCGCAATGAGGTGTCGCGTCGGTATGTCGATTCGCCTCCGTCCTTTCACCTGCCTGCAGAGTTCCGCACCCGTGCCGCCAACAAAAAGCAGGGAAGCAACGACGATGTTCACCCCGACAACGACTTCCTGCGGTCCTACTACGTTCGGCAATGTGAAACGGCACTCGAGGCCTACAACTCCATGCTGGAGAGCAAGGTGTGCCCCGAGCAGGCGCGTATGGTTCTTCCGCAGTGCATGATGACGGAGTTCATCGAGACCGGCAGTTTGGCGGCGTATGCACGCCTGGTCAAATTGCGGTCGTCTCCGGATGCCCAACGGGAAATTCATGAACTTGCTGATGAGATTTCCGCGTTGTTGGAGAAGGAGTTCCCTGTGAGCTGGAAGACGCTCACTTCTGCTTAGGAATCTTCACCTTGATTTTGCCGATGATCTTGGTCTCCGGCAATTCACACAGACGGCACCAGTCTGCGATGTTCTTGATGTTCCCAGCCTTGAGAAGCTCGAGAACACAGAACCGATGGTCCGCCTCACCGTCCTTGGGTAGTCTGCAAATTGGACACGGCATTGTAGTCACAATCCCTTGTCTAGAGCAATCCGAATTCGTTTTCAGCACTTGGACCGCGTCCGTCCGGCCGGGGCGTCGAGGGCAGGCTGGGTCCGCGACCGGGTGTTTGACGCGGGGGTACTGCGGAGCGATGCGAGTGTACGAGCCGCCTCGAGGGTGGAGCGCTCCTCTGCGATGCGGGCCTCGTACTCGCGGAACCGCTCGAGTCGGTCGACCTTTCGGGCGATGGGACCGGCAGTGCTGGCTCCGAGGCGCTCGAGGGAGGCGTTGAGGATGGCGTCGTAGTTACGGACATCACGACGAGACATTGGGTTGTACTGTCTGTATCCATGGCTGTCTCTAGATTCGTTTTAGAGTTTGAACCGGCGCTTGTAGTCTGCAAGGGACGCCTTGAAGGTCGGCTTGTTCCAAAGGATCCATCTCGACAGAGCACCCGCGGTCGTCGGGCTATTCCACTTCTCACCCATGCGACGATGCCGGGAGAGATACCGCTGTCTGCGAGTCACATCCTTGTGCTTCGTGAAGTCGCTGTAACCCTTCTGACCAAACGGCGTCACCACCTCGCGTCCGTTCTTCTCGAACACCGCGTCCCACTTCTTCTCTTTGTTGTGCGACCGACGGACTGTCTTGAGCCTTAGCTTCATTGCCTTGAGGGGACAAATTACTCGACTAGCGCGGTAAGCCAGGGTTCCCGTTCGGCAAGAGGCAGGGCAATCTCGTCAAAGAACGCTGTGGCTAGTCTCGCTTTCTCGTCCTCGGGTAGCTCCATCGCGTAGATGGCCGAGATGCGGTTCTGAATGAGTTCTCCCTGTGAGACAGCAGACCGATAGGCATCATCAAATCCAACGAGGACATTCGCCAGTCGGGCAAGATGACCTTCGATGCACATATCGACTGCATCGCGACACTCCTCGAACATACGACGCCAGAGATTGGAGCGGATCTCGGGGTCGGGAACTCGTCCGATATACGCAACAAGACCTCGAAGCATCTTTCGGTAGAGGTCGTCGGGCTCCTGCGGTGGCTGAGTTCGGCAGTGTCGAAGATGGAAGAATCGATCAACATCCAGTGCGACTCGAATCTTGTCCTCACGCGTGTATCCGTGAATGAGATTCCACTCGGTAAAGAGGATGTCTCGGCTTCTCTGTGTGGTGTCTACGGGGATTGCAAGGATTCGTTGGGTGTTCTCGTTTGTCTGTGCGCTGACCTCTTGAGTGTGAATGTTCTGATTGTCATGGGCTAGCACTGCGAGACGACGGCGTTCAATTGGCGGTGGCTGTGCGAAATCCAAATGGTCAGGGACCTCGTCGTTGATTCCTGCGCGTGGAGGAGGTAGAAGACGCGGACGCATGAGCGCAACTCCTGGGTCCATTCCCACGAAGAAGTTCCCAAACAGGGCCTCGTTGCGTCGCGGGTCGTCACGGAAGAACTGGTGCATAGCATCGTTCATATTGATGTTGAGTTCGAACGCCCAGCGCGCATCGTCTTGTCCAAAGCGGTCGATCCTGCGCATAACATTGTCTTCAAAGTCATCGGGAAGCTGGCGATTCGCATGTCGTTCACAGTAGATGCTATCTTCGACCGATACATGATGACACCAGCTTCGGGTTCCCGTATTGAAGTGAAAACACCGACCTATCTGATTGCGAACACCCGACTGCGCAACATGGTTGTAGTAGATTGTCCGATGACGCGCACACAGAACCAGATGGTTGTCCCCTACCACGGGATGCGCGTTTTCCGTACAGCGCTTTCGATTTGTCTTGAGCACTCGACAGCGATGATCCATTGCTCTTCTGTTCTACTGCTGTAAAAATGGGAAATAGACTACCTATCTCCCCATACATTCATACAGTCTAATGCACAATCTACTCGGCGAGAACCTCGAGCCACGCCACGCGATCGGGGGCGGGGTACGCGATCTCGTCGAAGAACGCGTTCGCCTGTCGCTGACGCTCCTCCACGGAGACGCCCTCGAGGGCGGCGATGGCGGCGATCCGGTTCTGGATCATCTCGCCCTGCGACACCGGCGGCCGGAACGCGTCGTCGAAGCCGACAACGACATTGACGAGCCGAGACAGGTGACCGTCGCAACACATCCCGACCGAGTCGAGCGCCTCCTGATACAGGCGACGGTACAATTCGGCCCGGGTCTCTGCCGACTCGACCCGCTCAATGTAGGCCACAAGGCCCCGCAGGGTGTTCCGGTAGAGGGAATCCGGCGGGGCGTGGGCCGGGACGCGGCACCGTTCGACAGCCCACCACTGTTCGACATCGTGCCAGACGACCATGAGGGTGTCGTACGCGACGGCCATCGCCGTGAAGGCGTGGAGGACCATCCGCCGGGTGTCCTGCGACGCCGGGACGGGAATCGCGCAGAGGCGCTCGATCCCCTCGTCGGTCACCCGATTCACGACATCCGTGTGGACGTTCTGCCGGTCGCGCGCGAGTCGGCCGAGTTCCGGAACGGGGGCGGGGCCACCGGCACCGGCGGCGGCGGGTCCGTCACCGGCCGGGTGAGGGAAGGCGGCGTCAAACCACGCACGGTTGATGGCGATCTCGTCCTCGTCAAACTCGTGCCATCCCCGGATCGGGTCGAACCCGGCGGGCCCGCCGGCGGCCCACACCTGGACCGCCCGAATCGCCACCCGGTTCTGGGCGTGATTCTGGCGGTGACGCTCACAATACGCCGAGCCGGCGACGTGATCGTTCTCACACCAGGTGTACCGAGGCCCCCGCGCGTGGCGCACGACGTGGAGGCATCGGCCGGCGGGGTGGATACCCGCACCGTCCTCAACATACGCCATGTGCTGACGGCGGTGAACCCCACACAGGCGGAGGTGTGGCGACCCGATTGGGTGAGTCGGCGCGGCACGGTGCGTGCACCGGACGTGATTGCCGGTGAACGCGACACAGAGGTTGTCAGCCTCCATGTTGTCTCTACTCGCAAGAGACTGCGGTTGATGGTTGGGTAGGTTTCCGGTGTAGGTTCCGGAGAGGGGTGCCCCCAAACCCGATCTGAGCAATTGCTCAGACCAGGTTGTGCCAAGGGGGGCAAAGTCTACATGTTGGTCATTCCCGATTCGTTTTTCGAAGGTCCGCCCTACGAGGCCCTCTAGCGTTGCCAGGACCCGCGCCCACACGGGCCTCCCAACGAATCCTCCTCGAATCCCTTGTTGAAGTTCGTGTTCGCATGTACAAACTCTCCGCGTCTCCCCTCGACTTTCCCTGGGATGACTTTTGCAAAATGAACAGGCATTTCGAGCAGGATTTGTTCGTTCCTTCGCGATTCCTCTGTGGGGGGTGGGGTGGGTCTAAAATGCCGTTCGAGATGTTTTGTCGCGGGTCTCTATAATTGAACAACAACAACTGGCGGAGCGTATCACTGCGATGCATGATCTGTTTTTGATGCCCATTTCTTGAATTATTGAAAAATGGGGCGGACAAGGGCGGTCGCCGAAGGCGCCGTTACACGGACCGCCCTTGTCCGCCCCATTTTTCAATAATTCAAGAAATGGGCATCAAAAACAGATCATGCATCGCAGTGATACGCTCCGCCAGTTGTTGTTGT
>JACCDP010746967.1_pt1 | contig 15069 bp, 12 predicted proteins | sample 7445841 | NCBI WGS metagenome assembly JACCDP01 (sample SAMN15323441, study PRJNA562643) | freshwater metagenome | isolation source: river surface water | place: USA:Blue River Watershed | collected 2017-08-17 | reverse complement strand
TTCCTCTTTCTGAAGAATTCCCTATAGAAGAGATGTCTTCTCAGGACGTTTTTATTTTTTATAATGAGGAATTGATTCACCCTTTTTTAAAAAATTTTTTACAAAAAAATTCAAATCTCTTTGATCGATATGAAGTCAACGTACCAACTCCAAAGGGATATGAGTATAAACTTTTTGCTATCATCTACAGGAAAAAGCATAAAAATACCTTGTTATTATAAGATCCTTTAAAAGCCTGTAAGTTTATGAATATTGAGAAAAATAAAGTAGTATCTATAGACTATACTCTAACTCTCGATGATGGGAAAGTTCTTGATTCATCCTCTGGCAAAGAACCACTCATCTTTATCCAAGGATTAGGTCATATCATCCCGGGATTAGAATCAGCTCTTGACGGTAAAAAATCTGGTGATGCATTTCATGTTAAGATTGAACCAGTAAACGCATATGGCGATTACAATGACCAACTTGTCCAATCCATTCCACGCTCTTATTTTGAATCAGGTGTAGAAATCACGCCAGGTATGCAATTTAGCAGTGAAGAAAATGATGGGTATGTAACAGTCATTGAAGTACACAATGATAAAATTGTTGTAGATGGTAATCATCCTCTAGCAGGTTTAGTATTAAATTTTGATATTAAAGTAACTGATGTTAGAGATGCAAAAAAAGAAGAGCTTGAGCATGGCCATGTGCATGGTCCAGGTGGGCACCACCATTGAGCTCTCATAAAAAGGGTAGAATATATCTACCCTTTTTATTTTAAATTTCTCTACACTTATTGTTTTCTCAAGTCTAGTGTATAAGGAAATTCTGGATTAACAATTTCTTTCCCTTCAAAGTTTAAATTTCCTGGAGTATGGCCAAATTGAAAAAATCTTGAGATACGTCTGGACTCTGCTTCATTTGCATTAACAGGAAAAGTTGTATAGTTTCTACCACCGGGGTGAGATACATGGTAAGTACACCCACCTACTGAACGTCCCTTCCATTTATCAATGAGATCAAATACCAGAGGAGAATGTGACTTTATATTTGGATGAAGAGAGGATGGAGGGTGCCATGCCTTAAAACGAATCCCAGCCACAAACTCATTATTAGTTCCAGTAGACTTCAAAGGTACTACATTTTGATTACAGGTTAAGAGATATCGTTCACTATTCATTCCAAAGATTCGCACCTGCAGTCTTTCAAGTGATGAGTCTACAAATCTTGCAGTACCACCAACCGCACCTTCTTCACCTAGAACAAGCCATGGTTCTGCAGCATTTCTTAGTTCTAAAGTAATCCCATTGAAATCCATCTTTCCTGCTATCGGAAATCTGAAATTTAAGAATACCTCGTACCACTCTTTATCTAATGAATATCCATTTCTATTTAAATCTTCAATTACATCACAAAAATCTTCCCAAATAAAATGAGGAAGCATGTATTTATCATGTAGTTCCGTACCATATCTTACTAAATTTCTTTTATACGGATTTTCCCAAAAATTCGATATAATCGATCTAATTAAGAGCATTTGCGTAATACTCATTCTCTCATGAGGTGGCATTTCAAAAGCCCTGAGTTCAAGTAATCCTAATCTACCAGCTGATGAATCAGGAGAGTACAGTTTATCAATACAAAATTCTGCTCTATGTGTATTACCAGTAATATCAGTTAATAGATTACGAAGTAGTCTATCTATCATCCAACTAGGTGTATTACTTTTTTCATCTATCTGACGAAATGCAATTTCTAACTCATTTAATGCTTCATGCCTAGCTTCATCTATTCGTGGTGCTTGACTTGTAGGCCCTACAAATATACCAGAAAATAAATAAGACAGTCCGGGATGATTTTGCCAATAAGTAAGTAGGCTTCTCAATAAATCAGGCCTTCGGAGGAGAGGCGAATCGGATGGAGAAATTCCTCCCAAAGTAATATGATTTCCTCCTCCAGTTCCCGTATGACGACCATCTAGCATAAATTTTTCAGCAATTAATTTCGATTTTCTTGCTTCGTGATATAAAATTTCCGTATTTTTTACAAGCTGTTCCCATGACTGGGTTGGATGTATATTTACTTCAATAACACCTGGATCTGGAGTAATTGAAAATTTTTCTAGCCTTTCATCATAAGCTGGAGGGTACCCTTCAATAATTATATTGTACTTCAATTCTTGAGCAGCTAATTCTATTGATGAAATAAGGTCTAAATATTCTTCAAGCCTAACGAGTGGTGGGATAAAAACAAAAAGATTTCCATCTCTTGGTTCCACACACAATGTTGTTCTTACAACATCATCAAAAACTACGCCTCCTCCACTATTTGTATTTGGATAACCTAATTTTTGAATTCTTTCCCATTCAGCTTCTTCAGCTGCAAGCGCAAACTTATCTTTACCACTGTACCTTTTATATCTTTGTGATACGATCTCATAATAATTTGGAAGAGGTTTTTTACCTTCAAATGTAGATGGTTCTTCAGTATATGTATAAACATCAGATATAGGAAGAGACATCAATGGAAGTCGATATCCCATTGGAGAATCACCAGGTACTAGGTACATTCTTTCTCTTTTAAAGGCTCTAAACCCTGTTTCCCAATCTTTTTTTATAGGGTTCCAACGGAGTGGTATCCCAAAACCAACTACTTTTTCTAAACCACGTTCAAACACTTTGCGAAGATTCTTCCGCTCTTCTGACTCTTTTAAATTAACTCTGTAGGGATCATCGTTTAAAGGTAAATTCCCTTCCTTCCATAAATAATAATAAATATCTTCATATCCTGGGAGTAAATACTTATCTGTAATACCTAAATAGGAAGCTATCCTTTTAATTAAGAGGTATGAGTGTTTTTCGGAATATTTATTAAGCTTGTACTCATCACTTAATAAGGAATCATCTTTCCAAACTGGTGTCCCATCCTTTCTCCAATAACAAGTAATTGCCCATCTAGGAAGCGATTCTCCAGGGTACCACTTGCCCTGTCCGTAGTGCAATAAACCACCATTTGAAAATTTATTCTTAAGATTATATAGCAAAGAATGAGCATATCTCTTTTTAGTTGGACCCAATGCATCAATATTCCACTCAGAACCATCCATATCTTCTGATGATACAAATGTGGGCTCTCCACCCATTGTTAAGCGAATATCCTGTTGTTTTAATTTATTATCTACAGATATCCCCAATGCATATATTTTATTCCATTGCTCTTCAGAATATGGTTTTGTAGTACGAGATTTTTCATCTATTCTTGTAACATTCATCTCGAAATTAAAACTTACTTTTGATTTCTCTGTGGCCCCTGTAACTGGAGCTGCATTAGATGGATCAGGAGTACAAGCAAGTGGAATATGCCCCTCTCCAGCAAAAAGTCCAGAGGTTGGATCTAGACCAACCCACCCTGCTCCAGGTAAAAATACTTCTGTCCATGCATGTAGATCCGTAAAATCTACTTCAGGTCCCTGTGGCCCTTCTAATGGTTTTTGGTCAGGAACAAGTTGAATGAGATACCCTGAAGAAAATCTAGCTGCTATCCCAATATGACGAAGAGTTTGAACTAGTAGCCAGGCACTATCTCTGCACGAGCCTCTTCCTAATTTAAGCGTTTCCATCGGAGATTGAACTCCAGGTTCCATTCTTATAATATAGGAGATGTCTTTGTATATTTTTTGATTAATATCTACTAAGAAATCTACAGTCCTTTGTTTCTTGAGCGAGATTTGAGATACATACTCCTTAAGCATATCAGAAGTATCCTTGATTTGCAAATAGGGTTGTAACTCTTCCAATAAAGAGTCATCATAGGAGAAAGGTGCTTCCTCAGCATACGATTCTAAAAAAAAATCAAATGGATTGATAACAGTCATTTCGGCAAGAAGGTCAACTTCAATCGAGAGATGGCTGGCTTTTTCAGGGAATACAAATCTTGCTTGGTAGTTCCCAAAAGGATCTTGCTGCCAATTGAGAAAATGCTCTTTTGGCTCAACTTTTAAGGAATAGGATAAAATAGGAGTTCGGGTATGTAGGGCAGGCCTCAATCTAACTATATGGGGATAGATAGATATTGCTTTATCATAGGTATATTCAGTTTTATGGTGAAGGGCAACCTGTATTGACATAATTTTCTCCGGGTAATTGATCTAAATATTATGCAAATTTCATACTAAACAAGTAAAAATATTCAATTAATTTGAAAATAGACAATGCTTGTCTTCAATTATTTTTTCTATTTTATGAATTAGCAGAAGTGTTAGAGAAAAATTTTCTATTTTAATTATTGTTTACTGCACTTCCCAATGAATCCAAAACATGAGACATTACTTTATTCCTAATATAATCTCTCTCTAAAAGCAGTTCATGTTTTGCATTTTCAATTTTGATAATTTTGCACAGCCCTGGAGTAGTTAAATTGATTTGATTACAAACAGTGTCCTGCCCTGAGGGATGTACATAGTCATCAAACTCTGCTTGAAAGATCAAGGTAGGAATTTTAATTTTTTGGGCATCACTTCGAATATCTTTTACAACTTTATAAATAGCATCTACAAAGCCCCATGTAAGACCACCTAAGCTAGTCTCAGGGTTTTCTTGGAGTATGTACTTTTTCATAAAAAATCTATTATAACTAGTAGTATAATAGTTTAGAGTGTTGTCCTCCGTATCATATTTTGTAGATAAGTGGCTGAAGGTGGCCCCTCCTCCACTTATTGCATACCCTTTTGAGGAAAACGTACTACCAGATGATATGATAGCTTTTGATACAAAATCATTGTTATCTGCTCCAAATAAGCCAATAATGCTAAACATAGGAGCAGATAAGATCATTTGATCAAGAGCATTGGTATTTTGTTCAGCATAACGAGCTACTACCGCACCTCCTAAGGAATGTCCTATAGCTGATACTTTTTCTATTTTATATTTATCTTTAATTATATTGATAAGTGTTCCAAAATCCTTAACATAATCCTCAAAATCGCTGACATATACCTTTTTATAATCTTGAATTTCTTCCTGGTCTATTTCATAAACATTCCAGCTAGGATTCCATTCTTTGTTTTTACCAATCATTCTCTGAGAAAATCCATGCCCTCTATGGTTGATCACAAAAATAGAATATGGAATATTGTTATTTAGTAAATCAAACACAACTTCTGCATATCGAATAGATGACTCACCCGTACCATGTGAGATAACCAATGCCTGCTTTGCTCCTTCAGTAGGAAAATAGTCGTACACAATTTTCAGACCATCAACTCCCGTAAATGTTTCACGAGTACTCTTTGACTTATAAAATTCTAAAATTTGCTTTAAAGTATCTTTATTATCTATAAATTTACCCTCTTTTGGAGATATCTCAATATTAACTTCTGAATTTATCTTATAAGTAGTAGGCTGTTCTAGAGCTTTAAGTTTTTCTATTTGAAGATTTGCTTTTAAAATTTGAGGTGAATTTGGATGTTTGGATATAAATGTATTGTAAGACTCTATAGTATTTATTTTTTGTGCTTCATCAAAATCAGGATTAGAAGAAGGAGAACAGGTTGTGAGTGTTATGAAGAATTTTATTAGAATGATTATGTAGAAACTAGTATAAATCTTTCTAGATTCCATTTGAAAGTTAAGTTTTGGTAATGAATTTATCATAGAATAGCCTTTTTAAAATAAAATTACTTTTTGTAGCTTGAATAATTTATAAAAGTTGCATTCTAGAAGCAAGCTCTTTTTTTTGATAATTAGAATCTAGATTAATTTTTTTTAAGGGACAGGTACTCCCGATTAATCATTTTATTTTTTAAATTAATATCTATTTCTGATGAGAATTTTTACGTTGAAGGGAGGAGTTTAATTCTAACTACTAAGTTATGTTAAATAAAGTAAAATCTAATTATGATTTGCAAGTTAATTTGTATGGTATGACATGTGCTAACTGTGCATTGAGAATTGAGAAAGGGCTAATTAAAATAGATGGCGTAAAGAGTGTTAACGTAAACCTTGCTTTAGAAACAGGCACAATATTTTTAAACACTCCAATTGATCCTGAAGTTATATTACAATCTATTGAAAGATTGGGATATGGAGCCTCCCTCTCTAAAGGTAAAACTTCTCAATCAAATGAAGATGAAATTAAAAGAGAAGAAATAAATAAGAAGAATTTTATAAAACTATTGATTGGAACCTTCTTATCTGCTCCATTATTTTTAAGTATGTTTTCACATTCATTTTCTCATTTATCATTTTTTAACTATTTAACAAACCCTATTCTTCAATTACTCTTAGCAAGCCCCGTACAATTTTACATAGGGTTTCATTTTCATAAAGGAGCTTTTTACTCCCTTCGTGACAAAATGCCAGGGATGGATTTATTAGTTTCCATTGGAACTTCTGCGAGTTATTTTTATAGTATCTATTTAGGATTTTTCAAACCTCCGGGAGAACATTTATATTTTGAGACTTCTTCTCTACTAATAACTTTTGTACTACTAGGAAAATATTTAGAAGAAAAAGCTAAACATAAATCATCTTCAGCAATTAGAAATCTTTTAGAATTAAAACCTAAGACTGCATTTGTTCTAAGAGATAGTATTGAATCTGAAATTCCTATAGAGGATATATCAATAGATGAAATTTGTATCATAAAACCAGGGAGCCTTATTCCAAGTGATGGAATCGTAACAGAGGGCTCTTCAGAAGTTGATGAATCTCTTTTGACTGGAGAAAGTAATTTTGTATACAAAAATGTTGGAGATCCTGTGTATGGTGCAACCATAAATCTTTCTGGATATTTAAAAATAAAAATAACCTCCCTAGGAGAAAGTACAATTCTCTCCAAAATTATATCTATAGTTTCGAATGCTCAAAGCTCAAAAGCTCCTATTCAAAGGTTAGCGGATAAAATTTCTGCTGTATTTGTTCCTGTAGTACTCTTCATTTCATTTTTAAGTTTTTTTATACACTTCTTTTGGCTACATCCTGGAATTTACTCAATAGCTTTTGAAAGTATGATAAGTGTCTTGGTAATAGCCTGTCCATGTGCATTAGGCTTAGCAACCCCTGCATCAATAATGTCTGGATCTGGAAAATCTGCTGAGTATGGTATTTTATTTCGAAATGCAGAGGCTCTAGAGATAGCCCATAAATGTAGAACAATAGTATTTGATAAAACTGGTACTCTAACAGTAGGAAAACCAACTGTAGTTGGTATATACCCAACAGAAGGAATCTCTGAATCTCTACTTATACTCAAAGCTTGTATAGCAGAAAAATTTTCTTCCCATCCTCTTGCCAATGCTATAATGGATAAAGGCAAGTCTTTATCACTCGCTATCCCTGATCCAGCTTCATTTGATTATGAACCTGGGAGAGGTACTTCAGTACTCTATGAAGGTACTACAATAAAAGCTAATTCTCTAAAATATGCAAACCCCCTTGATATAGAATCAAATCAAGAACTATTCTCCTCACTACAGAATAAGGGAGAAACATGTATAGTTATTTATGAAAATGAAAAATATCTTGGCACAATTAGTTTATATGATAATGTTAAAGAAACAAGTTTAGAATTAATTCTCAAATTAAAAAAATCCGGACTGCATATAGTTATGCTAACTGGTGACTCAGAAAAAACTGCAAATAAGATAGGTCGTATGCTTGGAATTGATGAAATAATAAGTGAAGTCAAACCCGATGAAAAAGCAGCCGTAATACGAAGACTTCAAAAAAATAAAAATCAAGTTCTCATGATAGGAGATGGAATCAATGACGCCCCTGCTCTGGCAACTGCAAATGTTGGAGTGGCCATGGGATCAGGAAGTGATATTGCCATAGAAACGGCTGATGTGACGATAATAAGAAATAATATGAAAAGTGTAGCAGATATTCTTTTCTTTAGCCAAAAGACTTATGAAAATATTCAGCAAAACTTATTTTGGGCACTAGGTTACAATTCCTTAGGCATACCTCTTGCTGCACTTGGATACCTCTCTCCTTGGATTGCAGGTTTCGCAATGACATTTAGCTCAATCTCTGTAGTTTTAAATGCTATTAGACTTCAAAAGTTAAAGCCATCTTACTAAAAAAATCTTGAATCAAATCTAGTTTACATAAAATGTGAGAGTATGTCTAATTTATCTATTGACACTCCCTCTATCACTCATATCGATCATGTTATTATTGATGAACATTCCCTGAGTTATGAAATATTTAGCCAAGGTGAAAAAATATTTATTTTCATGAATGGATGGTGTAGTGTTCGGTATTTCTGGACACCTTATTTTAATGATTTCAGTGTTCTTGGAAAATGTATTACGATAGATTTATTAGGACACTTTCCATCTAAGGTAAGCTCTAATTTTTCAAATTTAAATTTTAATGATATTCTTACCATTCAATCAAAGGCTATAAGAGCTCTTTCAGAAGACAAAAAGGTTACATTAATTGGCCACTCTACAGGTGGAATGTTTGCCTTAGCAATTGGGGCTCTATACCCAGATCTAGTAGAAAAAGCTGTAGCTATCACTCCTGTAGTACACGGACCAACAATGGGTATCTTCCATTTAGCGAAAATTTTAGCAGATTTAAATTTAAATGCATCACTTGAAATATTTTTTGATATGATTCGAAACCTTCCAAACTTTTTTCACAAATGGTTTGAAGCAGCAACATATGAAAAAAGTGAATTTGTGAATAGAAAAGAGATAGCAGAATTCATTTTAAATTATCATTCTCACTTTGTTAAATTAGATCCAAATATCATGGGTAGATATCTACAAGTACTACATGACTCTGATATTAGACCATTAGTGAAAGATTCACCTTTGGATGCTCTAATAATTGGAGCATCTGATGATCCTATCGTTCCTATAAGCCAACAAAGAGATATTTCAACAATTTTGAAAAATAGTACCTATGTTGAAATCACTCCATCTGGACATATCCCTACTCTTGAGAAAAGAGATGAAACTATTTCATTGATCTTAAAATATTTACAAAATTAATTATTTTCTACAAATCCCTTATACATATAATAACTACCCATTAGTAAAAATGAAATAGATGAAATTTTATAGAGAATTTTTTGATTTAAATATTCTCCAACATATTCACCTAGTATTACAGCAATAAAACTTGCACTTGTTAGAGCTAAGGCTGAACCTATAAAAACTGAAAGTTTGCTATCAGCAACACTTGAAATTGCAAGAGTTGCTAGTTGAGTCTTATCTCCTAATTCTGCAAAAAAGATAGTTATGAATGTAGTAAGTACAATCTTCCAATCCATTGCTAATTTCCCAAACAAGCTTTATTTACACTAGACACATAAACCAATGGTAGTTCATCCTGCATAGTCTCAGAACCTAGAAACTTTCCTTTGATAGTTATTTTTTTTTCTCTGTATGCATCTAACCATTCTTTTTGTAACTTTGATGAAATTGGATAGTAAGACCAGTGCCATCTTTCTAAGAAATATCCTTTGTTATCTCTTTCTGAATAATCATTGTAAGGTTGGCAAAAACCATAGGTAGCTGCATTTTTTTGAAGCCATGTATACAAATATTCACCCTTGCCCCCTTTTTCAAAGTAGGAATTCTCAAATGAATTAAGATCTAAATCTGTCCCCCAATGATGTCTAGATGTACCGGGAGCACTGGAATATTCTAAGATAAGTGATACGATTTCTTCTGGTTTTTTGTTTTCAATACTCTTCTTCATTTTTCTCTTTCCAGTGAATTTTTCTTCCCATATAATTTTCTGATCCGAATAACTTCTAAAACCTGATTTTACGATTATCTTTTCTGAATTTTTTGCTGCTGCTCTATCATTTTCATAGCTATTTACCATTTTTTCAAAAGCTTCGAGTACATCGGAACGCATAAGAGGTTCCCCTTTCCTACTTTTATGAATCTTTGCTCCCTGATAATCTCCCATTAAGTACTTCTCTTTAGATACACCTAAAAATAAATCTTCAGCAGAAGTACATTTTAAAAAAATAAAGAGATACAAAAAAAATAGAAGACTAACTTTTCTTTCAATCAACATTATCAAAAAATTCCTCTATATCCGTATGAGCACCAAATACAACAATTACATCATTCTCTCTAAAAACAATTGATTGGTCAGGAATACCTATTGGCTCGGTATCTTTATAATCAGAAACCCTATTATTCTTTTCAGTAGGCTTGTACCTTTTTATTGTAACTAGCAAAAGTTTATATGTATCTCTCATCTTTATTTCAGCTAGTGTCTGACCTATAAAAGAGCGAGGTATCTGAAATTCCGCAATTCTAAAATTATCTGATATAATCATTGTTTTTCGCATAAGATTATGTTCAAACTGTTCTGCCATATTCATTGCGGCAGTTTCTTCAGGATTAAATAAATCTGTAATACCAATAGCAGCCTGCAGTAGTCTTTTCTGTAGTTCAGTTTGATACCTAGCAGTTATATTATCTAATTTTAATGTATTTCTTAAAATATCTGCAGTAACCATCAATGCTTCAAAATCATTTGCAACAGCTAATATAACCCTATCAAAATCATTAAACCCCATATTACTCATTGCAACTTCATCAGTTGAATTCATAATGGCCACATCACTACAAAAATCTTTAATTTCTTCTATTCGACCTTCTTCTTCATCTATAGCTAAAACTTCATGACCTTCCTTGTGTAGACATTTTACTAAAACTTTTCCAAAATCTCCAATACCAATAACTGCAATCTTTTTTCTTTTACTCATAAGTACTCCTAATTCTTAGAGAGAGCCTTTTTATATAATCTTTCATATTCGATCTCTCTTCGTTTCCAGCTCCAATCTAAATTCATAATTTTTTTCCTGACTACATTTAGATCTTCTTTTCGATTATATAAATCATAAGCTCTAGCTAGTGCATAGTTCAAAGAATGATCAAGTCCTGGTTCAAATAAAAATCCAGTTAAATATTGTATTTCCGCACTTTCTTGGACTGAATCTTTCAGTCCGCCAATTCGAGACACTATTGGAATTGTTCCATACGCATGACTATATAATTGATTTAATCCACAAGGCTCAAAAAGTGAAGGCATCAAAAAAAAATCAGATGAAGCTTCTATTTTTCTAGCTAATATTTCATCAAAACCCTTGTAAAAAAATAATCTACTAGAAGAATGATGGGATTCATGAAAAAAAGCACCTTCAATATTTGTATCTCCAGAACCTAATATAAAATAGTAAAAAGGTATATTTGTTACTTGTCTAAAAGATGATAAGAATGTTTCATATCCCTTCTGGTATGTTAATCTTCCCACTGACCCTATAAGAGGTCTAGCAGGATCAATTTGTAGTCCATATTGCTTATACAGCTCTTCTTTGTTTCTAAGTTTACCAATATCTACATCTTCTTTAGAATAATTAATATAAATATTCTTGTCAAATATTGGACTCCATTCCTTCTCATCTATACCGTTTAGTATTCCAGTAAATGAATCATGTCTTTCTTTGAGTAACCATGACAAATGACATCCTGCAGGCTCATATAAAACTTCATCTCTATATCCTGGACTTACCGTTGCAATTTCTTTAGCATAAAGTAGTGCGCCCTTCATATAGTTAACTTTGTCATAATTAGCTAATTCTTCTAACTGAATATTAAAAGGATCTACCTTTAAAAATCCTGTCATCCAAAATGGATGGTCACCCTGATATGCTAAATTATGAATCGTAAAAACACTTGGTTTTCCATTTGGCTTTATCCCATTTACTACGCAAGCAAGGGAAGTATGCCAATCATGAGCATGAACAATATCTATATTCAAAATGATTCCTAATGTATAACATGCGTATGAAAATAATGCAAAAGAGTATAGCTCATCCGTATTACCATAGATCTTTTCATATTTCAAAAATATTTCTGAATGAAAAAAATATAAGTTTATATTTTCAATTTTTGAATGTAAAAACTTTGACCTTGAAAGAATAAGACATGCATCAGTAGTGTAAAAGTCTTCATCCAAAAGCGCAGGAAACTCTTTTCCAGAGAAATTAATCATTGATTTGAAATTATTCAAGAGAGGTAGTGCTATATGCACATCATGAATGTCTGATTGATATTTGCTTAATGAAGCAAGCATATCAGAAAGACCACCTACTTTAATATATGGAAAATATTCAGCACTTGTATGGAGTATCTTCATTTTAGCCCAGATAATTTATCAAAATCTTTGTATAACATAGAGGTTTGTATTCCACTATTTGATTGATACTTTCCTGATTTATACTCAGTAATTTCTCCTTCCACTGTATGATAAAAAATTTGGCATATTTCAACTCCAGGATAAACAATCAAAGGATGTATAACAGAAATTTCTAGAGTCCAATATCCCTTAAATCCAACATCTCCAAATCCTGCTGTTATATGGACGTACATACCTAATCGTCCTATTGAAGATCTTCCCTCGAGCATTGGAACTAGACCAAATGTCTCTGTATATTCCAAAGTCCTTCCTAAATATAAAGTCCCAGGTTGCAAATGATATCCAGTTTCAGGAATAAGAATCTTTTCAGTTGCAGCTGGTTTCTTCATATCTAATGGAAAAGTTGTGTAAACAACTAATTCATTGTACAACCGTAAATTATAAGAATTCGGATTTATAAGTTTTTCCTCAAAAGGATCTATGATAATTTTCTTTTCCTGAACTTTCTTTTGTATCTCTTTTCCTGTTAGTATCACATTATTCTCCTCGAAAAAATGGACTTCTTTTTTCTCTGAATGCTTCCAATGCTTCTAATCTATCTTTAGTATCTAAAGTCTTTAAATATTGTTGCCTTTCAATATCTAAACCCTCTTCAAGTTCTACTGAATATCCATTCACCAATGCTCTCTTTGAAAATTGAACACTCAGTGGTGCAGAAGTTAAAATTTGATCTGTATAGTTCTTCACTTCATCAAAATAGCTTTCTTTTTTAAATACCTTATTGACTATTCCCAATTCTAAAGCTTCCATAGAATTGATTTTAGCTCCTCTAAAAATTAAATCTTTAGCTTTAGATAGACCAATCAATCTAGAAAGTCTTTGCGTTCCACCCGCACCTGGAATAATACCTAATTTAGTCTCGGTAAGTCCAAGGAAAGATTCATCATGAGCAAGCCTTATATCACATGCCAATGCTAATTCTAAGCCTCCTCCAAAAGCAGATCCATTCAATGAAGCAATAGTAGGTACGGAGATTGATTCTAGGAAAGCTAACGTACTACGAAATTTATCTAAAAAAGTAATTATATCATTTTTAGACATATCCTTTCTTTCCTCTAAATCAGCTCCTGCACAAAAAACCTTTTCTCCAGCACCAGTGATCAATAGACATCTGATCCCTTTCATAGAACCTATTATTTCATCATGTAACTTGTTCAACAAACTTCTGCTGATGGCATTTGATTTATCTTTTCTATCAATGGTTATAACTTTTAAACCATCATTTATTGATACATCTATCATAAATTCCCAATCAATATTTTAATAATATCATCAAAGAGGGTGGGTGTATTAATTTCCGATAGAGTGGCAATCGGATTGGGTACGAAAATAAATATTAGTGTAAATAGCATAAAAAATCCTAAATATCTTCGACTCATATCTAGACCTTCTTTGTGATCAGGCACAAAGGGATGCTCTACCTTTATTAAAAAATAAATAATAAATCCCCAAATTACCCAATTTAAGCTAATAAAACCAAGGCAAATAAATGCTAAAAATAAATAATAAATCCAATTCCTATACTTTTCTCCAAAAAGAGAATAAATTACATGCCCCCCATCGAGTTGACCAAAAGGGAATAAATTAATAGCTGTAATAAAAAAACCAACCCAACCAGCTTGTGCCAGTGGATGTATCACAATATTTTTTGTATGCATATCAACAGGCCCATGTATCCATTGTATAGTCCAATACGTAAAGAGACTATCACCAAATACTAAACCTTGGTCGCCATTGTTTAATCCAGAGATATAATCTGAAACATTGACAACTTCTGAAAAGTAAACTCCAATTAACCAGCATGGCATAGAAAGGATAAAGCTCATCAAAGGTCCGCCCACACCTATATCAAATAATTTCTTTTTATCAGGAATAGCCTCTTCTATTTTTATCACAGCTCCCATTGTCCCAATAGGGCCAAAGGGCATTGGGATAAAAAAAGGTAAAGTTGCACGTATGCCGTACATCCTTGCAGGAACATAATGACCCATCTCGTGGGCAAGTAGAATAGTAAGAAGCGGAATGGAGTAACTAATCTCTCTTTGGAAATATAGCCAAAGCGACTCTCTTGCATTTAAAAGTTCTAGATGATGCTGGAAAAGATCAAATTCAAATAACCAATAAATAAAACCTTCGAGTGCGATATACAATCCATCAAATGTTCTTTCTTTGAGAGTCAGTGTAAAAAAAGTGAGGATAAATAAAAAAATATGGAAGGTGGTTTTACTTTTCACTTGTGCAATAATAATAGAAAGGAATAATTAGTCAAGAAACCTTGAAAATCTATTTTTAGGGCTTTTTTATCAATTTATCAAAAACTTCGAACGATAGGAAAACTATGCTTAGCCTAAAAAACTTGAGTGTGAGGGGTAAAATATTTACCTCCGCAGGAATCTTTCAATTATTAAGCCTTTTAATTGCAATCGTAGCGTCCATAGCGCTAAGCCGAATGGATTCGGAGATGATAGCTTTGACAAGCTACAATGAGAATGTTCAGGGAAAAATCAACAGTATCAATTCAATGGCTGATAACTCCTGGCATAAGGCATCCATGGCTATTGCAACAGATGATCCTAAAGTCTCCCAAGAAGCTATTTCAGATGCGATTAGCAAGAGTAAGGATAATCTCAAGCTTATTGGAGAGATTAAAAAGGTTTTGATAGAAAACTCAAAAACTTTTGAGGAACTAATCAAAGACGCAGACTATAGCTTAACCGAAGATGATAATCCTGTAAAAATTTCTTCTGAAATAGAGACAAAAATCATTGAACTTGATAAGTTCACGGAGTCGCTAAAATTTTTATTAGATAATAAGCAAAAAAGGGAAGCATTTGAGTTAAGGGAAAAAAAC
>JACCDP010533285.1_pt1 | contig 15071 bp, 14 predicted proteins | sample 7445841 | NCBI WGS metagenome assembly JACCDP01 (sample SAMN15323441, study PRJNA562643) | freshwater metagenome | isolation source: river surface water | place: USA:Blue River Watershed | collected 2017-08-17 | reverse complement strand
CATATCCCGTGATTCCTCTATTCTTTAGATATTTGATTGCACTTGTATAATGAATACTCTTGCTGGGTATCCACAACGGTTTGTATCCCGGCGGAAGATGTAGAGTAACGTTTACATCCTCTTCCACATAGTTCTTGATTTGGTCATCTGACAGTAGTGACCGAAGTTCTTTCAATTGGCTTGGAGATACGTCCAATCTCTTAAACAGTGTTATTAAAGAACGACCCTTAGCACCACAATGCCAACAATGAAACGCACTCTTATTGACGTTTACGGCAAACTTTTTCTTGTGGTTATGACAGAAAGGGCAGGTGAAATACACTTCACCTTTCCCGAATTCTTTGTAATCACCTAATATTTGCGACAAAAGAGAGATTAGATTCATACTACTAAATCTAACCTCTCTTTCTTAAGTTGTCAAGTTTTTCTTTTTATTCAACGGTCTTTTTATTGACCAGTTCAAAGAAGTGTTCTGCGGGGATAACCGCGTACACTGGTGTATTATTTCTCTTAAAGAATAGGACGGGAGTAGTCCCTTCTTTCGTATTCCCTTCTGCTTGTTCCAGAGAAGCCCAGATGTTCATCTTTTCTTGGTTCTTACACTCTGGAGAGTAGGGAAATACCTTTCGCGCCGCAGGTGACAACTTAATGTCAGTTCCACTGTCACCCATCAATGTCGAAACCACATCGTCTGGTTCCAACTGTGTGAAGTTTTCTAGTATCATGTCTCGGACTTTATTTTGCAACCTCTTACCTTTGTTTTTTGCACTACGTGGCTTCATCGTAACCTCTTATTGTAATTAAAAACTTGTTGGTGCACCTGATGGAGATCCGGCAATTCTGATTCTTGCCGAACTATTTGCATCACCAAACTTTTTTCCAAGCTTAGGTGAATATTGATGTACTTGCTTTTGTACACCCGTCAAATCCGTATATGTTGGACGGAACTGATTTGTATAGAATCCCTGTCTTAATTGTGATGGACCTTCACCATCAAATGCAATCTTAAAGGACTTGCTTGACCATCTAGTATAATTTTGATTTGGATTTCTCAATACACCTTGTGCACCTGCACCCAAAAAGGAGTTTGGTGCATTACGAGTAAATTCCTTTTGAAATTGGTCTTGGGAATCTTCTCTTGGTTGTCCATCCAAAAAATTTACTAAAGTTTGGTTAGTTGGTGCGTCTGCTGCCTGGCGGGTGCGGACGGTACCAACATAGGTATTTCTTGCAGCTTGATTGTAGAGTGTTTCTAAACTCATTTGATTTCTCCAATACTCAGATATCAAATCTGACTATGAATGTTTGTATTACGCTTGTCGTTCTTTGGATAGGAACCGATGGTTTTGCTACTAACAATAATTCGTTATTATCGTTGTACAATCCGATTGTTGTTACATAAGGTAGTAGACTTTGACTTGCCATCAATTGTATAGGTGTTATTACTGACCCAGATAAAGTATTGTCAACAGTTGGATTGTTTACTGAGTATTGAAAATCCGTTGGTGCTAGTTTTACTTTATACGTGTTTTCATAAAATACAACGGATGAAGAAAAATGAATGTCTACAACTGTTCCGTTTTCTATATATAGTCCGTTATTTGTCAATCCGCCGCCAGACAAACTTGAGGTGGGTTTGAATAATGCTATACCTTTATCGTAAAATATTCTTCCTACTATTGCTCCCTGTCCCGACGATGATGCTATTAAGTTACCCTTGCCATCGTCGTAAGAACGTGAAGTATTAACTTCAATACTAAAACTTCCAGGTAATACTTTTTCTCCAAATACGTTCTGTGTAATGTTGACTACGTACACCGATGCGCTTGGAACATACGAACCAGAGTCAGTTCCATATGTTGCGTATGGTATTGGAGAATAGAACGACTGACTAACAAAGTCAAATAGTTCGTATTTGCTGTTTGGAAGTCGTAATCCAGAATTTGAAAAGAACTTTTCTCCATACGCAACAGTGACTTCAGATGGATTATTGACCGAACCAGATTCATAAGTGTACGAAAACTTATAGTATGCTGGAAACGGTATAATACTGTAGTCTGTTGGCGAAAGGGATTTAAATATACTAGCCATAGGCGTATCCCTTACGAACTATTAGTAATCTAAGCGAACACGAATAAGCGCAGACTTGTCTCTACTCTTTTGTAGTGGTCTACTTAACTTTGCTACTGCCACCAATTCGTTTGTATTATTATACAAACCGATGGTTGTTAGGTAAGTAATCGGATTATCCTTGAACACTGTGAGTATTTCTCTGGTTCCGTCACTTGCTTCTGTGTAATATGATGGATTGTTTGTGTAGTTGTATTCGTCATATCTTAAGAAAATTGAATAGTTCTTTGACGATATACTTTCTGCACTTCTAGCAATGAATGCATTTCCTCTAGACATAGAACCAGAAATTGAACGGTACAATGCTTCATGTTGGTACTGGTATGAGGTTGCTGCACTACCCGTATATGGTGCAAATGGACTACTAAGGTTCGTTACTGCACCTATATTTTCTGCTCCAAATGAACCACTAAAACCAACGGATGAACTTATTGCTGCTGGGTGGAGAATAATGGTTCCGTAATCAGGAAACGCCAATCCGTAGACTGTAGTTCCTGACAATACTGACCCTGTGTTAACCAACGATCCAGATCTTATGTCGTATATACTTGACGCTAAAACGTTTCCATAAGTGGTGCTGGTGTATCCAGATGCGTCAACAAACGTACGCAATCCATTTGAACCAGATAATCCCAACTGCCAGTTACCGGCGTCAAGTGCTTGCTTTAAACGAGCGCGGTTGATGTTGATTACGTAAATATCATCAGATTCGGTTTCTCCGAACTTGAACTTACTACCACTAGTCAACAATATGTTTCTATATTGTGAGTATATAGCTTGTGTAGGTAGTACTGATTGACCACCTAATACGGATGGACTTAGTGCAGGTGACCCACCACCATTGATATGGCCATATGCGACCGCAAACTGCACTTCTGCGTTATTAGACGTATTTGCTGGGTCTAGATTATACAAATCATAGAAGTATTCACCCGACACCGCTTTTTGTATACTTGACGTATACACAGCTCCTAGACTACCCGTTTCGTCAGGGGACCACAATCCGGTGGTTACTTCCGTTGCTAGTACTGCGGTTTGGTCGGATATATTTGAGAAGATTGATGACATAATTTATCCTGTTATGATACGGTGATGGTGATACTCTTGGTAGCGCCAGTCTTTTCACCAAATAATGTTGCGGAAGTAGAACCCGACTTGCCGTCTATACGTACAAACGTAAATTGCTGACCAGCATTGAAGTTAAGTGTGATTGAACCGTTTGCATTGATTGTTCCAATTGAATTGACCGTACTTGTGGTATTCAATGGAGTTGCAGTAGTATCGGTTCCGTCACCGGTATAAATCTTAAATAGGTTTGCGTTAGCGACTAATAAGGTGTAAGCTTCACCACCACTTGGTGATGGATTGGTTGCTGGGGTAAACGACACCTTTGTTTTGTTAACTGTTAGGGCGTCATCACTGAAGTTCTGGATTGACGGGATGATGATTTGACCATTATCTTGTAAGAATGTGTCTCCAAATTCTTGACTGTTCAGTGTGACCAGCTTGTATCTCATAATTTGCTGTTCGTCAGGTGTAGCTTCCAGTACTGGCATGTTTTCTATGATTGCCCCGTAGTATTCTGACCCTTCTGGATGTGCTACATTGTATAACCCGTAGTCAACTTCATCATCTGCGACCGCAAATTTGGTAATATTGATACCTGCGCGGCCACCTTGTGCAAGTATTTCTCTACCACGATTTGTTAAAATCGCATCAACGGTAATTGTTGCTTTGTTTAGATATCCCATATTAAATTTTCTCCTGGTGTGACATTATATATAAGTATAAAGTGTTTTTATTTAAATTCGGTTATTTTAGCGGTCCTCTGCCACCAAATTTAATTTCTCCCCGTGGGGCAGACGGACTCAACGAACCACCGCCAGTTGTATTGACTACAGGCGAGGTACGAGGTGATCTGTAGATTACTATCGGAGAATCCGCTACGGAGTCTGTAACATCCGGCGGACATCCTTCTGGACAATATACAGTTCTACATCCTAAATAATTTCTTCTAAGTAGTGCAATATTGTTTGTTCTTGTGAACTTGTAATGTCTTGGTAAGTATCCCGTTGGTACCAAGTTAGCGGGTTCGTACGCAAATACAGTCAAGCTTAAATTAGATGTTATCGAACTAGCCCCCACATTGTCAACAGTAAAATATACTATTGAGTTTTCTGTTTGGATTAGGGTGTACGGGAATACCACACTATCTCCGATTAACAGACCATCGAACAACACACCCGCAGATGGGGATGGTATTGTAGCAAATGGACGAGTTATATCGTTACTTTGGTCCGCACTACTTTTATATAGTCGGAGTCTTAGTCCAGATGCCCCATAAATCTTATATAAAGAAAATATGTTCGGGGTAGACAATGTTCCCTTGTATGGGGAGGTAGTCGTATAGGTTTTGGTAGATACCGCTATCTCAGTTCTGCCTGGGTACCCCGTCAAACCATCTACCTTCAACAATGTTATGTTACTCAATTCTGTAGCTGCGGCAGAATCTATTTCCCCAATAGGTATAGCTAATTTTGCGAGATAATATCTCTTTTTGAACTTAAACTCGGTTGGTTTCGCTGTAACGTCCGTAAATCTATATACTCCGCTGTTGTTATAGAAATAGTTGGTTGTGCCAGGGTCTGTGAAGTCTGAGACTGGGTTTATTGAATAAAGTGGACCTAGTGTATTGACTTCGGTTGGTATTCTATAAATTGTAGAGTTTAGATATTGTAGTCCTGGGTATGGATTTCTTGGATATCCAGATTGTGTGACAATTTCTCTTGACTCTGCTGCGATTACGGAATCAATGAATCCTATACCACTGTTACTATCCGCTAGTGACGAAGATGCGTAAGACGATGCAGTATCAGGAGTACCTATCTTTTGTAAGAACTGCCTTCCAGTAGGAAGTTTTGACGGTATTGTACTACTTACCGGCCCCACAGTTGTATTGTCTAATATTCCAGCGACCGTACCAATACCAGTACGACTTGCCAACGACGAAGTTACCAATTCCGTACCGACTTGTTGAATAATGGTAAATGGATTGGTGATAATTGTTGTATCGGTTGGTGGTTCTTGCGGATATTCAGCTAAGAAATCATACGCTCCAACATTAGCCGAACCAGAACCGGATACGAAATCTTGGAATATTTTGGTATTGCTACCGTCAACTCTTATGGATTTTTGAATCTTTTCTTTTCTTCTCTTTAAGAATGGTGATTCAATAACTACACCATTGATAAGTTTGGAACGAGCAGGTACATACGTTTCCACGTATTCAGATGGTGCCTTCAATACATTATTGAAGAATCTAATATACTGGTTTACGTTAATACTTTCGTTGTAATTCTTTAAAAAGAACTCAAATATTTTTTCAAGTTCGGTATACTTTTCGTTGTCATACTTACTTGGACTACCAATCAAGTAATTTGTGTCAATGTCACCCATACTTCGCATGATAGTTTGGTTTACGAAATCGGTTGGTGAAACTGCAAATTGAACGTAGTCTTGGCCACCTATGTACTTTTTATCTTCTACGGATTTGATACTACTATTGACCTTTAGAGTCTTTACTCCGTCTGAGTCTAAATAAAACTCATCAAACACAGGGTCCGGAGCGACCGTAACTTTTCTATTTGAGAATATACTTGCTCCCACTACAGGAGTAAATTGCTTGATGGTACGTGATATTCTAACATAGGATGCTGTTGTAAATCCTGCTGCTGGAATTGTTGAAAGACTTGCTGACCCATAGAACGGAGTTTCATTTGTAGCTGACTGTGTTATAGATGCATATTCTTGACTAAATGACAAGTCTACGTACAAACTATTGTATGAAGAAGAGTACGTTGTTCCGTAGTATGAACCAGGATCGTATGCTTGCTTTATAAAGTTTTCGGTAGTGGTTTCTTCACCCCAAATACGCACATCATCAATAATACCGTCAAAATTCTTGAGTCTAAGTGAACCAGTACCACCCAAGTAAATATAGTTGTTGTTCCACAATGTACCCAAACTGACCGATGCCGATTCTTGATATAAAATTTGGTCACCATCCGTTTGTATAATAGTCATATCCTGTGACTGACTACGTAGCATAATGTGTGTGTACGTATCACCAAATAGTGGGAAATAACTACTTGAGGCAATTACTTCTCTACCCGACCCACTTATGACTTGAACCTTACCATAATTGATGGTAGGAAGATTCAATGTGTAATAAGACGTTCCCGCTCGGACTGACTGGGTGTTGAACAATCTTTCTGTTGAGGACGATGGATGTGGCACTAGTTCTATACCCCATTGACCATTTGTAGTCAATAGTGTACTTTGTTGTCGTGCTTCAGGAATAAATCTTATTTGTAGTGTTGATGCTGTGTATGAGGAAGATACGAATGGTACTCGTATACTACTACTTACCGATCCTGTAAGTTGTAATGCGTACACCAATTCATCTGATTTTATGTAATTACCGTCCACAGCATAGGTGGATTCTTTTACTTGTACCAATGGAGAGTTCAATCCGTAGGTATTAATGACAGAATCAACGCCTGTTCTGGAGCCTTTTAACTTTCTAATATATGTTGAACTATGTAAGAATCTTTTCCACGTTTCGGCAACAAAGCTACGAGCACCTGTACCATCGTACAATGATGCAACGAATGTTTGTAATGTTTCTAGTGAAAACGCATTTGGTAATTCCATACCAAACGATTTAGCAACTTCATATACCTGGTCCATTGTGAGTTCACTGAATGGGTCAGGAGATGTAGAATAAATGTTTGGGAACTGGTCAATATACACCTTAATGTTGTCCATCACATGACCAAACATCTGGATAAATTTCAAGAAGTCTTCTGAATTCTGGTCTTCTTGAATGTGTGCAGGTAAATGTTTTACTAAGTAGTTTGGATTAAATTCATCGAATCTGTCCGCAATAGCACTTTGTGTTACGTACCACGACTCAACGGAGTCAACTGATGTTGGCACTCCATTAGTCTTTGGCCAAGAACCAGTTGGATTATACTCAGAACCACCATCTACATAGTACGCACTTGCTGTGTATGCGTTTGATTCCGAAGCGTAGTATAGATACTGCTCATATAGGTCAAAGTTTCTCTTGATGAGTTCTGCATCAATGTTATTTTTACGTTCACCAACATCACTACTTGATACACTTATGGTGTTTGATGTGTTTTGTATCTTACGTAGCTTATTTGTAAACGCATCGAGTCTAGCCTTTGCCGAGCCAAAAAATACGAAGTTATTATAGTCAGAGAAATCTACGTTAAGTTCGGAAGAATTGAAATCTGCCGTAAACCATCTATTAAATACTCTGTCTTCGTATGATATGGTGCTTCCACTTATTATACCGGCAGAACCACTGGTTAAGTCTAGTGTAGATAACGTTACGTTTTTTATAGACTGTTTGTTTACAGCAAACTTACTAACGTCCATATTAGCAGGACGAAGGTATGGAGTATCATCTACTTCTGGTGGTAGTTCAATGGTTAAGTTATCTACTACTGATTTTGCAAACTCAAGTCCGATATAGGATGGACTGTACAGAGAAATATCTCCATTTAACGGAGTTAACAACTTTAACTGTACGGATGAGGAATCTGACGGAATTGTTCTCCAAGCTTCCGCCAAATACTGTCTATCATTTCCGAAGTTTAATACTGTTTTATATTCCTTATCTTCGTCAAAGAACTGTAAGGTTTTTAAATTCACCAACGCAGATGTTGCTGAGATAAGGGCAGATTTTAATGGTACTTCAACGTTCTTTATTAATACGGTTACAGTACCAAATGTAGCTTCTACTCTACTGGACTCATCTGTGCCTTGTCTAATTACCGTTGGTGGTGCTGGTTCCCCTTCAGCTAATCCAGACTTAAGTTGTAATATTTGATTTAACAGTGTAACCCAATCATCCATTACCTTCACAGCATTATTTCTGGATTCAAATCGGTTGTCACCAAATATTTTGTATGGACTTTGATTGTATGAAGTAAACCACGAACCGCCTCTGTTACCAGATGCGTTAGACGGTACAGGTTGTCCCTCAAATAATATCGCTACAAGTCTTTGTCTAAATCTATAAATTACAGAATCTTCATCTCTTGCTGTTCCGTAATCATCATCAATTCTGTTAAGTGCAGCGCCGTTATAATTTTGGAATTCTAGTTTAAGTGCTCGAATTTTGGACAACTTTTGTTGAATAACATTTTCAGGAACTAAGATTAAATCAGGATTTTGTACTCCTATTTGAAATGGCAATCCAAGTCCCTGCGTACCTCTATTTGCAGTTACTTGAGTATAAAACGGATCTGTTGTATTGATTATGATGTTAGCCATTATATTCTCTGTTCGTTATATAGCGTTAATACCGTCACCGCCGGGTGGGGTTATCGTCCCGTCATCGGTAAATCCTCTTCTGCCTGTATTCTCTCCACCGGAACTAGTTCCACCCGTATTATCCCCGCCAGAACTAGTTGTACCACCGGTATTAGTTTGACCAGTGGTAGTCGGTCTGAACTGCGATGCCTGCTCTAATGTAATCAACGAAGAAGTTACTGCAACCGCATTAAATCTAATATCAAACTGTTGTGTCGTGTTATTACTTAGTTCATCAAATCCACTTGTATTTACGTTTACTGTCAATTCTACGAAGTTAACATTTGACCCTGTGTTGGGTGGTAATATAATTGGATACGTTTGATTTACTTCTGAGCCGTCTGTCTTTGTAAATAGTAGTCGAGCACTACTTGTAGGATAAAATTGTATACCAAACGTATCAGAACTGTTTGATATAAACAATTTTACTTCCGGTAGTTCCGTTGTCTTGAATTTTTCATATTTTAAAGTTACGTATGACCCACTCACTTTAAAATTACTTGTTAATTGTTGTTGTGTTATCATACGATACTAAATCTCCCACCGTATTGATTTGGAGTAATAGCGTTGTTACCGTAAACAATACTAGCTGAAATTAATGTATTCAGTCTTTCTAAGGTATAAATTGTACTATCAGGTGCAGCTTTTACTGATTCTGTTGCAAATCCGTATGCTTTATCTAATATCAACTGTGTGGTTTGTTTGATACTACTGGTAAATTGAGCGTCTGTATTGTCATCATTTATAAGCGTTACTACATCTTCCGGTAAGAATGATTCTACAATAGCATACGACATACTAGTGTTGTCTGTTGGTATTTTGTCTGATGTGAAACTTTTTGGTTGATTAAATATCTGTATCATTGCGTCCAACACCCAATCATAAGTAATCTGTGGAGACACAAAGTCTTTCAGTACACTTGAACTGGCGAACGTTCTGTATTCCGGCATCAGTTGTAATTGTACTTCTGTTCTTGATGGTGAGATGTTGGTAACCATAAGTGGTGTAGTGTTTGCATCCCCAATGACTGGAACAAAGAAGCTAAACACTGCTTGAAACCGTCCATCTACAAATATGATATCGGTTTGTGAAAAGTCAAACGTTAAAAATCTGCGGTAACTTGTATCACTGTAAGTGAATGTTTTTGCACTAAATGTTTCGGAAACACTTGACACGGTAGTATTGTATACCAATAAGTTATCATATAAGGAATATAAACTGACTTCCACATCAAATGAATCTGGTATATTTGTTGGCACCTCTACTTCAATCAAAGAATCCAATGGATTGTCAACTATACGAGAAACAGTAAATTTCGTATAGTTGTTTGAAGTAGAAACTATATCAGTTTTATAGTTTTGTTGGTTTGCCATTAGATAGCCTCAAGCTCTTGAAATGATTTATTTATGGTAGTTTTCCAGACGTTGTAATTAATCTTCTCCGTGTATATTGGAGTAAAATATATATCACCTTTTGTCGTAACGTCATCGTCATCAAAAACTACAATTTCTGTTTGGTTAAAGTTCAAAGCAACTGAGTTTTCATAGTTTGACGCCGATATGTCAAACACCGTTAGACTAATATCTATCGGTTGTTTTCTTCTTATTGCTGGTCTATCGGGATTACTTATTGATGCTGTAATCATTACGTTGGACGATTGTATCATAGGACTTGAAACTCAATGCCGGTGTTGACGGTTTTTGTGTATGCTCCAGATGCAACTTTTACTTTGAGTCCGTAGAATCTTCCCTTGTATAGTGGAGAAGTATCTAAGACTATATACGAACCACTAGTATCGCAGTTAATCTTTGAAAAGTTGTCAAATGGAATTATTGTTGTGTTTGATTGTATATCAAAAATTGAGTAGTATGATGACGATGGTAAATAGTATTTGTTCTTATATCGTAATGTACTATCAAATGAACGCAATGGATATTGGTCACGAACAACCAAACTAATTCGTGTTACATCACCTTGGGAATAGATTTCAGGTATATTTGTTGGAACAATTTTAACATCCAGTGACGGTATAGCCGATAAACTACCTGTTACGAATGTCTGACTATCCCATGCAATTTCAAGGGTAGGTTGATGTATTGTATGTGTTTGTGTTGAAAATACTTTGATATTTCCTTCGTTCTGATTGTCAGCTTCGTCAGAAAGTGGAAATTGTAACGCCAATCCGTAAAAAGTACTTTGGAGTGATTGGCTGACAATTGGTCGTAGTATATTTGTTACATCAATACGCAAATCTTCCAATGGATACGTTGTAAGTGCTATACTTGCGGACGTAGACCCCGTTATAAAGTCACCGCCATATCTACTCCACGACACAGTGGTTGATAACTGCTCCCACGTTGCTCCATCATTTACGTTTTTTATATCTTGATAGAAGTATCCACTACCTTCATCCCACGATTGAGATATAGGGTATACTAAAATTGTTTGGTTTCTGATTACATCGTTTGCATTTGCAAGTCGTAAATTTAAGTAATAGTTTGCAGTTGCAGAGACACTCTGAGTAGTTGGTAGAGTAAAGTACATCAACGACCGAGCGGACGCTGATACAAATGATGGATTTACTTCAGTTGTATCTACTACCTTTCCAATTTCAAGAATTTCATCTAGCCCCGCATTATTTGTCGGATACGCTTGGTAGATAGTAGTATCTTTACTGGCAGTTAATATAGTTCTCATTGGGTAGCGTTTCCTATAATATCAGTTTGTGGATACCGTAATTCAAATATACTTGGGTCTAGACTTGGGTATACAACACCATTTATAGTTGCATCATTGATATCATATCTGTATGGTTGGTAATCCAATCCATCTTTAAATTGATACTTGTTGAAAATTTGAACACTCTTTACTGTCTGTACGCCTTCCACAGAACCTATTGCATACATTAAATCAGATAGGATAATTGGTTGGTTGACTGTCCAGTTATCAATATTGAAGAAGTCTTGAACGGTATCAATACTTCTTGCCAATACATCCTTCATATTGTAATTTCTGAACACTGATATATCAAATTGAACCCCGATGTTGATTACAAACGCATCAAGTATATTGATATCGTCAGTTAACAATCGGTACTGTTCTAGATATCTAGCCAAGTTTCCTTTTGTTATTGAATTTAGAGTCGTTAGTTTCTTGTTACTATTGTATCCAAGTGTATAGAGATTAATCGCGGTTGGATTAACTGCGTTTTGGACAAATTGACTGTTTTGTAAGGTTAGTATACTGTTTAACTGTTCGTCTTTTATCGCATATGCTTTAGCAACCGTTCCAAATCTTGCTGGCATTGCGTAGGTACGAACAACATAATCTTCCATAGTTACAACACGATTTTGTGCATTGAAAAACGCTAAAGCATTTTCTCTAATTTCATCAATCGTTTCACCAGAACCACCACCCGTTGCTGGTAATGGATTGTTGATTTGTACGGTTTGTAATACTGCATTAAACGTTGTTGATTCTGCTGTTGAGTATCCCGTGACATCGTTTTCTACAATAAGGTTGTCAATATTTACTATCGTGTTTGCGTTACAGTTTGTCTGAACTCCACCACCAACCAAGTAAGATACTGTTAGTGTTGTATTTGACGGAGACAATCCGTATGCGGTACTGTTTAAAAAGTTAAAGTTGTTTATCGCAACATTACCAATTGTACTGGATATACCACTGCCGTATTGATTTGTCGCTATCTGTCGTGAGTCAACTAATATGTCTAAGTCAGAATCGTTGGTTGTTCCCGAGCCAAATACTAGTTCCATCTTCAAATTTCTATTGATTCTTGTGACAAATCTGCGGGGAACTTTTCTTAATCGTAATCCAGACGCCGGCATCAATCCAGATTCTCCATTATCTGATACGGAGGTCGTATCCATTACTACGTCTTGTGCTAGATAATCAACTTCGTACCATTTATTACCAGATGTATCTACTACGTTGCTAATACCAATAATATTGTCGTCGGATATTTCCTTAGTTGTAAATCTTTGAGCACTTCCAAACGAAAATGTAGCTGTCTTTTCTATTGCTGCAATAAGTCTGCATGGTTTGGTAACAACGAAATTTACTGGATTTCCAAACCCATCAAACGTATTAATTACGTAGTTATCGCTGGTAATATCATTAAAATCAACTGGTTCAACTAGCTTAAAGGAAACCGGTTGAGCTTCGTTGGTACTAAATGTAGAATTTGCTGCAACTTTTAACAGGTATTTACTATCTGGGATGTATACCCCATCGACCAGTACTGAAGGTACTACCATTGACAATTCAGCGTCAGTTGAAGCAGGAGATACTAATTTTGGCTTGTATCCCAAAAATTGTGCTATACTAATAACATTTTCTTGTTGTTCTGCGTATGCCAACAAATTTTCTTTGAACGAGTTATCAATGTAGAATGATAAAACGTCACCCAGATATGACGCCATTTCAATGAACATCATACCAGGCGATGCTTCATTGAAATCTGCATATGTGTTTGGATAATATGCCTTCGTAAATTCTATAAAATTCTGTCTGAAGTCCGTAAACGTCTTCGCAAGATAATTGATTTGCTTAGTGTTTGGTCTTGGTTGAATTCTGATGGGTTGGTTTGTTGCCATTTATAACTCCAAAAAATTATACAGCTACAGTAATCGTATCTGTGACATTCGGGTTGTTTCTGAATCTATACGTAACTGATATATCAATTCTGTGCGGGTTACCGTTGATTGGGTTCTTTAACTCAAAATTTGTAAGTTCAAGAAACGGCATCCAACGTTCGGTTGCTTGTACTACGGTTAGTCTTGCATTTTCTAAAGTATCTTCGGTAATATTTTCAAATAATATTCGGTACAAGTCGGTTCCAAACTCCGGCTGCATTAACCGCTCACCTTTTTTGGTCAAAATCAAATTTTTGTAATTTGACTTCACCTGTTGATATACCGAGGTTGATTGTGCAAACATCCCCGTATTTCCATTAGTGATTGGTAAAGTGATACCGATATATTTCTGTGCCATATTACTTTGCCAATCCCATCTTCTTCATCAACGCAGAATAGTCTTTATTGATTGCTTGCACGGTTGGGTCATCAGGTGACAGTCCAGCTGGAGGAGCCATCACTTGTCCCATATTTTTTGTAGTTGCTACTATGGTATCACCGTGACGTTCCAATCCCATAAGCTCTGCCAATCTTGAACGGTCGAGAGGTGGCTTTTGGTGACTGACGGGTGTGGTAGATTCTTTCAAGGTTTTAACTTCTCTAACTGCTTCATCAAGAATCCTTGGAAGAACTTTTCTAACCTCATCCTCTACAGTCTCTTTGACCAATTCTCTAACGTATGCTTTAAATAATGTTTTGTCCATATTAGACCTCATATTGTGTTATTTTCTTTATTGAGTCTTGCGGTAAACGGAGTTTCCTCTGCTTTAGCTCTATAAGATTGAGCGATAATTATTGCTTCTTGTTTTTTTCTCTTAATCTTGTCTATTTTGTTGTCAATATATTCACGTATTTCGGCTGGACTCACTAAAGTTTGTGCAAAATTTCTTGTTGCTGGAAGTCTTAAAAGTAGAGTTACTGCTAGATTGTATTTACTAATCTTTTTGTTGATTTCAAATTCTAGTACATCTAATGCTATATTAGTAAAAATACTTTCTGGAAATATCTCTTCCAAAACTTTTTGTTTTGCTGCGTCAACAGATGCTTTTGCTTGTCCCAATGCTGCATCCGCGGCTGCATCTGCTTGACCCAAAGCTGCGGTAGTTGCCGCACCAACCTGCTGTGACCCTACGTTCTGTATACTTTCTCTATTGGTCAATAAGTTACTAGGAATTTCTGGTAATGTACTCATCCGTTTGTTATTGCTGTAAAGTTATCTTGACTGTTAAATACTGCTGGTTTTAGTGGCGTTCCCAACTCTAGTCGTAATTTTGCTATTTCTCTTACGAATGGTTGTGGATTTAGGGTTGCAATTGATTTTGGTATTTCGACAATGAACGCATCCATCAATCTTTGCAACCACGTAGCCAATTCCGAACCAGAAACCATTGGGTGTGTTCTGTCTGCGTACCTTCCTATAAATATCTTTTTTCCTATAATTGTGTAGTTTCCATCGGTTTTATAGGACAAATCTTGGTCACTTTTTAACGTAATAGTTCTACCTTTAAGGTAAATGTCTCCGTCTGCCTTTATGGTTACATTTTGGTTAGAGGATGCCAATATACTACTTTCCGTGTCAAGTGTGATTGATTTTAATGCACTTAGGTTTATTTCACGGTTCGAAAATAAAGAAATTTCATTTAACTTACTGTTTAAAATAACTCTACCAGAGTTTATAAATATCTGTGCTCCGTTATATTCGCTTGGTCCACCTGGGTTTATAACCGATGAAACCATATGTGCTTTCTTCGCCGATCTACTATTTGCGGTCGATGCCTTAAATTCTACTGTTTGGTTGGACACCATCCATAATGAGGTAATATCATTATTAATGTCTTCGTATGCCAAGGAGTACGGAGTTATTGTGTTAGTTGATACTTG
>JACCDP011206316.1_pt1 | contig 15075 bp, 25 predicted proteins | sample 7445841 | NCBI WGS metagenome assembly JACCDP01 (sample SAMN15323441, study PRJNA562643) | freshwater metagenome | isolation source: river surface water | place: USA:Blue River Watershed | collected 2017-08-17 | reverse complement strand
TTTGGGAATAGCGTTTATCGCCCTTGCGATATTTTTAACGGCATTAGCAACCGTAAAGTTTTCAAAGGACATAAACGGCATTGTCTTGTCTTTGTCCAAAAACGCAGGAAACACAAATTGAACATTTAACTTAGCGATGGCAAATAGTCTAATTAGCATTTCTTCTAAATCGTAAGTGTTAGGGGCAAACGCACAATTAGGCAAGTGTTTGTAAGCATACCACTCTAAGTATTCAACCACTTGGATTTCGTGTTCGTATTCGCCTGTGTGTAGATAAGTTGATTCATCTGACTTAATAACCCACCAAGTGTTAGTATCAGCATGGTAGATAACGGTATTGACTTCAAATTCTTCTCGGTATGTAGAATCGGTCACGACCTTGAACTTGGCATTACTTGGTGTATCATTCAAATTATCTTCAATGTTAAAAATACCTGTAATGTCTAATTCAACAAGTTGAGCGTTCGTTAATTTATTGTATAAGCGAATTTTTCCGTTTGGCATATATGTCCTTTACTGGTTTTTATAAGTAATTTTACCAAATATATTTTTGCTGACTTTGTAATCTTGTCCCAACACTGTTTGCCCACTCACTATCTTCAAATAGTTTGCTTGGTTCTCTTCTTTTGCTTTCTTTTGTTGTTCTCTAAACCAACGGTCAATTTCCATAATTGCAAATTGAATTAAGATAAGACCACCAGTTGTTGCTAATGCACCAAGACCTTTTGTCGAGGCTTCGTTAATAAACCCCATACCAGCACGAGCAACTCGTTGTCCTTTTTCCCACCAACCACCAGTCCATCGGTTCATCAATGGGTTAATTGGACGCATGTATCGGTTGTGTTCGACACCACCACGACTACCACCAAAGTTAAATAGTCTGCCTCCACCACCACCCTTAGAACCAGCACCTTTGACGGCAACAGGATTGCCGTTAATATCAAAATTCTTTGCTTGTTGCCCAGTCATATCTTCGACTAAGAAACGATAAATGGTTGCCATTAGTAAGCACCAACCTTAAAGGAAAGTGTTAAAGTCAAGACATCGCCATTGGTGTTTTGAACACCTGATTCGCTTAACTTGGCATAGAACTTATCGACAATAAGCGTTCCAAGTGAGTAGCGATATTCTTTAATCGTAAAGATTTGGTTCGTATATGCTGTCACTGAACTTGGACTTAAAACAATAGATGTTCCACTTCCATAGCGTGAAAACTTATATAGGTCGTTAAACAATGCGTTTGCTCTATCATAGACAAATGAGTAATTTAATTTATTTTGTATTGCCAAGTTTCGGTCAATAGATTGATAACCATTTGCGTATAGTTGATATGAATCGTCATTCAACGATAAACTTGATGGAATTTCTAATGGTTCAACATCGTAAATCGTTCCTGTATCTTTACCAACTTGTATCGTTGTTTTCACAATATCGTTGCCCAATGCCACATTGTTCTTTACAATCGTAGCCGAACCACCAAAGAATAATAACACTCGGTCTAAACCATTATTGATAAATGGTTCATCGCTTTGAACACCATTGAACGATAAAGACACTTTGTAAATGCTATCAACCGTTCCAACTTCTGTTGCTACACCATAAGTGTATGTGACGGGGGTTGCCGATGATAATGTTAAACCTCGTTGATATAACTTGCCATTATAGACAAACCAAAATATCGCAGGAATGCCAGTGGTTGAGAATGGTGTCGTATTAACATAATTGTGATATTGCGTATCAACATCGTTAGACCAATCTGTTGTCGCACTTGTTGGGTTATAACTACCGTTAATTGTAAAGTAATTTGGAATCGCAGTCGCACCAAGTCTTAGTTCAGGTTTATCACTTGTCGTGTTAATTGTATTTGGCGTTAAGATTTTGCTTGTGCCATTCGTTAAAGCAACCATATCGTATTTATTGCCACGCAAGGTATCAATTAGCGTTTTAATCTTGTCTAAGACATAATCACGATCACTAAGTTGAATATCAAATCGCAATTGGTATTCAAGTGGTGTAATGTAATTCGTTCTAATGTTTAAGATTTCGGCTTGACCACTTTGCGAGATAACACCCATCGCTTTATAATTGCTAACGGACTTTTCTTGGTTTTGTAAAGCAATCATGTCTTTAACATTTGCTAAATAGCGTGAAATAGATTGTTCATCTTCGATTTGTTCGTAAAAAGAAGCAAGGAAAATTGTATTGTCATTAAGTTTATCAACGAAGATTTGTCTTAGTAAATCAATATCATATATTGCCATATTATACCCCTATCATTTCTGCGACTAAGTCGTATGCGTCCATTCGCATTTCTTTTGGTGCTGATTCACGCAAGGTTAATCCCTTAGAAGAAGTTAATAAGCGTAATCCACTTAATGACGCAATCTTTGGTAATTCTTTTTCTAATATGCGTTCAATGTAAGCGTAGTGAATGTTATAACGGAACTTAGACTTTTCGTTGCGTGTTTCATATCTACGATTAACCAAGCGTCTTTGTGCGTTCCAATATGAACGCTTACCTGTATTAAATGTGCCACGATATTCTGGTGTAATCTCGCCATTACTATCAACCGAACCAACCGAGTAATCACGCTTTGATAATGGAAAAACACCCCTTTGACTACCACGAGTTTGTTTAGAACCACGAAATGGGTTACGAATAACTTTTGCGTCCTCTAATATATGATAATAAGGTGCGACCTTTTCGGCATAATCATTTCCTAATTCAAAATATTGAACCGTAGGCGAAACCACTACAATGGGATTATTATCAAACGCAATCGTTTTTATATGTGGTTTATTAAATCTGCGACCATTAGGTTTTCCAAGCACATTTTTACCAGTATCAAATGGGAAAAGTTCAGAAGCACTCATTTCCGTTTTAAGCGTGACGGCTAACCGACTTGCGATATTGTTTATCATTCCAAAGTCACCTGCGTTTCTTGAACATACGATTTCATTAACTTGCGAATTTTAATATTGCCTTGCTTATAAACATAAGTTTGGTTTGTGACTTGCAATTCTAATCCATCGTGTAAAGTAATTACATCGCCTTTGACGAAATGATGTTCGCCCCATATACCAATCACGCAAGTTGGTTTAATTGCTTGGCGATTAAATTCGCTTTCAAGCGTCATTGTTAATGGTTGAATAAAATAATAAAAAATGCGTTGGACAATATCGTTATCAGGATTTTGCCACTTGCCTTCGTGAATATATACTCTACGATCAACAACATTAAATTTAATCATTTTTGAAATCCATTTACTTTTTTAAGTTTCAATCTGTTAGCAATAACCGAATCAACTTCTTGCGTAATTGGATTTTCGTCCAAGTTTAATAAGTTAAACACAATTAAAATTTGAGCGTATCTAAAAGATTTTTCTCTGTCTGCAATTTTATCTGCACTAAACGCAACACCTTCGCTATCTTCGACTAAACGGTCGTAAATATCACCTTCAATATCAATATCAGGATTAAGGTCAAAAATACGAGTAACAAGTTGTTGATAAGCAGTATTTAATAAAGCACCAACAGCATTATCTTCAAGATAATCTTTTGGAACAATTCCATACTCTTGTAAATCTTCTTCGGTGACGATGTAATCTTTTAATGTTGGCATATTTAATCCTCTACTATAGATAATTATATCATTTATAAAAAACAAAAAAGGTTGTCTTACGACAACCCTTTTGTTATAATGTAGGATTTAAGATTAAGCCCCTGCTTCGGTAAATTTCATCGCATACGAGTCGATGACTAAGATTGAAGGTTCGGAACCATGTGCTAATGGCAAGACTAATTCGCCTTGAACACGCACACCGATAAAGCCTTCGGCTTCAACAGTTCTTAATGCTTGGAGAGCATATGGGAACGCAACACCTTCGTAGTTTAACAGAATGAAATCAACACCAGTCACATGTTGGGAAACCACAACATTTAGACCGAATAATTGACCGATAGTGCCAGGCAACACACCTTGTCCATTGAATAAATCTTTGAACGAAGCGTCTTGTCTTAATAACTTTTCACCAGCCGTTCCAAGAACAATCGTGGTTGGGGTAATACCATTCGTTGCGTTAGAGAAACTGGTATCAACGACACCGTCAATCTTAGCAGACGAACCGAGTTTGAATGTAGCAATACCTTCGGCAATAGCGTCCACAAGGTCTAAACCATTCGTATAGGTTTTTGCTTGGGCAAGTCCTAATAAAGCAGTATAGAACAATTCCCCTGCTTTGTTTGCCATTCTTAACGCACCCTTAGCAACAACATCAGCAACGATGTCGGCTTGGATTGTGTCGATAGCGACTTGTGGGACTTTTTCATCGAACTTAATATTTCTTTCTAAGACGATGGTTGCTTTCTTAGTTCCGACATTGGAAGTTCCAAAGTCATCACCAGCAGTTCCTACTTCGACAGCAGGAGCAAGGTTATACCAGAATTCGGCAACATTTGCTTGGATTAAACCAGCGAGTTCGGGTTTGACGGTGACACCACCGATAATCCCTGAGATTGGGGCGATCGTTTGTAATACGACATTAGTCGCAACGGTATCGCCTAAATATGATTTTGAGAATGCCATAGTTGTTTAGTCCTCTTTTTACTTTCTACTTCTTCAACAAGTTCCGTAAATGTGGGTATTTCGAGATTAACCTCGCATAGACATCAGCATTTGGACTCGTTGTGGTTGGCGATTTGGGTGCTGTGCCAACAACAGCCGATTTAGTTGTTTCTTTCATATATTCCGAATATTCTTTTTTCAATGTTTTCACGACCGATTCAATTTGGTCAGGTTCAGCATTGACTAAGCGACTATCGTTTTGAAAGAAACTTGGTAGTTCCGACTTTTGAAGTTGGTCTTTAATCAGGAATTGCTTTTTCTCAGTTTTTAGAGTGTTCAATTCACTATTGATTGCAGTCCATTTTTCTTCTTGCTCGGCTTTGAGTGCTTCTTCGGCAGTCATTTTTGCCTTAGCGAGTTGTTTTTCAAACTTTTCTCGTTCGGCTTTTGACGCTTTATTCACTCGTTCGTCAATCGAACCTTTGATAGCGTCTAACTCACGCTTTAACGCTTCATATTCTTCGACATTGACGGATTTTGGTGTTTCCACCTTTGGTTGTTCAGCGACTTTCGCTTCACCACCGACTACTGCTTTGACTTCTTCTGCCATAAAACCTCTTTTCTACCTTGTTTAGCGAGTTGGTGTCCTCGTTTTGGCAATTCTCACGCTTTAACGACATCGTGGCAGTCGATAATGTAAAAGACTTACATTACAAAATAATTTTATCACATATTTTCAAGCACTTTTTCATAACTCTTGTAAATTACAAACAACTATGTTAAAATGTAAAATTTATTCTTCTGGATTAACTAAGTCTTGTGCTTGACCACGAGTAAAGTTGGTTTGATTATCTTGTGAATCTTGGTCTGCTAACGCTTCTTGTTGTCTTTGGAAGTTTGTTGGGTTATTACCACCATTACGCAACATTTCGGCTTGTTCGCTTGGTGATTCTTCGACATCGTTGAGATATTCGTCAATGTTTCTTACCCACGATAATTGTTGGATCGCATAGCGTTTATTCAATAATCCAATTTGGTTTAATGCCACGAATTGGTTAATCTTGTCCATATCGTTGCTGGGTAAGTTATGCGAATATTCAATTTCCATTTCGTCCATATTGAACAAATAGCGTGTGCCTTCACGACCACCATATTGTTCTACAAAGGTTAATGTTAAGAAAATAACTTCGGAAAGACTTGCTGTAAATTGTCTTTCTTTTTCTTTTGCTAAATCTAAAAATCCTTTAAGTTTTAATTTCAACGCAGGTTCGGAACTATTTTGTGCGAACTCGGCAGAGTTAAAATTAGGAACACGAGAAACCATTTCGATTTGTTCGTTTAAGTCATCAACCAAGCGTTGTAAGTCCGTTTGGTCTAATGCGTTTTGTAAAAACTTTGCGTCAGCGTTATCACCTTCGAGTGCTAATACTCTTTGGTTCTTTAACATGTTGATAAAATTTTCTTGTTCGGTTTCATTACCAATGCGAACATTCTTTAACATCAACACATACTTGACCATATCATCAACATTCGTAATACGATTATTTTGTAGCGAGTTGTAAGCGTCAATCAATTCATACACTGGTCTTGCGTCACCATACATCAATTCGTTGTTCTTAAATTCGATTAACGGAACAAACGCAAAATTGTGTGGCACAGCAAATTCTATCAGTTGTAAATCAGCAGTCGTGCCAGTCATATCGGCATACACCGTTAAATCCGTAATGGACTTCGTGCGTAAATTATAAAACATTGTGTCGGTATAAACATAAGCACGATAATATGCTGTTTCGATATTGTTCAAATATTCTGTTTGTCTAACAAGTGTAAAAGCAAATAATGGTTTTGGTTTCACATGCGTATCATAAACGACATTCGTTAATTCAGGATCAAGCGAAACAAAGCGTGGGAATGTATCACCTGCTTCGGTATATAGCAATAAATACCCAGCACCAGCAATCGAAGCATTTAATCCAACATTGTAAAATTCTTTTGCGAATCCACTATTGCGAATCTTTTTATTGAACTCAAATAATTTCTTGCGTTCTTTTTCTTTTTCGGAATAAGTTGTAAAGTCAGGCAATTCACCGATAAACATTTCGGTTGCCATGTCGCAAATATATTTTGCTTTATTGATTGTGTGAGTAGAAACTGGTAATTCACCACGATAATATTTTTTATCTTTGGTAACGGTTTGAATTACATCAATCGTGTGTTGTTGTAATGCTAAACGCAAAATCTCATTAAACCGATTTTGGTCTTGTAGTTCTTCTCGGCTTACATTAAGTTTAATCATATTTTTATATTCGCACCCCTAAATGCCTTGTTAATTCTTTCAATGTTGCTACCTAATAAGATTTTACCACTATTTACATAGCGTATTTCGTTAAGGTATTGAGTTGTGCTATCAACTTCGTCATCGTGGTCAGAATTTGGGAATCGCATAAACTCTTGAATATAGTCCTCGATGGTCGAGTCAAGTTGTTCGTGTGGAACAAAAATGTTTCCTGCTTCAAAGTATGGTGTGACGGCACTTGCTCTTTGGACTTTGGATTCATCAGGGTTAATCGCAACTACACCACCGACTTCTTTGTTTAGGGTTTCTATGACTGCCCCACCGTTTGCTCTCTTTTCAATATAAATTCTTCGAGCCGTTGGGTAAGTGACTGCCATTTGCTTTATCATTTCGATGGTTTCGGTAAAGGACATTCTGCGTTTGACTCTTTTTAGTAAGTAATGGTTCGCACCCTTACGACCCCAAACTTGCCCTGCGACAAAGTCACTGGTCTTTTTGTTATCGACTGCCAAGTCCCATGACTGGACAACTTCATCAAACACAGTGGGTAAATCCGATTTCGTGTAAAACTTAAACATATGCCGTTGGAACAAGTTGCCATTCTCAATACTGGGTTTGCCCATATACAAAGAGTTCCATACACGCTTACCAACCGACTTATAAGTTGCTTCTGCCCATTGTGCGTCACGACCCAACTCTGGACATAGCATTTCGCCTTTGGAACGCTTTAAGACATCGAAACCACCATCGGCAACCTCAGGTATGTTAATCACAATCCAGTTTTGCTCTTTGGACAATTTGCCAATCAAATCTTCTTCGTGCCAACGAGTGTGGATCACAATGATTGCGTTGCCCTTGCCTTCGGCTCGTGTTAGCACCGAGTCACGAAACATCGTTTCAACATTATCTCGTATCGTAGGGTTATACGCTTCTTGACCATTCTTGTATGGGTCATCGACAATAATCAAGCGACCACCATTACCAGTGATACCACCAGTGATACCAACGGACATAATGCCACCACGATTGCCCTTGACTTCAAACAAGGATTTGTTATCTTGGGACGGTGATATGTCTAAGTTAAATAGTTCTTTCCAATACTTTTTAGCCTTTTGCCGATTCTTGTCGCCAAAGCGTTCTGCCAGTTCCGAGTTATATGCCGTTAATATTGCCATCGAGTTAGGATTACGACCGACAAACCAACTTGGTAATGTTTCCGTAAAGGTATAGGACTTACCAACTCGAGGTGGAACTGATAAGCATATTCTTACGGATTTACCTGCTTCGACTTTTTGGACGACATCTTGGACGACATTTGCCAAGAATTGGTGAAACTTAGTGGGAATGAATCCTGGAATGGTATAGCGTAAATAATCCAAATACGATATTCTCGCATTTTCTTTTTCAAGTTCTTTGCGATAGATTTGTAGATTCTCTTCGGGTATCGCCTTACGGAACTCTAACAATTTCTTAATGCGATCATCGTCAATGATATTGTTCTTGACCTTGACTTTGTCGATTTCGGTCTTGGTTTTTAAGATGGACAAGTCATTCTCGACTTCTTGTTTCTCTGCATTAACCAACGCTTGTGCCAGTTTAGATTCTATGTCGTTACTTTTTCTTGGCATTGTCTTTATCGCTTTCTAATGGGTGAATCGAACACGCACCATCATCACAAGCAACTTCGTGTTCATAATGCGTTGCTTCAATCAGACAACCACACTTGACGCACTTGGCATATTCGGTTTGCTTCTTGACGAACGGAACAAAATCTACACCCTCACATTTAGGGCATTTCGTTGTTTCAGGTGGCAAATAGACAACGGTATATTTCGTATTACTTTTCATCGTGTATAACCTCCCCAGTTTGGGTATCAACAATCGGTGCTTCTTTCTTCTTCACTTCGAGAGTCTTAATGGTTTCATTCTTCTCGATAATCATCAAAGCCTTTTTATCAGCGTCCGACAATTCACCGAACATCTTGGCATAATCATTCTGCTCGGACTTGGCAATATTCTTCCCATAGGTCTGTGGCACTTGATTCTCCAATAAGAACTTCAAGGCATTGAATCGGACATTGGGTGGGATTTCTTCTTCCAACCAAATTGGTTCGCCCTCTTTGTTGAGTATTTGTCTTTTGGTTGTTTGCTTACCAATCGCCATTTCATACATCGACATCGACAACAAGGTATTGGCAAACTCTTTACCCTTGACGAATGCACCCAAAACCTCAGGGTATTTAACCGTTAGTTCGTCCCATTCCTTTTTTGATAGTGTTAAGAATTTAGCAATTTCAGCACTGGACTTACCAGAAGTTGCCCACATATAGACATTTGCTACCGTTTGTTTAATCACATTCGGTGTTGATTCGTCCGTGTTAGTCGCAACAAAATCATTTGCCATATTTGATACAATCTTTTTAGCCATTCAAAAAACCCCATTTCATCGACATATTCAAATTATACCATAAAAAAATAGATACCCCCATTAAATCCCATAATCTTTTTGTAACACATTTAAAACCCATTTATTGTTTTGTAAAAATATTACAGTTTTTGTTTAAACACACCATCGCTTATATAAGTGGGGGGACTTATATATAATATATGTATATATAATATCTAACATATATAACATATATAATCATATACTACATATATAACTAATATAATCATATAAATACATATAACAAATATAATCTTATACTAATATATACACATATAATATCATATAAAGAAGATTACTATCATTAGTAGTATTAAATACTATGTATATTATATAATCTCTTATCGCTAACAAAGGCATTAACATGGCTAACATAGACTTGAATTGATTGTTTTGTAAAACCAAAAGGCATGAAAAACTTTAGGGATTACATTAGGACTCTGTCCCCCATCTTTCGGTGTGTTTATAACTTGATCCCCCATACCCCCCCTATTTTTCGCTATCATTTTTAGATCGGTTTGTCAATAGGCAAATAAATGCGTGTTTATCGATACTATTTCACACACGCTATAAAGTGCCGATTCTAACGCTATTTTTTTAATCGATATATAAATCCCATTGAATCCCATAGCAATTTCCATTCAGGATTCATACACGATTCCTGATCCGCTATCACAATCAAGGGAAAACAATTCAAGCGAAATCCCTGATCCCTGATTCCTATATATGATTCCTGATCCAAGCGAATATAACAAAATATAATAATTTACAACATCAAATAGCAAATAATAGCAAAATATAACATTTTACAGCAATAAATAACATGGATTTAATTGGGAATAATTAATTTGGATATGCTACAAGGCACGGAATAATGGATTTGGATATAACATACCTGAAAACGATTTACGCTTGTTATAACGCTTAAAAATATGATTAAAATGGATTTTGGCAATATTCAATAGTATGGATATATGGAATCCACGCCAATAAAACCAGAAAACCGATCTTTTATTCCCGAATAATAAAAAACACGGATATTGAATCCGTGCTTTATTGGTGAATCCTGAATGGATTGTTTATCGTTGATAATCCTGAATGAATGATTTCCAATCGTTATATAGGTTATCCCCGTGAATTAAATCCCCATTGATTTGAATCCATGAAATATCAAGGTATTTTTTATCAAGTAAATAAAAATCCAATAATGATTCAGGGATCATGGAATCAATAAAACGATCAATAGCATATCCATATTCCAAAACAAATGTTGTTGGGAATCGTTTGTCAAATACGGATTTGAAATCCTGATCCTGATATAAATAATTTTTTAATTTGGCAATGGTTTGTTGCTTCATGTTATTTTCCTGATTCCTGATTGTTTTTCAAATGGTTATAAATTGCCAATAATATTTCATTGTTGATCGTGCGGAAATTTGCCAATGATAATTCCCTGATTTTTTCATACTGATCCATATTCACGCGTAAATGAATCACAATTGATTTGTTTTCATTCATAATTTGATTGATTCCTGATTGGCAATATCCCAAATATATTGTTGGCGTTGTTTGATTCCAAATTCAATCGCGGATTCACGATCCGCAACATATTCATTGAGATCAAAATAGAAAACATTTTCATTGGTGCTATACCATACGCCAATAAATAGTTTTTTATGATTTGGTAAAAGATCCCTGATAAATTGATTGGATTCTAACCAAGCGGAAAACGATTCAAAATCAAATTTGGCGGATTTGGATTCAAATGATTTTATGCTAACAAAATAACCGCTTGAAAAATTTGGCGTTATAACTGAATTATTGACAACGGATTCAATAGTGATCCCGTTGTTTTGTTTGACAATGGATTCAATAATTTGAAATGCTTGTTTATTCATAAATGATTCCTATCGTTGATTCGGTAAAATATAAACAATTTCTAAAGCGTTATTTTGATAACTGAAATTTGGGAATCCTGAAAACAATTCCTTAAATTTATTATTCAAATCAATGTTATCAATTTCACACGCGGATAAATAATTGGAAAATTCATAGGATTGAATCCGCGATTCGCGATTCCCTGAATCGTAAAACGCTTTATGAGAAAACCCATTCAATTGAATTGCCAATAGGCGTGATTCAGGAAATAAATCCTTAAAGCGTTGTAAAAATAATTGTTTTTTATTCATGTTTTTTTCCTATTCCTTAATCAGTTTTAAGACTGAATCATAATCATTTCCAAAATGTTGGCGGATCAATTTTTTTATAACGGATTCAAATTGATAGGATTCCCAAGTGCGATTCAAATAAAAGCATTTGGCGGAATCAATTTCCCAATATTCAATAGCATTTTTGAAATCGTTATTTTTGTATGATTTTTTTAGCGTTGCCGTATGTTTGAATCCTGATCGCGTTTTACCCCATTCGCAAAAAATTGTAAATTCCTGATTGTTAAAAATAAATTTTATTTCCATATATTATTCCTTTATAAGTTTATAAAAATGTTTTTGATATGTTGATCCTGAATTGATTGATTTGATTTTTTTAAGATCCAATTTCATATACTGATTAAAATTGATTTTAGAAATCACGGAATAAATTCCCAATTCCTGATTTATTTCAATCAATTCAAAATCCATTTTGGTATTATAAACTGAATCAGTTTTCATAATTTGGAAAACATTTGGATTAATTTGTAGAATTTCTTTAATTTGTTTAATTTTCATATATTTTTCCTTTATTTTAAGAATAACCAATTTGCGATTGAGATCCCATAGGATAACGGGAATTTCATATCACAATATAAATAAGAATAAAGCGTCAATTTGGCGTTTGTTTTGGATATAGAATCAATTTCCATATTTTTGAATGGAATCATATCCAAAATTTCAACGGATAATTTGCCAATAGGATTGTTTTGAGAATCACGCAAAACAAATGTTTTCATTGTTTTGGCGTTGTAAGTGATCCCGCCTTGATTTTCAAGGATTTCAATCACTTCATATATATTTTTAATTTCTTTTAATTTCATTTTATTTTCCTTTATTCTATGATATTCAACGCAATCGCGGATCAATTAAGATGAATTAAAAATCACGATTGGATCGCGTTTGGCGTGTTTTGGCGTAGCGGTGGCGTTGTTTATCATGCTATCAATATATATAGGCGTTTGATCGTTGTCAATAGTTTTGTGATAAATCTTTACAATTCTATATCACGATATAACAATTTCCCACAATTTACACGCTACAAAAATAAATATGGATCAGGGAAAATGGATTCATGAAATTTAGATCAAAATCAAATAAAAAAAATATTGTTGATTCACAACGGTATCGCGGAAATGTTTTCACGGAAATATCCCTATTGACAAATACAAATGTTTATGGATCAACTTTTAATGATTTTGCGATCACGGATCAACGATCAAAAAAAAGCGTGTTTATCGGTATTTTCAAAAATGCCGTGTTTATCGCACTTTTAGGCACACCCCTCGCCCCATGGGGTAAATGACCCCTAAAAAAGTCTCCACCCCCATTTTAATCCCAAAAAAATCTTAATCTAAACTGAAAATAAAAAAACCACCGATTCGCTTGGTGGTATTTTTTTAGATATTACCTAATCAATTTTACAAGGTGGGGGGTATATTAACCGAAAACCAATTCATTAAACAAGGCGTATTGAATGATCTTATCACATTCAAGTGAATCAAGGTTTTCAAGTTCAAACGATTTACTATCCGTTTTCATATACTTAATTAAACCATTGACAAACTTACCAATTGTTAGTTCCCATTTATCCGCTTCCTGATAATCATAATCGGTGTCAAACAATTCAATGCTACCGCCACTCCATAAGATCTCGGCAACCTTTTCGCTAACTGACATGTTTTTAAGTTTATCAAATTCAGGTTTATCGTTATTCAGGCAACCCCAATAACCGATTCCGCCTTCAAGTGCGGTAATGATAATATTAGTGAAATCATTTTTAGTAAGTGTTTGTTCTATGGTTAATTTCATGTTATTTGTTCCAATCTATTTTAATTTCTTGATAATCACTCCACGATTTACCTTGCCATGTTTCCTTAAAAACCTTAAATTGGGTGTTTGGATATTCTTGGTCTAATAAGTGTAAATAATGCTTAATTGTTTCAATATCGGTATCTATTGTAAATTGTTCGTAAATTTCAGTGTAGTCATTTTGTTCGCTATCCCAATCAGTTATGATAATCTTATCAACTCCCATATATTCGCCTTTGTATTTCATGTTATTCTCCTAAAAAATCGGCAATATCTTTTTGATTATCAAACCATTTTTTAATGAAATCTTTGGTAATATTATCTACTGCTTCTTTTGAAAAACCAAAGAATGTATAACGCTTTTTAATGTTATTAAAAGTTAATTCAATAACATTTTCATATATGCCACTATCTAAATCGCTTGATATGTATTTTACTTTTTTCATATTATTCAACCACCTTAAATAGTAATTGTTCTAACTCGGTGCGATAATCTAATGCCAATGGGTCGCCAACATATTCGCAATGTCTAATTAACTCAACCACGCTCATAATCTTATCAAGTAAATCAAGACCCTTATAATTATCAGTATAGTATTTAACCATTTCGCCACCTTTTTCGCTTTGTAGGTTGCTAAACTCGTTTGTTAATTCGCTACGCATAACAAAAATAATATTGTCGTATCGTTCGTTTAATTTAATATCGCTTTCGCTTTTTTTGACTACTTGATAGTATCTAATTGTTTCTAATAAGTAGTTAATTCTTTGTAAAGTATCCATGTTATTCTCCTTGCGATTTAATCGCTATTTTTAATAAGTGTTCTATTTGCTTCGCAATAGATCTTGTTTCTTGCTCGGCAAGTGTTCTAACCTTGTTTAATAACTCGCTATCTAATCTTATACGGATTGTTTCAGTTTTCATATACAATTAAAGTATCCCCACCATTCATTATCTCAACAACCTTTACGCTCCAATCGTGTTCGGTTCTTTTTAAGATAATGTCTTGTCCCACTTCTAAATCTTTTGCTTTATAACTTAACCACACTTCATAATGATGGTCGCCATATCCACTTGCTGTATCGCTATTACAAATAAACTCAATAACCTTATTGCTAAAAGTTCTTATTTTTCTCATATTATAATCCTTTTCGTAATTCGTGTGGCAATTCCACAATCTTATCAAATAACTTGTTTGCTTGATCGTTAGGCAACATACCATAATCATATACATTATTCATTTTGGAATCCCTAAAAAACAAAACCTTATGTTCGTTGCCAACAAACCCACTGACAAGGCATAATTCATATTTCCCAATTTTCTTTGTAATAAATGATTTCATATTATTCACCTTGAATTGTCTTTAATAATTCTTTTGCTGTTTTCATAATGTTATAACTATCTAAATTGCCATCAACTAATTCTTCTAAAAAAACGGCAATTTCATTAAATAATAAATCCAATAATTGTTCTTCAGTTAATTTCATATTATTTTCCTTTACTAACTTTATTCTATAATTCTTCAATAAAACTATGTCCAAATGTTTCTCGGCAATCTTGACATAAAACTCTTGGGTCAGGACTATCGCTTTTTTCACCACAATATGGGCAATCACATTTTTCGGTTGTTGTCTTTTTAATAATCTTTTCCATAAATCCTTTTGCTCTCGCTTGGGTTTTTCCCAATTTCTTTTTAGATAACACTTGATCGGCTTTATCTACCATATACCACCCCTTTTCTATCGGTATGC
>JACCDP010419952.1_pt1 | contig 15079 bp, 14 predicted proteins | sample 7445841 | NCBI WGS metagenome assembly JACCDP01 (sample SAMN15323441, study PRJNA562643) | freshwater metagenome | isolation source: river surface water | place: USA:Blue River Watershed | collected 2017-08-17 | reverse complement strand
TCAGCCACAGCGTTCACAAACGCCATCGTTTGGTGATAGTCGGCGAATTGGAATTGACGTTGCAGCTGTCCATCGGCACATACCCAGTCACTGAGTACAGTGAGGGCATCGGTCAGTTGTTGCTCGGTTGCGGCCTCAGTCAGATGCCGACAGGAAGCGGCGAGCAACGCATCACGGTTCATAGGCTTATGCGGATAGCAGTCGTTGTACCCGTACGCTGGCGGGTGGGTGCGAGTCATAAAACGCCGAGTGCAATGGATCTGGGGTCAGTGTCGAGGCGTTATCTTCGTATAGCTTGACCAAGGCCGAGATCAGATCACGCGAGTTGCTGTGCTGCGCGGCAAAGGCGTCAGCCTCGAACTCGTTCTTGCGTGAGGTAATTGACATCAATGGCGAGAACAAGAAGGTAAAGCTCGGCAGCACCAGCATGAACAGAATCAGCGCCATCGCGTCGTTACTACCATTCATCAGCGGTGTCACACCCAAGCCAGTGTAAAACCACACTTGGCTTTTGAGCCAACCGAGCAAGGCAAGAAAGCCAAGCGATAAGGCAAACATCACCAGCAAACGTTTGACCACATGATTCAGCTTGAAGTGGCCCAGTTCGTGCGCCAGCACTGCCTCAATTTCATTCGGTGCCAGACGTGACAACAAGGTGTCGAAAAACACAATCCGCTTGGCAGCGCCAAAGCCCGAGAAATAAGCATTACCATGCGCGCTGCGGCGCGAGCCGTCCATCACGAACAAGCCCTTGCTGGCGAAGCCAACCCGCTGCATCAATCCTTCAATACGGGTACGCAGGCTTTCATCTTCCAGTGGCGTGAATTTATTGAACAGCGGTGCGATCAGGCTTTGGTAAAAAGCAATCATGAAGAGCTGGAACCCGCACCACAGCAGCCAGGCATACAGCCACCACAGATCGCCGGATTTTTCCATCAGGGTCAGTGTGACCCACAGCAGCGGCAAACCGATCGCGGCACCTACTAGGCTATGTTTGATCAGATCAGAGAAGAACAGCCCCGGCGTCATCTTGTTGAAGCCGAAGCGCTCCTCCAGGGTGAACTGTTTGTAGTAATCGATGGGTAAATCGATCAAGCTGGAAATAATACTGACCGCAGCAACCAAAGCTAGCTGGTAGGCGATGCCGACGCCAAAAGTTGGCGACAGTATTTCAGATAACCATTGCAGCCCGCCCATCAGCGTGAAGCCGACCAGCACGACAGCGTTCACCACCAGCAGCGTAATCTTCAATTTGGTCTTGGCAATGGTGTAATCGGCAGCCTTCTGGTGCGCGGCGAGCGGGATTTTTGCGGCAAACTGTTCGGGCACTGCATCGCGATGCCGAATAATATGTTGAATGTGACGCGAAGCCAGCCACAATTTGGTGCCGAGTGTCGCAACCAAAAAAGCCGCGAAAAGAAGCGAGAAGCTGTAAGGATCCATCGGTGTCGTGTGCGAGAATAAAGACTTGGCGTGCGCTCGGTGTGGCGCGACGCAATAACACCGTGGATTATGTCACAAGCAAACGAAGCGCATCAGCCGCCAGCGGGCGGCGTTAACGAGTTCAATTTGGTCTGGGTCGATATGGAAATGACTGGCCTCGACCCTGAGCGCGATAAGGTCATTGAGCTGGCGGCCATCGTCACTGACCCTCATCTGAACATACTGGCCGAGGGTCCGGTATTCGTGATCCATCAGCCCGATGAGGTGCTGGATGCGATGGACGCCTGGAACAAGGGCACCCATGGCCGCTCCGGCTTGATCGATCGGGTCAAGGCATCCACCGTCAACGAGGAGCAGGCGGCGTCAGAAATGATGGCTTTCCTGCGGCAGTATGTGCCGGCCGGGAAGTCGCCGATGTGCGGCAACTCCATCTGCCAAGACCGCCGTTTCATGGCGCGCCACATGCCGACGCTCGAGGCATTTTTTCATTATCGGAATGTCGATGTCTCGACCCTTAAAGAACTTTGCCGTCGCTGGCGTCCGGAGCTGATTGCAGGATTCAAAAAGCACCAGCTACATACGGCTTTGGCAGACATCCGTGAGTCGGTCGAAGAATTACGCTACTACCGTCAGCATTTCATCCGCGACACTGAACATTCCTAACTTGATGTCGCGGCCTTGCTGATGGCACCTGGCCGTAGGTCCTGCACTGTGTTCGATGTCTCGCCCTGCCAGCGCGGGCGTCGTATTCGACGCACATGGTTTTTAACTTTAAAGAAAGCCGTCTACAGAACCGGCTTCAACCAGAAGCGCTGGATCTGCGGTACTGAGGCCTCGACCTCTATCGCCAGCTTATGGCACTTGACTGGGTCGTCGACCAAGACCAGCTGCGCATCATCAATCTCTTCGGCGCCTAGTAGCTCAATGGCGCGCAGGAGTATCGCCTGTGATGATTCACGCAAGGGCTGCCATGCAGCTTGATTCAGGCTGATTGCCTCCAGAAAGCCCCAGCACCAGGCCTCGGCATCGAGTAATTCTTTGCCTTTGAATTTGTGAACGGAAAATAGTGGTTCGAAGTCTTTCGGTGCCACTTCAAAGGTCACTCGGATTTCTTCCAGCGCACGCGACAGCAACTCGTGAATACGCGCGGTCTGCTGCGTATCGCGGAACTTCGGCGCATCTTGCGCCGTCGGACCCCAGATGCGTGGCAGCCATAACTCTGGCGGGGGGCTGTTCGGGCCGATGGCAATGGCGGTCAGATACCCGTGCAGCGCATCCATCGCCATCGTCTCATCGCTGCATTGCGCAGACATGAGAAAACGGTCGAGTTCGTCAAATTCTTGATCACTCAAGAGGGGTTGGTCGGACATGGTGATCTAGGTGATGGGGAAGGGCGCAGTGTAACAAGACTACAATGCAATGATGAATAATTCGCCCTCAGCTGCTTTCCATGCACTATCGCCAGAGGTGGTTTTGGATGCCTTGGATTCCATCGGTCTGCACGGAGATGGTCGCCTGCTTGCGCTGAACAGCTATGAGAACCGCGTCTATCAAGTAGGTATTGATGATGCCGCGCCCGTGGTAGTGAAGTTTTATCGTCCATTGCGCTGGGGAGATGCAGCGATTATGGAAGAGCATGACTTTGTCTGCGAATTACAGGCGCAGGAGATTCCGGTTGTGCCACCACTCCGAATTGCCGGAAATACCTTGCACCGATATCAAGATCATCGTTTCGCCGTATTCAAGCGCCAAGGTGGACGAGCCCCCGAGTTAGACCAACCAGGAACCTTAGCGTGGATTGGTCGTTTTCTTGGCCGTATACACGCAGTGGGTGCTACACAAGCGTTTATCGAGCGCCCCTCGCTTGATCAGCAAACCTTTGGTGAACAGTCACGGAATTGGCTACTGCAGAGCGATTTGATTCCCGGCGAATTACGAGAGAGTTGGTCGGTGATTAGCCGACAGGCGCTGGATGGTGTAACGCGATGTTATCAACGGGCCGGAGATATTCGCTTGTTACGGCTGCACGGGGATTGTCACATCGGTAATGTACTTTGGACTGACGCGGGCCCACATTTTGTTGACTTTGACGATAGCCGTACCGGTCCTGCGCTGCAGGATCTCTGGATGCTGCTGTCGGGTGAGCGTGCCGACATGGTGCGTCAACTCTCCGATCTACTGAGTGGTTATGAAGACTTCTGTGCCTTCGACCCGCGTGAGCTGTATCTGCTGGAGGCACTGCGCACGCTGCGTTTGCTGCACTACAGTGCATGGATCGGCATGCGCTGGGATGATCCGGCCTTCCCCGCCGCCTTCCCCTGCTTCGGAACGGTACGCTACTGGCAAGATCGTATTCTTGAACTTCGTGAGCAAGTTTCGCTGATGGATGAGGTGCCACTCTGGCCAATTTGACCGAGGTCAATTGTTTCCAAGGGTCAGTTTGTTAGATTCAACGGCACACCAATCACGGGGGATCGCCATGTTCAAAAAAATCCTGGTCGCGACCGATGGATCAAGTCTGTCGGATAAAGCGGCGCAGGCCGCGATGAGTTTCGCGGCGGCGCAGGGCGCTACGATTGTCGGCTTATCTGTGGCCGAGATTTATCCTTTCATGCTGATGCCTGAAGCGGGTGCCATGGTTGATCTGTCGACTTATGAAGAGCTTCAGGACAAATCGGCACAGCAAGCGATTGAACGGCTTAAATCGATGGCAGCGACAGCAAAGGTTAGCTGCGAGACCCTATCAACCCGCGGTGTGCATCCATATGAGGAAATAATCAATACCGCACGCGACAAAGGCTGTGATCTGATCTGGATGGGGTCACACGGTCGAAGGGGTCTTGATCGCTTGCTATTGGGCAGTCAAGCGCAGCGCGTACTGTCGCACTCCACACTACCGGTGATGGTGTATCGTTGAACTCTGTTGCGCGATCTGAGTTTGTCTCCACGATACTCGACTTGGTTTAGGGATCGCGGCTTGTCAGGCCGAACCCGAAACGCTGACTGATGCTTTTTTCAACGGCGTTGCATTGGATTGGCGCTAGGTGTCAATGTGCCATTAGGACCGGTACCGTCATTGATTGCAACAAGGTGCGGGTCACGCCACCCAACACTAATTCTCGAAATCGGGTATGTCCATAGCCGCCCATCACAATCAGCTTGGTATCAAGGTCGGCGGCAATCGATAGTAGCGCCTCACCGGTATCGCCTTGGATATGACGTTCGATGACATTCACCCTGACGCCATGCCGGGCCAGAAATAATGCAAGGTCAGCGCCAGCTTGCTCACCATGGGTGTCATCTTGTTTTTCACCTGCCTGTATGACCAGTACATCGACTGCATCCGCACGCAACAGTAAGGGCAAGGCCAGGGTAACTGCTCGACTTGCTGAGAGACTGCCATCCCAGGCGACCAGCGCACGATGTAATGGGTAAGCCGGTTGCCCACTGTGCGGCACGATCAGTACCGGACGTCCGCTACCGAGCACGACCAGTTCCGGCAGATTCGACATGACACCGGGGATTACAGCGGTAGCATCGAATTGCCCCATCAGTACCAGATCTGTATAGCGCGCCTGCAGCACCATACCGCCGGACGCGTCGTCATCCACCAGCCTTGACTCCACCGAATCAACGCCAACTGATCCTGCCACCTGCTCGAAATGATTCAGGATATCGCGTGCATGCTGCCTTAGATGATCGCGATGATGTGCAAACACCGGGTCGGTCAGATCAAACTCAGCGCGACTGAACACATGACGTGAGATACCGGTCATCGCAGCACCAATCAGATGGCTGCCGAAGCTTTGTGAAATCTGAGCCGCGAGTCGGATTCGTGCGTCGCACCGGGGCGCCTGATCAAGATGCACCAGTACAGTCTGGTAAGCCATGGAAGTCCCTTTCATGAGTCAATGTGAACTAGCCGGTCTGATAATTTTTATAAAAGTCATGCACGCTGGCAGCCAACTTCGAGCGACAGATAAACCGATTTGCGCGCTTTTGGCGATCAGTCTGGCTATATGCTTCTGGGCAGTTTTGACTTAGGTCAAGGTAATGACAAGGCCGCATTCATAGACTGCGAACGCCTGTCAGACGTACTCCTGCGCTGATAGTGAGCAGCGAGTCACGAGTCTTATGAGTAGTCACACCATTCCCCTTCAGCCGGTACAACAGGTCGAGTTTGATGCTGGCCTGATACAGCGCCTATCGCAATCAGGCCCGCGTTACACCTCCTATCCGACAGCAGATCGATTCAGCGAGCAATTCAGTAGCCGCGACTATATGAACGCGGTGAACCATCTTCATACCCGCGGCGCTCGTCATCCGCTGTCGCTGTATATTCATATTCCGTTCTGTGACACGGTTTGCTACTACTGTGGATGCAACAAGATTGTCACCAGAAATCGTGACAAAGCGGCGACCTATCTCGATTATCTGAAGCGCGAACTAGCGATGCAGGGCAAGTTGTTTGCCGGCTTCAACCAGGTACAGCAGTTGCATTTCGGCGGTGGCACGCCGACCTATCTGTCGGATCAGCAGATGGGTAATCTGATGCAGCATCTGCGGCGATGGTTCAGCTTTGCGGATGACGCCAAGGGCGAATACTCGATTGAGGTAGATCCACGTAGCGTGACAACTGAACGCATTCATGCGCTGAGAGAGCAGGGCTTCAACCGTATCAGCCTAGGTGTACAAGACTTCGATGAGCAAGTGCAGCGTGCAGTGAACCGCATACAGCCGGAGCAGATCACCCTTGATACCATTCGCGCCGCGCGCTCGGCCGGGTTCCGTTCGGTCAGTATCGATCTGATCTATGGCTTGCCGAAGCAAACGCTAGCGTCGATAGCGCAGACCATGGCGAAGGTGATTCATGCTAACCCGGATCGGATCGCGGTATACCACTACGCACATCTGCCGCATTTGTTCAAACCGCAGCGACGGATTGCTGACAATGATCTGCCCAACTCGGACACCAAACTCGAGATGCTGGCATTTTGTATTCGGCAGCTGAATGCAGCAGGTTACGTGTACATCGGCATGGATCACTTCGCCAAGCCCGACGATGAGCTGGCAGTAGCGCAGCGTCAGGGACTACTGCATCGAAACTTTCAGGGTTATTCGACCCACGCAGAATCTGATTTGATCGCCTGCGGCGTATCGGCAATCAGCTCGGTCGGTATGTGTTACAGCCAGAACACGAAAACCTTAGAAGCCTACTATGACCGTTTGGATCAGGGTGAGCTACCGATCGTTCGCGGTTATCAGCTGACGATGGATGATGTACTTCGGCGCTTCATTATTCAGCGACTGATGTGCAATTTCGAGCTGTCGATCCGCTCGCTCGAGCAGGCCTATCCGATCAAGTTTGATACCTACTTCGATCTAGAGCTTGAGCAGCTTGACGACTTTCAGCAGATGGGTCTGTTGACCATCGATAGTGAGTGGATTGAGGTCACGCTAAAAGGTCGGCTACTGATCCGGAATATCTGCATGGTGTTTGACCATCATCTACAACAGGCCAGAGGGTTATACTCAGAGCCCTTACGCTACTCGCGCACGGTATAAGTGTGAGCTTACTTTCGCTGCTGCCGATCTTCTTAGTAGGTCTTCTTGGCGGCGTTCATTGTGTTGGTATGTGCGGTGGCATCGTTGGTGCGTTCGCGGTCGCCGCACCACGTCGTTCAATTCCCATACACGCCGAGGGTGCGTCTAAGCACGCCGTGGCTATCATCGATACCGCTCCCAGAGTACTGGCGTTCAATGCAGGACGGATTGGTAGCTACATGGTGGCGGGCATCGTGGCAGGCCTGCTCGGTAGCGTGCCGGTGATGATCAATATTTCCAGTGTTCAGACAGCGGCATACTGGTTGGCGAATCTCATGCTGGTGGCACTTGGCCTCACACTGATGAATGTCTGGCACGGTTTATCGCGGCTCGAAGTGATAGGTCAAGTGATCTGGCGACAGCTACAACCGCTGATCCGCAAGCTGCTACCGGTGCAGCGTACCTCACAAGCGGTAGCACTGGGTGGTTTATGGGGCTGGGTACCTTGCGGCATGGTTTATAGCGTACTAATGACGGCGCTATTGAGTGGCTCGGCCTTACGGGGTGGATTTGTCATGCTCGCCTTTGGTCTGGGCACGCTGCCGCTACTGCTCACGATGGGGATCGCGGGTTCCTCCATACAGCCGTTTCTACAACGTCAATCGGTGAGAAGCATCGCGGGTCTGTTGGTACTCAGCTTCGGTGTGCTGGGTTTGGTTCGGGTGGGTTTTGGGCTATCCAACTTTTGGCTCGATAGTCTGTGTATTACGCCTATGGTGCACTGATGTATAGCCGCGTGAACACGACTGCGACATCCATGTTTCCATCGCAAAGCTGCTTTCATTGTGGTTTGCCAGTGGCGGTGGGCAGCCGATGGTCCGTCATGATTGACACGCTAGAGCAGCCCATGTGCTGCCCGGGTTGCCAAGCCGTTGCACAAACGATTGTCGAAAATTGTTTGACCGACTACTACCGAACTCGTCAAAGCCTTCCTCAGGAGATGATCGAGACGGTACCGCAGGCACTGAAGCTGTATGACGTGCCTGAGCTCGCTGCACAATTCACCCGTACTGACGGGGATGCTGAAGCGACCCTATCGATTGAGGGAATTCGTTGCGCCGCATGTGTATGGCTGATTGAGCGTCGCTTGGCGCAAGTACCGGGGCTAAGTGCCGCTAACTTGAATGTCGCTACCGAGAAGCTGCAAGTGCGCTGGGATGTATCGCAATGCAAACCGAGCGATATTCTGCAAGCGGTACACGAAGTTGGCTACAAAGCCTACCCCTTTGATCCGATACAGCATGGCGAACTGCTTCGCAAAAACGCGCGGCAGATGTTCAAGCGCTGGTTCGTTGCCGGACTGTCGATGATGCAGGTGATGATGTATGCAGTGCCAGCGTACCTTGCCGACGTCGATACCATCGAGCCCGAGATGGCGTATCTCATGCGCTGGGCGAGTTTGATGCTGACAATTCCTGCAGTGTTCTACTCGGCATTACCGTTTTTTCAAGGCGCATTCGCCGATCTGCGCCAGCGTCGGCTCGGTATGGATGTGCCAGTGGGGTTGGGTATTGCAGCGGCATTCATCGGCAGCGTGTATGCGACATTGGTGAACCAGGGCGATGTGTATTTCGACTCGATCACCATGTTCATTTTTCTGCTGCTGGGCAGTCGCTATCTCGAGCTACTGGCGCGGCGGCGAGCAGCATCCTCGCTAGAGCGCCTGCAGCACGCCTTGCCGGATGCCGCTTGGTTGCTGAAAGCATTTCCGAATGATCGACTGGCGACACGGGTGGCCGCGACACAATTGCAGAGTGGTGATGTTGTGCTCGTCAAGCCGGGTGAAGCCGTGCCCGCCGATGGCATCATTCTCGAGGGTGAAACCGCGCTTGATTTGTCTTTGCTCACCGGTGAAAGCAGGCCGCAACGCAAGCAAGTAGGAGAGGCGGTTGCGGGGGGCGCAATCAATATCAGCGCGCCGGTACTGGTCCGGGTTGATAAGGTAGCCAAGGACAGCACGCTGGCCGCATTGATAGGCTTGATCGAGCGCGCCGGTCATGGCAAGCCGGTGATTGCGCAGTGGGCGGATCGTGTCGCTGCTTGGTTTGTTGCTGCCTTGTTGCTACTCGCCGCTGCGGTAGGGATGTTTTGGCTCTGGCATGATGCATCGCGTGCCTGGGCAGTGGCGATTGCTGTATTGGTGGTGTCCTGTCCCTGCGCACTATCACTTGCCACACCTTCAGCGTTGGCAGCGGCCACCGACCGACTTCTCAGGCAGGGTGTACTGGTGATACAGCCGCATGTATTAGAGACCCTGCATCGGGCTACGCATGTGGTGTTCGACAAGACCGGTACCTTGACTGAGGGAAAGCCGGTGATGCGAAATCTCACTCTGCTTGGTACCCGCACTGAACCGCAGGCACTGCAAATCGCTGCAGCGCTTGAGGCTGGAAGCGCACATCCGATCGCGCATGCATTTACAAGCTTTGCCAACGCTGGATGGCAGGCAACGCAATCTCTGTTTATTCCAGGGCAGGGCATTCAGGCGCAGATAGATGGCAAAGCTTTCCGAATAGGCAGTGCGAGCTTTGTTGCCGAGTTAGCGGGTGAGGCGCCAGTCCATCGACCTGCTACAGGAGTGAGCGAGATCTATCTCGGCACTGAGGATGAATGGATTGCGCGCTTCACGCTTGCTGATGGGCTGAAGCCGGAGGCAAAGCCGACAATCGAATGGTTTAAGTCGCGTGGTCTGCGCGTCATCCTGCTATCCGGTGATGCGTCCGAGATTACACAGGAGCTTGCTTCAACGCTGGCCATGGATGAGGCGCACGGTGCCATGCTACCGCAGCAGAAAATGGCGTTCGTCCAGGATTTGCAGCAACAGGGTGCGACAGTCGTGATGATTGGTGATGGCATCAATGACGCAGCGGTCTTGCGTGCCGCCGATGTTTCATTTGCGATGGGATCGGGCGCTCCATTAGCGCAGTCACACGCCGATGCGGTGTTACTGACAGCGGGCTTGGGTTCACTGCGAGAGACGTCGATCACAGCCGATGCCTGCATGCGGGTGATCCGACAAAATCTTACGTGGGCCACTCTTTACAACCTGGCGGCCATACCGGCTGCTGCGATCGGCATACTTAGCCCGTGGATGGCCGGCGTCGGCATGTCGGCTAGCTCTGCGCTGGTCGTGCTCAACGCGCTGCGCTTGCAGCGCCTGCGCCAAGCCTGATCGCACCTGAATTTGACGATGCTATGGAATCGCTTTACTTGTTAATCCCGCTCTCGGTGGCAATTGTTTTCTTTGCACTCTGGATCTTTTTCAAGGCGATGGATAGCGGCGAGTTTGACGATCTGGAAGGGCCAGGCATGCGGATCCTGCAGGACGACGATCGTGTGCATGATGATGTAAACCCCTCTGAAATCAATAACAAGAAATAAGCCAACGCTCTCTGACCGGGCCTTCCAGCCCTTTTTGACTCAGGTCAAGGAATTAGAGACCTCGGGAACGTAACCTCCGCCCGGATTTGTCGTAATCCGTCTTTTATCTCCGGAGGAGTTCCCGTGGACACAGCACAAAACTACAACTACCGCGTGGTCAAGCAGTTCGCGATCATGACGGTAGTGTGGGGCGTGGTGGGTATGCTGGTAGGGGTCGTCATTGCCGCTCAGCTCGCGTTCCCTGCGCTGAATTTCGATATCCCATGGCTTAGCTACGGCCGGTTGCGGCCGCTGCACACCAATGCGGTGATTTTTGCCTTTGGCGGCTCGGCTTTGTTTGCGACGTCCTATTACGTCGTCCAGCGTACCTCTCAGGTGCGCTTGTTTTCCGATGCGTTGGCGAGCTTCACCTTCTGGGGCTGGCAGCTGGTGATCGTACTGGCGGCCATTACACTTCCGCTCGGCTTCACCAGCGGTAAAGAATATGCCGAGTTAGAGTGGCCGATCGATATTCTGATTGCCGTCGTTTGGGTGGCGTATGCCATCGTGTTCTTTGGCACGCTCATGAAGCGAAAGGTCTCACACATCTATGTCGCCAACTGGTTCTATGGTGCGTTCATTCTGACGGTCGCGCTACTGCATATTGTGAACTCGGCAGCGATGCCCGCGAGCCTGACGAAATCCTATTCCGCATATACCGGCGTACAAGACGCCATGATCCAGTGGTGGTACGGCCATAACGCTGTGGGCTTTTTCCTCACAGCAGGCTTCCTCGGCATGATGTACTACTTCATACCGAAGCAGGCCGAGCGTCCGGTCTATTCATATCGACTATCGATTGTGCATTTCTGGGCGCTGATCTTCACTTACATGTGGGCTGGTCCGCACCACTTGCACTACACCGCATTACCCGATTGGACGCAGTCGATTGGTATGGTGTTCTCGCTGATTCTGCTGGCGCCGAGCTGGGGTGGCATGATCAACGGCATCATGACCTTGTCCGGTGCATGGCACAAACTGCGTAATGATCCGATACTGAAGTTCCTGATCGTCTCGCTGTCGTTCTACGGTATGTCGACCTTCGAGGGTCCGATGATGTCGATCAAGACCGTCAACTCACTGTCGCATTACACCGATTGGACAGTCGGGCATGTGCATTCTGGTGCGCTCGGCTGGGTTGGCCTGATCTCAATGGGATCGATCTACTACTTGTTGCCCCGCCTGTCCGGTAAAAAAGAAATGTGGAGCATGAAGTTGGTCGAGGTGCATTTCTGGACGGCGACTATTGGCATCGTTTTGTACATCGCGGCGATGTGGATCGCTGGTGTCATGCAAGGCTTGATGTGGCGCGCGGTGAATGCCGACGGCACGCTGACCTACAGCTTTGTCGAAAGCGTGAAAGCGACCTTCCCTTACTACGTCGTGCGTATGGTCGGTGGTCTGCTGTATCTCGCCGGTATGTTGATGATGGCCTATAACACCTTCAAGACGGTCCTCGACAGCAAGCCGGCGGATACCCGAATTCCTTTGCTCGGCGCGCACGCGTAACCGCGGGAGAGATCGATGAAACTGACACATGATGCAATTGAACGAAAGCCGTGGCTACTGATCGCGCTGGTGCTACTAGTGGTTAGTGTGGGTGGTCTGGTGGAGATTGTGCCGTTGTTCTTCCAGAAGTCGACCACCGAGCCGGTTGCCGGATTAACTCACTACAGCCCGCTGCGGTTAGCTGGGCGTGATATCTATGTGCGTGAGGGCTGCTACAACTGCCATTCGCAAATGATCCGACCGTTCCGTGCCGAGACCGAGCGCTATGGTCACTACTCGGTCGCCGGTGAGTTCGTATTTGATCGCCCGTTCCAGTGGGGCTCAAAGCGTACTGGACCGGACTTGGCGCGCGTTGGCGGTCGCTACTCGGATGAGTGGCACCGCGCCCACTTGAATAATCCGCGCGATGTTGTACCCGAGTCGAATATGCCCGGATACCCCTGGTTAGCCAGTACCGCACTCGAGCCGCAATCGATTGTGCCCAAGCTCAGAGCCTTGCAGCGACTTGGTGACGGCTATACCGAGGAAGAGATTGCCACAGCGCCGAAGGCACTTGAGGGTAAGACAGAGCAGGATGCACTGATCGCCTACCTGCAGGGATTGGGCATACAAATCAAGGCACGGAGGTAAACATGGACTTCGCTACCTGGCTATCAGATGCGCGCAGTGTGATGACCTTGGTCAGCCTGCTGACTTTTATCGGCATTATTTATTGGGCATTTGTCGCCCATCGCAAGCAAGACTTCGACGAAGCCGCGATGCTGCCGTTCGCGGATGAAGAGCCCGCCAATCGCAAGCAGGAGCCAACGCATGGCTGATTTCATCAATGATTTTTGGAGCATCTACATCGCAGTACTGGTTGCACTGTCGATCGTTGGCTGTGCCCTGTTGCTGTGGTCGCAATCCAAGGTGCAAGTCACCGTACCAAAAGATGGAAAGGTTGAGACTACGGGTCATGTCTACGACGGCTTGGAAGAATTTAATAATCCGATGCCGCGTTGGTGGATGTGGCTGTTCTATATCACCATCGTATTCGGGATTGTTTATCTCACGCTCTATCCTGGCTTTGGCAGTTTCGCCGGCAAGCTGGGTTGGCGCTCCGCCGCTCAGTATCAGCAAGAGGTCAAGCTGGCCGAAACTGAGATTGGGCCGATGTTCGAAAAGTACAAAGCCACCGATCTGAAACTGCTCGCCGCTGACAGCAAGGCGAACGCCATGGGTGAGCGCTTGTTTTTGACCTATTGCGCGCAATGCCATGGCTCTGATGCGCGAGGTAACAAAGGTTTTCCGAATTTGGCCGACCGCGACTGGCTGCATGGCGGTGAGCCAGAGACCATCAAGCTATCTATCTTGAATGGCCGCCATGGGCAAATGCCACCGATGGGTGCGGCAGTTGGCTCGGAAAAAGAGATCGAATCAGTTGCGCATTACGTGCTCTCGTTATCCGGATCTGCACATGATGCGATTAAGGCCGCTGCCGGTCGGGAGAAATTCGCAGCCTGCGCCGCGTGTCATGGTGCCGACGGCAAAGGTATGGCGGCTATGGGTGCCCCCAACCTGACGGACAAGACCTGGCTGTACGGCGGTAGTGTCGCCACAATTATGGAGACGATTCGGTTGGGTCGAAATAATGTCATGCCAGCATTTAGCGACTTCCTCGGCGAGGCCAAGGTACATTTGCTCGCCGCATATGTCTGGAGTTTGTCCAACAAGCAGGATGCAGCGCTCGCCGGAAAATAAGCGCATCGGGGTGCTGTTCAATTTGGTGTAGTCAGGTGAGGTCGGCGCTGCCTATGTGGCAGCGCCGATTGATTTTTGCAGGAATCAGGATTTTCGATGGAAAACGGGTCGCCTGAAGTCGCAGTCATCCACATGTATCAAGCGCGGCAGGAGATTTATCCGCGTGAGATTCAGGGTAGATACGCGAGCCTGCGCTGGTTTTTTGTATGGCTGACGCAGCTCATTTTTTACGGCTTCCCCTGGCTTGAGTGGAATGGGCGGCAGGCGGTACTGTTCGATCTGGCAGCACGAAAATTCTATATCTTCGGCATTGTGCTGTGGCCGCAAGACTTCATCTATCTGGCTGCGCTGCTGATTATTTGCGCGTACTCCCTGTTTCTGTTCACCGCGATTTTTGGTCGGGTTTGGTGCGGCTTCGCTTGTCCACAAACCGTTTATACCGAAATCTTCATGTGGTTCGAGCGCAAGATCGAGGGTGATCGCAGCGCGCGTATGCGCCTTGACCGTCAACCTATGTCGGTCATGAAGTTTGCCCGAAAAACGACCAAGCATCTGGTGTGGCTGAGTTTCGCGCTCTTTACCGGCTTCAGTTTCGTTGGCTACTTCACACCGATCCGTCTGCTGTCGCAAGAGATTGTCACCCTGTCGCTCGGCTCTTGGGAATGGTTCTGGGTAGTGTTCTATGGTTTTGCGACCTACGGTAACGCAGGTTGGATGCGTGAGCAGGTCTGCAAGTACATGTGCCCTTATGCACGCTTTCAGAGTGCCATGTTCGATAAAGACTCGCTGATCATCACTTACGACCAAGAGCGCGGCGAACCGCGCGGCGCGCGCAGCAAGTCGGATACCGCAATGCCCACCACATTAGGGGCCTGTATCGATTGCTCAATGTGTGTGCAGGTGTGTCCGACTGGTATCGATATCCGTAACGGGCTTCAGTATGAATGTATTGGCTGCGGTGCCTGTGTCGATGCGTGCAATCGGGTGATGGACAAGATTGGTGCGCCGCGAGGTCTGGTACGTTATTGGACCGATCATGCGATGCAGTATCGCTGGACGTCCGCGCAAATTCTGCGCCATGCGTTTCGCCCACGAGTGCTGATCTATAGCGCTATTCTGCTGACCATTGTCGTGGTCTTCTTTGGCACACTGCTGACCCGAACCCCCCTCAAGATGGATGTGATTCGTGATCGCGGCTCGCTCGGGCGTGAAGTGGAGGACGGCATGATCGAGAATGTCTACCGGCTGCAAATCATGAATACCGATGAGGCGCCGCATCGCTACAAGCTGGCGGTTGAAGGAATACCTAGCATCCATATTCAAGGTACCGATGAGATCGCACTCTCGAGCACCGAGTCGCGTG
>JACCDP011515206.1_pt1 | contig 15082 bp, 9 predicted proteins | sample 7445841 | NCBI WGS metagenome assembly JACCDP01 (sample SAMN15323441, study PRJNA562643) | freshwater metagenome | isolation source: river surface water | place: USA:Blue River Watershed | collected 2017-08-17 | reverse complement strand
TAACTCCCAAATATGTGCTTGTTCATATTTTTCAACTTCTAATTTACATGTTTCAAGTTCTTTATTGGAGGGTCCATTTTGCCAAGGTAAAAATGTAAAAAGGACAGGTATTTTAATTTGCTGACCTGGTTGAAATTTCTGTTTCACCCATGGTGTAGCATTTGGTTCAGATTCCATACTATTTCATATTGCGTAGTGTTTAACCTGTTTTTATTCAATCACTGCGAAATCTACATCTGGTTCCTCAACGATTACTGCTTGTTGAGGCATGATGACATTCATCCGCAAGTGTGCTGATGAGCAAGGATCCTTTGAATCTTCTGTGAGTTCAGCCGCAATCTGTTCTTCAGTGGCTTCCTCAGTATCTTGTTCATCATCCTCCATAGGAGCAAGTCCTTCTTGCAGACGAAGAAGAGCATCTTCATCCAAGAGAAGTTGAGTGAATGCTGTTCCACCGCGAATTGTTTGACCCGTCATGATATTCGCACTGACACCTGTAACAGGGTCAATTTCACCAAAGACAGATGCACGCAAGAGAATCTTCTCTGTTTCCTCAAAACTAGCCTTTGCAATAGGACCAATGTCTTTGCGGTTGATACCATAACGGTCAACTGACATGAGTCGTCCAGCAGTTGTCATCACATCACAAAGGAGACCCAAGTGACGATAGTTCACTCCTGCTTCTTCAAAGAGAGTAGAGATTTCATTGAGAAGCACTTGACGAGTGGCTTCAATACCCAGATTTTCATAAATATCGTGTACATGCGAAGACACAAGACGACGACCATCGACCATAGGATGTGTCATAACAGCCTGGAAATTTGTACCATCCGTATCAAGAATGTATTGAGTGATTGTTTTGTAGGCACCATCCTTGAGTTCAAGTTGGTTCTTATCCTGACGGAATGAGACGGCTTTGATGCCAGGTACACCACGAATGACAATACCATTCAAGAGTCGAACAACAAACTTCTTGAGATTGGCAAGGTCATCAAGTCCAGAGTTTGCTAAGGATTGTAAACGCATACGCATGATGAGACGAGGGCTGTTGAAATCACTGTAGATGAGATTGACTTCACTTGCAAACTCAGAGCGGAGTACAAGCGCAATATCATCCATGCTGATGTTCTTCATGAAGAGTCGCTCACGGTCAAGTTCAAGTCGCAACATCCAACGACTCCATTCTTGAGTTTCCTCCTTTTTCTCTTCCTCTTCACCAGTTGAAGATTGAGTTAAACTGTGTTCGAACACTTTGTAGAATGCGATTAAATCTCTATCCTCAGGGAGAATGGTTTCATCATCATGGGGGTCATAGTAGATAGCAGCGCGAGTCGCCACATCACGCAAGAGAGTTAATTCCAAATCTTGCATCACTTCACGTGCCTTATCCTTATCTTCACGGAATTCAGGTTTGAGATACATGGTAAGAGAAATGGCTTTAGGAGTCTTCGTAACTTTGAGAAGTTCCTTGAGACGAGGTACACCTCGTGTCACATTTGACTTGGAGGCTACACCTGCTAAGTGGAAAGTGTTCAATGTCATTTGCGTTGAAGGTTCACCAATACTCTGTGCAGCAATAATACCAACTTGTTCACCAGGTTGAGCCCACGATTGCCAGTTCTTTACAACAATCATTTCACACAAAGCATCGAAGGCAATCTTTGTAAATTTCTCAATACCAATAATCTTATGCGGAGCAAGATAGAATCTAAGCATAGCAGCCCAAAGAGTATGATAGTTCTGAGTTCTCTCAATCACCTTCTCAATACCCTCAAGTACATACGAAGGAACAAGGTCAGTAGGTGTATCCTCAGATTGTTTCTTCAAATTGAATTTGTTTTGAATATTTAAGAGAATACGTTCAAGATTGGTACTTGCAAAGGTAGAACCCTTTGAACTGATACGAAGAATTCCTTCTACAAGCATTGTGCGGTCTGCAAGAATCTGTCGTGCAAAGTTATCAAGGCCAACCTGCTCCTCTGCAGTACGAGGAACATCAGGGACTCCGCGCATTGAATATTCACGTAAGATATCTTGCTCAGTGAGTTTTTGAAGAGGAAGTCCTTGGCTTTCTACTTTGGTGCTGTTTAATCCATCTTCACCATAGTGGAATTGAACGATATTATTGAGTGAATCACGAACAGTTCCATCAAAGTGAGTCACTAAATCTTCCATGGCTTTGATAAGTTGACGCTGAATATAACCAGTATCGGCTGTCTTTACAGCAGTATCAATTAGACCTTCACGACCTGACATAGCGTGGAAGAAGAATTCTTGAGGGGTGAGACCCTTGATGAAAGAACTCTCAACAAATCCACGTGCTTCAGCACCATCATCATATTTCTTGTAGTGAGGAAGAGTGCGGTCAGAGAAACCATAGGCAATACGCTTACCATCAATGGAAACTTGACCTACACACGCCAACATTTGAGCAATGTTGATGACGGAACCCTTGGAACCAGCACGAACCATCGCAATCAGACGATTTTCTTCAGCCAACGAACCAAGACCAATCTTACCTGCTGCTTCAGTGGCTTTGTTCAACTCCGTGTAAATCTTATCTTCGAATTCCTGTTGATTGCTCTTACCAGTATTATTGTCAAAGAGACCCAAGTGAACTTGAAGCAAGATATTTTCAATCTCCGCTTTGTGTTGCTTGATTCCCTTTTCCATGGCTTTGCGAGTATCTTCATCTGCAACTAAGTCGCTGATACCAACTGAGAAACCATTGTAGACTAAGAACTGTTCAATGGTATTTTGCATGGAATCGATGAAATTCACGGCTTCAGTAGAACCATAGTCCTTCACAATTGTGTGTACAACAGAGCGAGGAGGCTTACTGAAGATATCCTTATCAAGAATACCCTGAACAATTTGACCTTCACGAATGATTACGAAATTGTCCTTTTTCTCTTCAGCCGTCTTCGCATCATTATAGAAACTGTTACCAGTTTCCAAGTTGATAGGAGGAAGAAGAGAACTGACAATTTGCTGTCCAGTCCATTGTTTACCTTTCGCAGGAAGAGGTACTTCACCGTCAAAACGACGATTCCACATCATCATGTTCATAAATTCACGACGAGTGAAACCAACTTTCGGACGTGTGATACGCCAAGAACCAGCAAGAGTATCTTGAACAATACCAATGACTGGTTTCGCGTGACGAGGGGCAACAATTTGGTGAGGAACTGCTGCAATCTCCGAAAGTTCAGTTGAAGCCTCTAAACTCTGGGGAATGTGCGCATTCATTTCATCACCATCGAAATCTGCATTGTAAGGGCTTACTACACACACATTCAAACGGAACGTGTTGTATGGAAGAACTTTTACTCTGTGACCCATCATAGACATTCTGTGAAGCGTGGGTTGACGGTTGAAGAGGATAATATCACCATCATTCAAGTGACGATTCACGATGTCGCCTTGGAAGAGTACAATCTCATTGGCTTTTACGTGACGAAGACTAATCATGCGACCATCTTGTCTCACAAGAGTCTTAGCACCAGGGTGTTTATCAGGGCCATTTTGAATGAGTTTGTAGAGTTCAGCACGATTGTATTGGGTTACACGTTCAGGTACTGTCAAGTTCATAGCAATCTTGAGAGGAACACCAATTTCAGCAACAGACAAGTTAGGGTCAGGTGTAATAACTGAACGGGCTGAGAATTCTACACGTTTTCCTTGAATATTGTAGCGGATACGACCTTCCTTTGAACCGAGACGCTGTTGAATGGATTTTAGAGGACGACCAGAACGTTGAGCAGAAGGTGCTACACCGGGAATCTGGTTATCAACAAGAGTTGCAATGTGATATTGAAGAACATTGGTGTATTCATCAATAATTTTCTTATCAGCATTTGCGTTAATCTTATCTTGAAGAGTCATGTTTGTATTCACAATTTCAAAGAGTTTGTGAGTCAAATCATCTTCAGAACGTTGATTGTTATCTTGAATTACAGAGGCACGAACTTGGGGAGGAGGAATCGCAAGTACAGTACAAATCATCCAGTCAGGACGGCACCAGAAGCGATTGAATCCCATGAAATCAACATCTTCATCTGTAATACGACGGAAGAGACGGAGAACATATTCTACCTCAAGGTCCTGAGATACAGCAGTGCCTTGAGCAACTTCAGGACCCTCAATCTTGTTCCATTCCGCTACAATGCGAGCAATTCCTTCGCGTTTATAGGAATCAGGTTGACGAGCACCGCAACCGTCTTCAATATCTTGGCCACACCGTGTCATATTGCTACAGGCTGTAAGAATAGCACGCCAGCGAGCCTCACCACGACGCTTCGTGATATCTTTGTAACGCTCCTTATCAATAAGGAGTTTGCTACAACGAATACATACACATCGGAGAATATTCAGTACAAGATGGAAGAATTGATAGTAATAGACAGGACGAGCAAGTTTCAAGTGACCAAAGTGGCCAGGGCAATTATGATTACTCTGTCCACAACTGCGACAACTCTTTCCATTATCTAAAACACCCATGCGAGGATCAAAGAGACCACCAATACGAGGTTCTGCACCATCGTACGTAGCACTACTTGTGATTTCAACAACAGAACGTTTTTCAATTTCCTCGGGACTAAATATGCCAAATTGAATCCCAACGATAGGTTCAATTTCAGAATTAGGTCTAACTAAACCAGATGGCATCTTCCTTTTAATTAGTGCGGGTTTTCTAAGTGGTTTCTGGGAAACCTTTTGGCTCAATTTTTTGAACATGCTTCATAATAAAACCGGAATATACCTAAAGTGTTTGTTTGTGAGTTGACTAGCATGAAACTCTGTATAATAGATCCTGCTTGTCATATTCCAACCTTTAAAGTTTTATTTCCAGATGCTGAAATTTTTTCGCATGAACCAGATGATAAATTTTATTATTTTGGCCACCCCACGAGAGAGCAAATTTTTAATCTATATAATTTTTACTACAGAACAGATTGGGAAAGTATTCATTCGAGCACATTTGATATAGTTTTTGTAGTTGCTCCTCTCATTGATTATTTTGGATTAGATGAAAATGGAAGCATGAAGCATAATATCTTTATGCGCAATAAAATACAAGAAATATTAGATAAAAATAAATTTAAGAAAGTAGTTCTTTTTGATATGTATGATTATGATATTGATCCTAATTTGCTAGGTTGTACATGGCCTATTGATGTATTTTTTAAAAGAAATTATAGCAAATCGAAGAAGTATAAAAGTAATGTGTTTCCTTACCCTTTTGTTTTATATATGAAACCTTGCCTCTTGCAGATGATTATTGCGACTAAACCAACTCTATTAGAAAAAAATAGGATTGATAAAGTATTGTGGTGTGGTACATTATTTAATCACGAAGATCCTCTTTATAATGTTTATAAGAATAGATTAGGGATTTATAATGAAATTAAAGATTCCCTGTTAACATTTTCAAGATTAACAAATGAAGACTATAAAAATTGGTTAAAAGTTTGTAAAATAGGAGTTGATTTAGTGGGTGTTGGAGAACCTAATAAACGTCTTTTTGAAATTCTGCAATCAGGCGCATTACTAATGACTATGTCAACAGACCTTGAATGGCCTTTTCCTGAAAGATTTGCTGAAGAAATTTATTTTTCAACTGGAGAAGAATTTAAGCAAAAAAGTTCAGCACTTTTAAAGGATCCAACTCTTTACCAAAAAGCACTCTCAATTCAGAATATAATAATTGAAAAATATTTTAATAAAGAATGGCTTGCTGCTTATATAGTCAAAACTGCTGGAATTTTTAACTACTGTACAAGAGATCTCATCACTTCTATTCAACAAAATAAACCTACTGTCTTTATTAAATTAGGCGACGGTGAGTTTTATTGTGCAAATAATCAACGAGGTCACAACTGTGACAGAGATAATTATTCAACCCAAAAAGGATTTGGTATTATTCATACTGTAAAATATATTACAGAAAATCATCCAAATGCCTATTTTGGCGTATGGTGGAATTTAGAAATAAAAAAATTTTGGGAATCTTGTACTTCAGTTCCGATTCAATGGAGAAATTATCATTCAATTCTTATGGATCATGAAGATATGAATTCAAGAAATACTAATTTTAAAAATAAAATTGAATTTTATAAGACAGTAAAAGATTCAACTCTAAAAAAAGTTTATATTTGTAATCCTCTTTTACAAAAGGTGAAATACCTTTTAAATGTAGATACATTATTATTTGTTCCCCTTAATAATTGGTTTGACACTGAATTTAATCGTTTGATAGAAGAGGCAAAAAAGGAATATGATGAAAAGGGGACCATATTTCTTTTTTCATGTGGAATGGGTGCAAAACCTTTGCTTTGTGAATTAGTAAAATTATGTCCTAATGGAATGTTTTTTGATGTTGGTTCTGCATTAGATTTTATTTGTACACAAAGAAATTCTCGTGGATGGAATTTTACCTATTCTGAAGTCAAAGAATCTTTTCAAGATTTATTGCCTGAAGATTGGGATGACCCCAAATATGATTTTATTGTGGAGTCAGCAAAGAATGAGTTAGGTGTACATGTATATTAATAAATATCTAAAACAAGTTTCAAATCAGATTTCATCATTTCTTTTACAAGGGCATCAAAGGAGGTTGTTGGTTCCCAATTGAGAACCTCTTTTGCTTTTTGTGCATTTCCAAGCAAAGTTGAAACTTCTGCAGGACGAAAAAACTCTGGATTGACTTTGACTATTAGATTGTTTGTAAGAATGTCATACCCTTTTTCATCAACACCTGTTCCTTCCCAACGGACCTTATTTCCTGTCGCATATTCATAGGCAATTTCAATAAAAGTGCGCACATCATGTTGTACCCCTGTTGAAAGAACAAAATCTTCGGGCGTCTCAACTTGCAACATACGCCACATTCCTTCAACAAAATCACGAGCATGACCCCAATCACGTTTCGCATCTAAATTCCCAATTTGAAGAACTTCTTTTGTCCCGTGAAGTAAATTAGATAATCCAAGTGTCACTTTTCGTGTAACAAAGTCTTCACCACGTCTGGGCGATTCGTGATTAAAAAGAATTCCATTTACAGCAAATAAATTATAACTTTCTCTATAATTTTTTACAATCCAAAAGGCGTACAGTTTCGCAACAGCATACGGGCTTCGTGGATAAAAAGGGGTTGTCTCTGTTTGTGGCATAGTTTGAACTTTTCCAAAGAGTTCAGATGTAGAGGCTTGATAAAACCGAATCCGTGACGTATCACGTTGGACTCGCATCCATTCCAAAATATAAAGCGGCCCAAGTCCGTCTGCTTTTGCTGTATAATCCGGCATTTTGAACGACTGGTGAACATGGCTTTGTGCAGCCAGATTATAGATTTCTAGTATTGCATTATCTTGTATCGGTGACCATATTGATGTTAATATATTTTGAATTGATGAAGCATCCGTGATGTCTCCGGTGTGAATTTGAAGATTAGGGTGCGTAAGAATATGACTAAGGCGTGTTGTGTTCTGATGATTCGATGTTCTACGAACTAATCCATGAACTTTGTAGTCCTTATTTAACAGAAATTCCGTTAGATAAGAACCATCTTGTCCTGTAATACCTGTTACAAATGCAATCTTCATCTGTATAAATAAGCACTATTTACTTTAGACCAAAATATCTTTCTTAGAGTAGAATGGATAAATTCCTAAGTGTTTTTGGATACCACAAACTTAAATTATTAGTCACTCAATTGAAGGCTGCGAATAGTTTAGCAGTTAGTTCGCAAGCAAGAAAGAATATCCTCGATGATATTCAAGTTCAAATTGACGAACAAAAGAAAATAAGAGAAACTCAAGAAGATGCGGATAAACTTTTTGCTATCCAACTTTTGCTCAATGTTCTTAAAGCAAAGGACATAGCAGATTTTAATGAGCAAAAGAGACTCTATGATGAATACTTCAGAACTTCTATACGAAACGCTCGTTTTGCCAATTCAGCGAATAAGCCCGCTCCGAAAACTATTAAACTAGCAAAACAAATTATTGATGAAAGTCTTGATAGTTTATTACGAATTGTTAGAGAAAAAGAAAGACAATCTCCTGAGTATATTGCCAAGAGAGAGGCTGAACGAAAACAATTTAGAGCAAATACTGCGAGAGAACTTGGTGGTATTATTTCATCAAGTATACGCAGCCAACTTCCTCCTAATCCTCCTGGAGTTGAAGATGATAGAGTAGCCAGATTGCGTGCGCAATTAAATGCAGAAGCACAACGAACTGAAGAAATGCGTTTGGCTAATTTGCGAGCAAGACTAAATGCTGCTATGGGAAGACCAGGAACGCAGGGTGGTAAACGAAAGACTACTCGTACTCGCAAAGCAAGAAAGGGTAAAAAGGGTACTCGCAAAGGAACGGGTCGCAAGCACTAAAGTGTTCCAGTAGCAAAGACACCAATACGTAGATTTGAATTATCAAAGGCTTCATAACAGAGTTTCTTAGAAACCTTTGATAAATCGAGGTGGGATGCCATACAATAAATACTACTTTCAAGCATGTGGATTTCTTTCGCATTTTCCATCAATGTTTTATAATGAAGTAAAGGAACATTTAACACAAGTTGTGCAAGTTCATAAAACTTGTGCTCAGGTGTATAATGATTTTCATTTAAATCAAGTAAAAGAGTTTCAGGTTGTTCGTTATTCAATTTCTCCCAAATGGGTAGTCTTTTGAATTGAGACTGTTGATGGATTAAAATGTAAGGAGTTGATTCAAAGTGTTTGTAAAGTTGGAGTGCCTCTGGAAGTGTTGGAATATGAAAATACTTCTTTTGGTACTCACGAGGGATACCCATATCATCGTAAAAGCAAAAAGGAAAGTCATAAATGGGGCTACGAACATGTTGACCACATCCATACATTGTCATATTTTCGGCTGTATTGTACCAAACCGCCGTTGGAAAAGGAGGAAGTAATTGTTCTCCAGGTAAACAAAAAAGTTTGATTGTTGGGTCATCCGAATACATGAGAGACACGTTGTGTCTATATTTTTCTTTACAAACAAGAATAATCTCATCATAACATGTGGATAGGTACCGCACCGCACCATTCATCCAAAACATATCTCCCAACCCTAAATGGGTATAGACAAACGCGCGCTTTTTCGCATATCCTTTCTGCTCACGCAGATTGGAAGCACAAATCGTATTGAGTTTTGCTTTGACGCGGAATCGGCGGTCATTTTCTTCCAAAATTTGTTTACAAAGTTTGCCTGCTTCTTCGTCTGGCAATCCCTTTCCATGAAATTTATCTTGTAAATTCCAAATTTCAAGATTAATTTCTCTCAATAATTTGTAAAAATAGGAATACTTTTCTCTATATTCTTTTAAAGAAGAATCAAGAACAGTATATTCCTTTTCACAGTCCTTCTTTCTCTCATCTGAAATTTTTTCAATCTTGATATCTAAGATTGTTAATTTATCAAGTGCTTCACCAATAGAAACAGGAAGAGTAATATCCATTTACTAGAATAAGAAACGAATCGTTTAGGATGAAAATTGACGCATGTTTCCCCCCTGCCACATGTAGATACAATGTCGTACACCTATCGTCTTGAACTACTTCCTACTGAACAAGGTGCTCTTTATTACAAGAGTAAAATTTATGAACAGAATGAAAATGCAGGAATTGATCTTTATCTAGTAAAAGAGTTTCCATTCAATTTTATAACGAATGGATTACCAACTCTTCTTGACCTAGGAACCTCTGCACGAATGGTTCGTATCAATCCCGATGGAACCGAAGAAGATGTACACTATTGGCTCTGTCCTCGTTCATCTATCTTTAAGACGGGTCTTATGATGGCAAATTCTCAAGGTGTAATTGACCGTTCGTATCGTGGAACTCTCAAAGCACCTGTATGGATGATTTCAAAGGCTGCTTTTAGTCAAACTATTTCAGATACCAATACGGAAGGAATGCGACTCTTTCAAATTGTAGCACCCGATATGGGGTGGATTCGTGAAGTTCGTGTTGTAGAAGCCTTGCCTCTAACAAATCGAGGAGAAGGTGGATTTGGAAGCACGGGCCGCTAACGCATGGGGCCGCTAACGCATGAGTCGCTAAAAACTGAAGGTTGGAAACCTAGGATAATAGTAGCCAAATGTCTCTTGAATTAGTTGTGGGTCCTATGTTTGCAGGAAAGTCATCCCATCTTCTAAGCATTATTCGAAGATATCAATCGATTCAATATCCTATTCTTATTCTTACATCCGCACTTGATAATCGGTACCAAGCAGATGCGATTCATAGTCATAATCATGAGAGTTTTCCTGCTCTTGCAGTTCCTGAACTAAAGTTTGTAAATACAAGAAAAGAATATTCAGAATCAAAAATTATTATTGTAGAGGAATCACAATTCTTTGAAGATTTATTTCAATTTGTTCTTCAAGCAGTAGAAAAAGATAATAAACATGTAATTGTTGTGGGACTTGATGGAGATTCAGAACGACGCCCTTTTGGACAGATTCTAAGATTAGTTCCTTACTGTGATAAAATTACAAAGATAACTTCATTCTGCTCAAAATGCGGTGATGGTACACCCGCTTTGTTCACCCATAGAAAGACAGATGAACAAAGTGTTATTAGTGTAGGAACTTCAAATCAATATGAACCGCTTTGTAGAAAGCATTTCCTAGAAGCAAAGAAAGGTTCCATGCGAGATTTTTTAAAAGAAAGGATGATGAAGAATGTTGCATCATGTGAAGAAATTGATTTAACGGTAGGTTGCTGAACGTTGGGGTTTCTGAGTATGCCAGTGATACGTAATATAATGATAATCGGTATTTGGTGTTTCCCATCGCTGACCTCCATTCATATACTGAAGAGGACGAAGTGTAACTCTTTTTTCATAATTTTTCATAATATAATGGAAATATAATTCATAATCTGCTGCTCCTGATTGTTCTTTAAGAGTAACACAATCAAGATAAGCCTCCCAGAAAGGTTTCTTATGATATTGTTCAACTTTATCCATAAGTTCACCAATAATTTGTTTGTTAAAGATCATACAATTGACAATTCCAGAAAAGTTTCTCTTCCAAGGTTCAAATGAAGGATGAAGACGTTTCATGTGGTCAAAATAAGGTTGGTGAATTTCATGATTTTTATCAAGAAGGAATTTTTCTCCTTCCATGAATTTTACTCTTCTATAAAAAACAACATCCGCATCTACAATTACGCAATTTTCAAGAGCACCTGAAATCATAAGAGGCGCGTAGAGTTTTACAAGTTGTTGAAGATACCATCCTGCTCGTTTCTCACTTGTTCGTTTCGCAACTTCTTCACGAGTAAAAGGAAAAAGACTCTCATCAATCACAAAGACACCCTGAATTTCCACAGGTTTATGTGCAATTACAAAAATGTGACGAACACCATTTACCCATTGGCGAACAGAGGCAATACAGCGGCCAACAATATCTTCATCTTTTGGACCAAGTGGAATAATAACATCTACAGACATTTCTACCCATTCTACAGAGATGTCTTTAGACGGATTCATTCATAAAATTGATGTGGATGCTCAGTATATCCAAGGTACAACGATGCTTGCAACGAAAGATTATAAACATTTTAAAATTGTTTCACAGCAGGGTGAGATTTTGTTCGAATTTGAAGGTGCAAATCAGACAGGTAAAGCACTTCCAGGAGATTTCGTGGAACAAACAGAAATGGGTTGTAAACTTTTGAAACGAACTGCACATCCTCCATTGGTGGGAATTGTACATTTTGATAGCAAAGTAAAACATGGGTTTACATCTCGAAATGTTCCCATTTATTTATTCACTCCTTTGAATGAATCCTATCCTTGTTTCCTTGTTGGTTCTTCTCTAAAAGAAAGAACAAATCATTTAGGAGTGGCAACCTTTGAAACTTGGGAAACAACAACCTTTCCTCGTGGCTCTCTTCAAAAGATTTTAGGGGCATGTGGACAAGAAAGCATTGAAAAAGAAGCACTTGCAATCCAGTATTCTCCTTGGGTTCAGAAGCACAAAGACATTCCTCTTCGTCTTGAACTTCCTTCTAAAGAAAATAGATTTATCCTTGATGTTCCTACAATCAATATTGACCCTGTAGATTGTAGAGATATTGATGATGTTCTTTCTTTATGGAAAGAAGGTGATAAGTGGAGAGTTGCAATAAGTATTGCGGATGTTGCAGGACTCTATTTGCTGAATCCGTTTATGAAATTTGCAGAAAAGGTTGGACAAAGTCTTTATCAAGATGGAAGACTTATCCGCCCCCTCTTTGAACATTGCGTAACTTATGGAATGTCTCTCAATCCTGGTGAAGAACATTATGCAGTGTCTTTGCTATTTGATTGGGATGGTCAACAAATTTCGAATTTAGAATGGAAAGAAACACTTGTTACAAATAAAGCAAGTTATACATACGAAAATTGCTACGATGCAAAAGAGATTGATATTCGTATTCTTAAAGAAATTTGTACAGCCCTAGGTGAAGATTCAGAAGATTCCCATAAATGGATTGAATGTTTAATGCTCTTTTATAATACAGAAGCAGCAAAACTTCTTGTTCAAAAAGGACAAGGCCTTTTGCGCGCGCATTCCGCACCTGAACAAGAGAAATTAGAACTTTATGAAAGGCTAGGACTTCCTGCAAAAGAACTGGCTTTTCCTGCTGCAACCTATGTACCTGTAGGAGAAGACTCAGTAAAACACTGGGGATTAGGAAAAGATGTGTATTGTCATGCTTCTTCACCTATTCGTAGATTTGCTGATGTTCTCAATCAGATTGTATTGAAAGGATATTCTGTTGAGGAGTGGAGAGAATATGCGTACAAATTGAATACATATCAAAAACGAGCAAAACAACATGATAGAGATTTATTCTTTCTTCAACAACTCTTTCAAAATAAAACTAAAGAGATTGAAGGAATTGTTGTTGGAGAAAAAATGTATATTCCAGAATGGAAACGCTTTGTGCGGGTGAATACTTGTAAACAAGAGGGAGAAAAGGTGAAGTTGCGATTTTATGCGCGCATGGGTGAACGAAGATGGAAAGATAGAATTGTGTTTGAAGAATTAAATGCGTAAGTAAAGACTATCAGGAATTACAATATCACGAAGAAGCCTCTGCTGCAAACCTTCCATTTTTTCTAAGATTTGTGTATTTTTGGTATACGTGGCAAGATTTGTCCATTCTTCAACTAAATTGGCCATTTTGAGAATTGCGCGGATGAAGTTTCCTTCATAAATTTCATAAGAAGCACAGAGTTCTGCTGCTGAGACATCTTCAGTAATCCATCGCCAAATAAGGTCAATCCAACCGCTGTTCAAATCCCAAAAGCCTTCAGGGCTCTTACATGCATGTTTCTTTTCTGCATTCCAAAATGTGTCTACAAAGGAATCTAATTTGTGAAGTGATTCAATTACTTGTGAAGGAATTTGAAGAGAATCTAAACTTGGCATTGAATCAGAATCGGCTTTCTCCATTAGGAAAGCAGAAAGAAAGGCTACAATTTCTTCTCCTGAAAGATTTTCACAAAGATTATTTGTAAAGGCTTCTGCTAACAGAAGTGGATGACCTTCATTAATTTCTGTTGCAAGAATTCCCTTTTCTGATAGATGATTGGATGAAAGTTCATAGGGTGAGTCAAAGGAAGTAAGAAATCCAGTTGATTGAAGAACATTGAGAAATGGAATCACATGGGAACTGTATTCATTTAATTCTTCAAGTGTAGCCTTTTCTTCTTCTAGTTTTGCTTCAAGTGTTTTGTATTCTTTATAAGTCTTCCATTGGAGATCATAAATTGGAGATTGGTGTTTATTTCTCCAAGCCTCCAGTTTTTTCTGTGCATCTTTCTTTGCAGCATTTGTAGAACTTTTAAAAGTGCTCTCCAAAGTTTCACGAAGTTGCATATCTTCTTTTTGTGAATCTGAAAGATTTAATGAGTGAATCTTTTCTTGAAGAGATTGGATTTCTTTTTCGGTGGATTCTCTGAATTGTTGCGTTTGACGAAACCAATAGGATTGTTCCATAAGACGCAACCAATTGAGATTTCCAGATTGAAGTGTCTTGAGAAGAAAGTCATAATGGAAACTCATACGAGATGTAATTGATTTTTTGTGTCCTTTCAGCATACTCTGAAGTTCTCCTATACTCACAGGGTCTCGTTCAGGCACATAGAGCACCAAACCTTCTTTATCTTTGCCTCGACGACCTGCGCGGCCTGCCATTTGAATATATTCATCTGTATCAAGAATTCTATGACCACCAGATTCTTCATCAAACTTATGGAATCCAGTAAAGATAACTGTCTTGGTTGGCATATTAATGCCAACAGCAAATGTTTCAGTTGCAAAGAGCACTTTGATGAGCCCTTTTCCAAAGAGAATTTCTACAATTTCTTTTAGCAAAGGAAGTAAACCACTGTGGTGAAAGGCAATTCCACGTTCGAGGAGTGAAACGAGAGTGAAATATTGAGGAACTTTTTCAAAGACAGAAGGAAATCTGTGAAGATGAAAGCGTACAATATGTCTTACTGAGGCACTTTCTTGACCAGTAAGATAAGAACCTTCCAATTTATTCGCAAATGCTTCACAGCCTTTTCTTGAGAAGGAGAATACAAGTGCAGGAAGAAGTTCCTTTTCTTCAAGATTGCGAAGAGTTTCATTCAATGTATGTTGAAAGGAAACAGGTTTCTTTGTTCCTTTGATAGTAGGATCTTCATATCCACCTGCTCTTCTTCCTGCGACATTTTGCTTGTGTTGTTTGTATTCATCTTCTTGGTGCTTTCTTGATTTTAACCAATTATTGTAAGTTTCAGCATAAAATACTTCTTTGTGATCCATAATTGTATAGGGATTTTTTCCCATTAAAATAGAGTGTGTAAGAGGAACAATTCTGTATTGAGTTGAAATTAGATGAATAGGTTTTTGTTTGAGTTCGCCCAACCAAGAAGCAAAGAGTTCTGGTTGTTCAATCGTAGCAGAAAGAAGAACAAGATTTACAGAACAAGGTAGAAGAATTATTGTTTCTTCCCAAACACGACCTCTTTCTTTATTGTTAATATAGTGAACTTCATCAAAGATAACTGCATCC
>JACCDP011356058.1_pt1 | contig 15082 bp, 12 predicted proteins | sample 7445841 | NCBI WGS metagenome assembly JACCDP01 (sample SAMN15323441, study PRJNA562643) | freshwater metagenome | isolation source: river surface water | place: USA:Blue River Watershed | collected 2017-08-17 | reverse complement strand
CCCGTGCCGCCGCCCATGCCGGCGGCGATGAATACCATGTGCGCACCACGCAGCGCATCTTCGATACGACTGCGAGTTTCTTCGGCAAGCTGGCGACCAAGTGCGGGTTGCATGCCGGCGCCCAAACCAGACTCGCCGATCTGAATCACGTTATGGGCTTTGGAAAGGGACAATGCCTGCGCATCGGTGTTGGCGACGATGAACTCGACGCCAGCTACGCCCTTGTTAATCATGTGCTGAACGGCATTGCCGCCAGCACCACCGACACCAACCACTTTGATGATCGTGCCTTTTGTCGTTTCCAGCATATCGATTTCCATGATGACTCCCTTTGTGGTGCAGTTTCTAGTCGTTAACCGCCACATGGCGTGACGGCTAGCAACTAACAACTGCGTGGTTAAACAAACACTTGATGACTGGTTTTACCTGCTGCATTCACTACTGCTACCCGATAAACAAAAAACGTAAACTCAAAAATTCCCCATGAACCATTCCTTCATTCTTTCCCACAGCGCCTTGGCAGAACCACCATGACGCGTAACAACCTGACCACGCAAATACTGACGCTTCGCTTCCATCAGCAAGCCCAGTACCGTTGCGTAGCGCGGGCTACGTACGACATCGGTCAATTGGCCGTGATAATCCGGCTCACCCACACGCGCAGGCTTGAGGAAAATATCTTCAGCCAGCTCGCACATGCCCGGCATCAGCGCACTGCCACCGGTGATGACGATGCCGGACGACAGCACTTCCTCGAAACCAGATTCGCGCACTACCTGATGCACGAGCGAGAACAATTCTTCGACGCGCGGCTCGATCACCGCAGCCAGCGCCTGACGTGACAAGGCGCGTGGCCCGCGATCACCCAGACCGGGCACATCAAAGGTCTCGCCCGGATCGGCAAGCACCTGCTTGGCGACGCCATACAGCACCTTGATTTCTTCGGCCTCTGCCGTTGGTGTACGCAAGGCCATGGCAATATCGTTGGTGATCTGATCGCCACCAATCGGCAGCACCGTGGTGTGACGAATCGCACCTTCGGTGAAGATCGCGACATCCGTCGTGCCACCACCGATATCAACCAGCACTACACCCAATTCTTTTTCATCGGCAGTCAGCACGGCATCGGCTGAGGCACGGCCCTGCAAAATCCAGTCCGTGACTTCGAGTCCGCAGCGGCGCACGCACTTGATTACGTTCTGCACTGCTGACACCGCACCAGTGACGATATGCACCTTCACCTCAAGGCGTACACCACTCATGCCAATCGGCTCGCGCACGTCTTCCTGATTGTCGACAATGAATTCCTGCGGGATCGTGTGCAGCAATTGCTGATCGGTCGGAATATTCACTGCGCGCGCCGTTTCGATCACGCGCGCCACATCGGTAGCGGTGACTTCCTTGTCCTTGATCGCGACCATGCCGCGTGAGTTAAAGCTGCGGATGTGACTGCCCGCGATACCGATCCAGACATTGCGTATCTGACAGTCCGCCATCAGCTCGGCTTCTTCCAGTGCACGCTGTATCGATTCGACCGTGGACTCGATATTGACCACCACACCTTTTTTCAGGCCCTTGGATTCATGCTGACCGAGACCGATAACTTCATGGCGGCCATCCGGCAGCACCTCGGCGACGACTGCCACCACTTTCGATGTACCGATGTCGAGACCTACGATCAGGTTTTTTGCGTCTTTCGTCATAGATTTTCTGGCTTGTTATGTGTTGTCTCGTTCGTATTTACGTGTTTGCTTATTCGCTCTGGCATCGCATTACTCATTCGTCCGTCGTCTGACTGCTGGCATTCGCGTTCATCATGTCGCACTCTCTGCATCCGTGACTGGCACGGCCACCGGCGCGCTCTGACCTCGTCGCCGCAAGGCAAGGCCATTCGGATAACGCAAATCGACGCTGCCTATCTGGCCCGCCATCGCCACTGACAACTGCGGATATACGCTCACGAACCGATGGATGCGCGCTTTGAGCACTTCGCGCTCGGCTGCACGACCAAGATGCAGCGTGATGCCATTGTCCAGTCGCGCTGTCCATGCATAGCGCTGCGACAGCGACAGCGATCGCGGCGTCAGATGCAGTGGCGCGAGCCAGTTGCGCAAATCCGCCAGTCTTGCAGCGACCTCATGCGCACTGTCATCTGGCCCATCCAGCTCGGGCAATTTGCCTTCCACCTCGGCTTCGGCCTCCGCCAGATTGGCGGTGAATACAAAACCATCGGCAGAAATCAGTCTCCCTTCTTCTCCCCAGGTACCGAGCACCTTGTATTCTTCGACTGTCACGACCAGCTTGTTCGGCCACTCGCGCCGCACTGATGCACGCTGCACCCAAGGTACGGTTTCGAATGCGGCACGAATTGCCTGCAAATCGGCGGTAAAGAAATTGCCGCGAATGCGCGGCAGCGCGGCACTACGCACCGTGACTGCATCGACATACCGCAGCGATGCACCTTTCACCGCACGTACTTGCACCACACGAAAATCAAACATGGGTTGACGCGCCATCCATTTGTAGCCGCCATACAGCAGGCAGAGCATGAGCACACCGAGCATGGCTCGGGTGATCGTGTTCAATGTCCTGATGTCATTCCACATGTTTCGTCTTTTCCTTGACCTGTCTTTTAAACTTTCCAGTCCGGCGAAGGCTGCAGATCCAGCGCCGCCATGCGCAACAACTCCACACACAAGGTTTCATACGGCATGCCTGCGGCCGCAGCCGACATGGGCACGAGCGAGTGACTGGTCATGCCGGGCGAAGTATTGATCTCGAGCAGATAAGGCTGGTTATCCTTCGCACTCACCATCACGTCAGCGCGCGCCCAGCCACGACAGCCCAGCGTGCGATAGCTCTCGAGCACCAGCTGCTGTATTTGCTGTTCCTGCGCTGGCGGCAATTCACTGGGACAGAGATACTTCGTCTCATCGGAAAAATATTTGTTCTGATAGTCGTAATTCGCATCGGGTGCCACGATGCGCACCACGGGCAGCGCGCGCGCGTTTTCACCTGCGCCGAGTACAGGACATGTCAGCTCCATGCCGCTGATGAACGCTTCTGCCATCACGGCCGTGTCGAATTTGGCTGCCTGCGCATACGCCTGCGGCAGTGCTTCGACGGTGGTGACTTTGGTAAGACCCAGCGTGGATCCCTCATGGGCGGGCTTGACGATCAGAGGCAATCCGAGACGCTTTGCAATCGCAGACCAGTCGCTGTCCGCAGCAAGCATCACAAAGTCGGGAGTCGATAAGCCGCTGTGCAGCCATACGCGCTTGGTCATCGCCTTGTCCATCGCAATCGCCGAGGCCAATACGCCTGGCCCGGTATAAGGAATACCGAGCTGCTCAAGTGCGCCCTGCAGCGTGCCGTCTTCACCATAACGGCCATGCAGTGCGATGAAGACACGATCAAATTTTTCTGCGGCGAGTTCAGCCAGCGAGCGTTGCGCCGGATCGAAGGGATGTGCATCAATGCCTTGCGACTGCAGCGCCTTGAGCACGCCTGCGCCGGACATGAGCGAGATTTCCCGTTCGGCAGAACGCCCGCCAAACAAGACGCCGACCTTGCCGAATTCTTTGTTCAGTGCGCCAGTCATGCGGACACCTGCGCTGTCAGTTGTTGCAGCTGTGCGGGGACATTCGCAATCGAACCCGCGCCCATGGTCATCACAATGTCACCGTCATTGGCCATCTTGAGCAGCGTTTCAGGCATCTCGGCGATATCTTCGACAAATACCAGCTCAGTCTTGCCAACCACGCGCAGCGCATGCGCCAGCGAGCGACCATCTGCGGCAGGAATGGGTTGCTCGCCTGCGGGATACACATCAGCGAGTACCAGCACATCGACACTGGACAGCACTTTGACAAAATCTTCAAACAAGTCACGCGTACGTGTGTAGCGATGCGGCTGAAACGCCAGCACCAGTCGCTGACCGGGAAACGCACCACGAGCAGCCGCAATCGTTGCAGCAGTTTCTACCGGATGGTGGCCATAGTCATCGACCAATGAGAAGCTGCCACCGGAAGGCAATGGCAGCTTGCCGTATTTGGTGAAACGTCGACCAACACCGGTGAATTCCTGCAGCGCTTTTTGTATGTGGGCGTCAGCAACATCAAGTTCGCGAGCAATCGCAATCGCTGCGCACGCGTTCTGTACATTGTGCATACCCGGCTGATTGAGTCGCACCGAGAGCGGTGGATAATCTTTTTGCACCACCGTGAATTCCATATGACCATTGACGGCGCGCGCATCAACAGCACGCACATTGGCGTCCGGATGGAAGCCATAAGTCATCACCATCTTGGAAATGAAGGGCATAATTTCGCGCACATTCGCGTCATCAATGCACAAGATGGCGACGCCATAAAATGGCAGTCGTTGAGTAAATTCGATAAAGGCCTGCTTGAGCTTGGCGAAACTGTGATCGTAGGTCTCCATGTGATCGGCATCGATATTGGTGATGACTTCGATCACGGGCGACAGGTTCAGGAAAGACGCATCGGATTCATCAGCCTCGGCGACAATAAAGTCACCGGCACCCAGCTTGGCATTCGCACCCACGCTGTTGAGTCGACCACCAATCACAAAAGTGGGATCGAGGCCGCCCTCGGCGAGAATGCTGGCCACCAGACTGGTGGTCGTAGTTTTGCCATGCGTGCCGGCGATTGCAATGCCACGCTTGAGTCGCATTAACTCGGCGAGCATGACTGCACGCGGCACAATGGGCACATTCCGCGCGCGTGCCGCAAGTACTTCAGGATTGCTAGGCTGTACTGCAGTGGATGTCACGATCGCATCTGCGCCATCCACGTTTTCAGGCGAGTGGCCGATGCGTATGCAGGCACCGAGATCCGCCAGACGTCGACTCGCGGCATTGCTGCTGAGGTCGGAGCCGGAGACGGTGTAGCCGAGATTGAGCAACACCTCGGCGATGCCGCTCATACCGGACCCGCCTATGCCAACAAAGTGAATATGTTTAACCCTGTGTTTCATATCGTTCCAAGTTCTTCCAACACGAGCGCAATCGCTTCATTCGCATCACGCTTTCCTTGCGCATAAGCTGCTTCCGCCATCTGCAGGCAGCGCTCGCGGGTGAGTGTCTGCAGCAATGTGGCAAGCGTGTCTGGCTTCAAGTCAGACTGCGACAAGTGAATACCTGCCTGTCCTTTTTCCATCCACTGCGCGTTATTGCGCTGATGCGATGTGGTCGAGACCACCAAGGGCACCAGAACGCTGGCAACACCCGCTGCACATAATTCAGTGACCGTGATTGCGCCGGCACGGCAGATCACCAGATCAGCCGCTGCATAGCGCGCTGCCATGTCATCAATAAAATCCACCACCTCGGCTTGCACACCTGCCTGCGCATAGCTTTCTTTCAGCGCGGCGATGTGGGCGCGACCTGATTGATGCACTATTCGGGGTCGCTGCTCTGCAGATATTTTGGCCACTGCTGCAGGTACAACCTCATTCAAGATCTTCGCGCCCAAACTGCCGCCAATGATCAGCACATTCAGCGGACCTGATCGTGTGCGATAACGCTCAGCCGGCGCGGACAGTTGGCTGATTTCGCGACGTACCGGATTGCCGGTGACTTGCGCCTTGCTGCCAGTGACCGTCGTGTCCGCATCAAAACCAAACAAAATCTTTCGCGCAAAGGGCAGTAAGGCCTTGTTCGACATCAGCAGCGCCGCATCGGCATTCATCAGTGCCAGAGGCTTACCCAACCATGCAGCCATCATGCCGCCCGGTACCGTCACATAACCCCCCATACCGAGCACCACATCGGGTGCACGCGAACGAAGAATCGCTCTGCAGCGCAAAAAGCCTGCCGCCAGTTTGAAAACACCGGTCACCGTATGCATCACACCTTTGCCACGCAGACCACTGAAATCAATCGCATCAAATGCAAGGCCATGGCGTGGCACGATCTCCGCCTCCATGCCGCGCTGCGTACCCAACCCCGACACCTGCCAACCACGCGCACGCATGGTGTCAGCGATCGCAAGGCCAGGAAAAATATGCCCGCCCGTTCCCGCTGCCATGACCATGAGGTGTTTCATGCGCGGCCTCCGCGCGGTAAAGCATTTTGGCTCCGGCCGGACGCTAAAGCGTCCTTAACTTTGCTGCGCAAAGTTAGCCTGCACCGAAATAGAGTTCTCATGCGCGGCCTCCGCGCATGAGAACTCTATTTTCGTAATCGATACGCAGCAGAATCGCGATGCCTATGCAATTGGTGACAATGCCCGAACCACCAAAACTCATCAGTGGCAAAGTAAGTCCTTTGGTGGGCAGCAAGCCAAGATTGACGCCCATGTTGATGAAAGCCTGCACGCCAATCCAGATGCCTATGCCTTTGGCAACCAGACCGGCAAAGAATTTTTCGGTAGCGATGGCTTGTCTGCCAATATCGAAAGCGCGACGAACAATGAAATAGAACAGGAAAGTGACCAGCAAGACACCGGCCAGTCCGAGTTCTTCGCCAATAACTGCCATCAGAAAATCGGTGTGTGCTTCGGGCAGGTAGTGCAGTTTTTCCACGCTGCCACCCAAACCAACGCCAAACAATTCACCGCGACCGAAAGCAATGAGTGAATGCGAGAGCTGGTAGGCCTTGCCGAGTACGTTGCCATCAGCCCAGGGATCAAGATAGGCCGTCAGTCGCTCGCGACGCCATGGCGAGAAAAGTATGATGAGACTGAACACGGAGGCCAGGACGCCAGCAATGCCGCCGAACCAGACGATATTGAAACCACCCAAAAACAAAATACCCATCGCGATACACACGACTACGCCGGCCGCGCCCAGATCGGGCTGCAGCATCAACAAGCCACCGGCGAGTCCGACCGCACCGGCCATGGGCAGGAAACCTTTGGTGAGTTTGTGCATGTACTGCTGCTTGCGGACGGTGAAGTCCGCAGCGTAGATGACCATCATCAGCTTGAGTATTTCGGAAGGCTGCAGTCGTATAGGCCCGATGCTGATCCAGCGGCGTGCGCCGCCTGCATCTTTACTGAGTCCGGGAATCAGGACCACGATCATCAGAAATAGCGAGCCAAGAAAAAGATATGGCGCGACCTTCTCCCACTGCTCAATGCGAATGCGGAAAGCCATCAACCCGGCAAAAATGCCAATCACGATGTAAGCCGACTGCCGTACCAGAAAATAATGACTGGAGGCGTCCTGGTATTTTTTGGTTTCAGTGAGATTGATCGACGCGGAGTACACCATTACCAAACCAATCAGCAGCAACAGGAAGGTCACCCAGACCAGCGCCTGATCGTACTCGAGCATGCTCGAGCGCTGCCCCAGCTTCAGCTCGGCGCTGTTCTGCTCGCTTTCACCGAAAAATGGCAGACTCATCTTCATGCCAGCACCTCGCCACGGCTGGCAGCCAGTTCATGGACCGCATCTGCAAATACCTGTGCGCGATGCCCGTAGTCTTTGAACATGTCGAAGCTGGCGCAGGCGGGCGACAACAATACGGTGTCGCCTTCGCTGGCGATTTCTGCGGCACGTTGCACGGCTTGTTCCAGCGTCCAGCAATCCGTGAGTGTGACGCCAGTATCGGCCAGTGCCGCACGAATGGCGGGTCCATCTCGACCAATCAGCATCACCGCACGCACATGATGTTTCACTGCGGGGGCCAATGGCGCAAAATCCTGACCCTTGCCATCGCCGCCGGCAATCAGAATCAGATGCGCACGTTCGCTTTGCCCCAGACCTTCGATTGCAGCAACCGTCGCGCCGACATTGGTACCTTTGCTGTCATCGACATAATCAACACCACCGACGGTCGCAATCAGCTCTACGCGATGCGGCTCGCCACGATACTGACGCGCTGCATGCAGCAAAGGTGCCAGCGACAAGCCAATCGCACGGCAAAGTGCCAGCGCCGCTAGCACGTTAGTCGCGTTGTGCTGACCACGAATTTTCAGGGCATCCGCAGGCATGAGTCGGTTCATGAACAACTCGACCTCGCCTGCAGCCTTGCCACGTTTTTTCTTTTCACCTTCTTCAGTGCCTACCGCCAGCATCAGCCACTGCATGCCGTGCTCGGTCGACAAACCCAGACTGTCAGGCTCGCTCGGAAGATCAGTGCCAAAACTGACGCAATGAGCTTTCGGGCTAACCATCTTGATGCTGCGTTCATCGTTGCGATTGAGTACGCGCACGGTATCAGGGCCGAAGATACGGGCTTTGGCATCGGCATAGGCCTTCATGTCACCATGCCAGTCGAGGTGATCTTGCGTGACATTGAGTACCGTGGCCGCATCCGCATTGAGACTGAAGGTAGTGAACAGCTGGAAGCTGGACAATTCCAATACCCAGCACTGCGGCAGTTCATCGTGTGCCATGGCATCGCGCAATACGTCCAGTGCAGCGGGACTGATGTTGCCTGCGACTTTGACGGACAAGCCTGCAGCACGGCACAGCTGACCCGTGAGACTGGTGACCGTGGTTTTGCCATTGGTGCCTGTGATGGCGATGATTTTTGGCTGGTAATCACGCTCGGCTTTCAGTGCAGCCAGTGCTTGCGCGAAGATTTCAATTTCACCCCAGACCGGAATATTTTTTTCCTGCGCTGCAGGCAAGATTGCGACAAGTTCATTGAGTGGCGATAGCCCCGGGCTGACCGCGACCAGATCCACGCCCTCAAGCAAGGCAGCATTGAATTCACCAGGGATGAATTCCGCCTGCGGACAAGCCTCTTTGAGTGCAGCCAAACGTTCAGGACCCGGACGCGTATCGGCGACGCGCAGACGCGCACCAGCTTGCGCAAGCCAGAGCGCCATCGCCAGACCGGATTCACCGAGTCCGAGTACCAATACGTGTTTGTTCCGATAGTCCATATCGCTTTACCGCAATTTCAAGGTCGACAATCCAACCAGCACCAACATCATCGTGATAATCCAGAAACGCACGACCACCTGCGTTTCTTTCCAGCCTTTTTGTTCAAAGTGATGATGCAAGGGCGCCATCAGCAGCACGCGCTTGCCAACTCCGGTACGCATCTTGGTGTATTTGAAATACGCTACCTGCAGCATCACCGACAAGGTTTCAACGACAAACACGCCACCCATAATGAAGAGCACGATCTCCTGACGTACGATGACGGCGATCGTGCCCAAGGCACCACCGAGCGCCAGTGCGCCAACATCGCCCATGAAGACTTGCGCGGGGTAGGCGTTAAACCACAAGAAGGCCAGACCGGCCCCGGCCATCGCACCACAAAAAATCAGCAAATCGCCCGCACCCGGTATATGCGGAATCAGAAGGTATTTCGAATAGGTTGCACTGCCGGTGAGATAGGCAAACAAACCCAGTCCTGAGCCCACCATCACGGTGGGCATGATGGCCAAGCCATCCAGACCATCAGTGAGATTTACCGCGTTGCTGGTACCGACGATCACAAAATAAGTCAGTGCGATAAAACCCCAGACGCCCAGCGGATAGGTAATCGTTTTGAAGAAGGGCACAATCAAATCGGTCTTGGGAGGCAGTTCCATTGCAAAACCGGATTGCACCCATTCGGTAAACAAGGCCCAGACTTTGAGATTGGTAGGACCCGATACCGAAAACGCGAGATAGAACGCTGCAAGCAGACCAATGAGCGACTGCCATAAATACTTCTCGCGCGACGCCATGCCATTCGGATCTTTGTAAACCACCTTGCGATAGTCATCCACCCAGCCAATCACGCCAAAGCCCAGCGTGACGATCAATACCGGCCAGACAAAACGGTTGCTCCAGTCACCCCACAACAGCGTAGAGACTGCAATACCAATCAGGATCAGCGCGCCACCCATGGTGGGTGTACCGGATTTGATCAGATGCGTTTGAGGTCCATCGGTACGCACGGCCTGACCCACCTTGAGCGTCGTGAGCATGCGAATCACCGCCGGACCAGCGATGAGACCGATCAACAAAGCAGTCAGCGTTGCAAACACGGCTCGGAAGGTAATGAAGTTGAAGACGCGTAGTGCGCCGACCTGATCCTGAAAATGTTGGGCGAGCCAGAGCAGCATTTCAATGGCCTCCCGTCGGCTGACCGGTCAGATGATTGACGACGCGCTCCATCTGCATGAAGCGCGAGCCCTTGACCAGGATGCTGGCACCAGCGGGTACGCCGGTGATCACTGCGGTGAGTTTGTCCATATCGTCGAAATGCACGGCACCCTGACCGAACGCCTGTGTCGCGTGACGTGCCAGTGTGCCGAGAGTGAACAGACGATCAATGCGATGCGCGTGGGCGTAAGCACCGATCTCTTCGTGAAATGCAACGCCTTCGCTGCCGACTTCACCCATGTCACCCAGCACCAGTGTGCGAGGTGCTGGCGCTGCGGCCAGTACATCAATAGCAGCGCGTACCGAATCGGGATTGGCGTTGTAGGTATCATCAATGACCAAGGCACCACTGGCGGCTGTCTTGCGCTGCAGTCTGCCGGCCACCGGCGAAAAACTCTCAAGACCGCGTGCGATGCTGGTCGCATCAATGCCAATGGCCAACGCAGCAGCACAAGCGGCGAGCGCATTGCGTACGTTATGTACACCAGCGGCAGACAGCCGCACTTTGAATTGGGTATCAGGTGCGCTGATCATGATCTGGCTGCCAAAATCTTCTGCCTGCCATTGCGCACTGATATCGCACGATGCCTTCAAACCGAAGCTGCAGACTCTGCGCTTGTTGGCATAGTCTTTCCAGAGTGATGTGTATTCCTCATCACCGGGAAAAATCGCTGCACCTGCATCGCCGAGTCCGCGAATCACCGCACCATTTTCTTCAGCAACCGCAGCGACGCTGGCCATGAATTCTTGATGCTCGCGCTGCGCGTTATTGACCAAACCGACTGTGGGTTCGGCAATCTCGGTCAGACGAGCGATTTCACCGGGATGATTCATGCCCATTTCGATCACTGCAGCGCGATGATGGGCTTCAAGTCGAAACAAGGTAAGCGGCACACCAATATCATTGTTCAGGTTGCCGCGTGTCGACAGATAATTATCCTGACCATAGGCTGCCGCAAAAATCGAGGCAATCATTTCCTTGACGGTGGTCTTGCCGTTGCTGCCGGTAACGCCGACCACGGGTATCGCAAAACGCCGACGCCAGACTTGTGCGATCTGTCCCAGTGCATGACGGGTGTCGGGGACGATCAGTGCAGGCAAAGAAAAATCATCGGGCACTCGCTCGGCCACGACTGCTGCAGCGCCACGGCTGACGACTTGCGACAGAAAATCATGTGCATCGAAACGTTCGCCGCGCAGTGCCACAAACAGATTGCCGGCAGCGATGGTTTGACTATTGGTCGAGACGCCTGAAAATTGTGCCGGCGCAGTCATGCGCGCACCTGCAATCGAAGGCAGCAGATCAGCAAGACTTGCCTGCATCAATGGCCTCCATTACGAGTAGCACGCGTGGCAAGCGCCAGCGCAGCATGATCGGCATCGCGAAACGCAAGGCGACGACCTTTGATTTCCTGATAGTCTTCGTGACCTTTACCTGCCACCAGCACCACATCATTTTTCCCGGCATGACGAATCGCATGCAGGATGGCACTGGCACGATCTTCAATGATTTGCAGCTTGGCGCCCGCAGGTTCAGCGCCGGCGACGATCTGTGCAATGATGTCTGCAGGGTCTTCGCTGCGCGGGTTGTCGCTGGTGATGACCAGGTGATCAGCCAGCAATGCTGCCGCACCCATGGGTGCGCGCTTGCCCGCATCACGATCGCCACCGCAACCAAACACGCACCACAATTCACCATGTCGCAACTGCGCGACGGGGCGCAGCGTCTGCAATGCCTTCTCGAGTGCATCCGGCGTGTGCGCATAATCAATCACCGCCAATGGCGCCTCCACACCGCCCATCTGCTGCATGCGTCCGGGCACCGCCACCAGCGACTCGAGTGCCGACACCACGGTCTGCCATGACATACCCTGACTGAACATCACGCCGGCAATCGCGAGCACATTACTGACGTTGAATCGACCGATGAGCTGCGTTCGAACTGCGCCCTGACCCGACGGGGAATGCAGCATGAAAGTCGTACCGTGCTGACTCACGCGTATATCCGATGCGCTCAACAGACCGAAGCCCTGAGGGCTCTCCGACAGATGATCTGGCTCGACACTGTAGCCAGTCACGGCGAGAGCAGGATGTTTTTTGCGTAGATGCGTCAGCAGCCGCTGACCCATTGCATCATCCAGATTAATCACCGCGTGCTTGAGACCCGGCCAGTCGAAGAGCCGTGTTTTTGCAGCTTCATAGGCTTCCATGGTGCCGTGAAAATCCAGATGATCACGACTGAAATTGGTCAGCACCGCGACATCCACATGCAGCTCATGCATGCGTCGCTGAACAAGACCAATGGATGACGCTTCGATGGCGAGTGCTACCGCACCTTGCTTTTTCTGTTCAGCCAGTTCGCGATGCAATTGCACGGCATCGGGCGTGGTAAAGCCAGTCGCATTGAAAATGCCGCTCGCACCGTTGCGCCATTGCCCTGCGCCCAGCGTGCCAATGACGGCAGTGTTCATGCGCTGCAGGGACAGTGCCTGACCCAGCCACTGCGTGCAGGATGTTTTGCCATTCGTACCCGTCACCGCGATGCACAACATGTCGCGATCAGGTTGACCGTACCAGTCATGCGCAATACGCCCGGCTGTCTTTGCCAGATCATGCACGGCCATATGCGGCAGCATCAGGCTGTCATCCCACTGAAAATCGCCGGCGTCATCAAACAGCACGGCGCGCGCGCCGGCTTCGACAGCTTGCGCGATGTAGTCGCGACCATCGCCCGACTCGCCGGGACAGGCAAGAAACACATCACCAGTACGTACCTGTCGTGAATCGGTAGTGAGCTGAGCGCCGGGCGCAGCCTCACGCAACCACTGATGGATGTCGGCTGTGGTGATCATGGCGGCGGCCATCACATACTCTCCGCCACCGGTGTCGCCGGCATGATCACGTTAGCCACCGAGGTGTCCGGTGCGATATTGAGCGAGCGCAGCGTGCTTGATGCCACCTTCGCGAAAACGGGCGCGGCGACCTGCCCACCGAAATGCTGACCACCCGTGGGCTCATCAATCATCACCGCAATGATGATGCGTGGATTCGATGCAGGCGCAAGGCCAACGAAAGAGGCCACGTATTTGTTCACATAACGACCTGATTCGACCTTGTGCGCAGTACCAGTTTTTCCGGCGACGCGATAGCCGCGCACTTGCGCATACGGGGCGGTACCACCGGGGCCGACGACACGCTCCATCATCTCGCGCATTTGCATCGCTGTTTTTTCAGTGATGACACGCTGTGGCTGAGGGAGTTGCGTGACCTTCTGGAAGGACAGCGGAATGATGTCGCCATTGCGCGCGAAAATCATGTACGAACGCGCGACCTGAATCAGCGAGACCGAGATGCCATGGCCGTAACTCATGGTGGCCTGATCAACTGGCTGCCAGGTCTTGTAAGGCCTCAGGCGGCCGGCGACGGCGCCAGGAAAGAAGGAACGCGGCAGCGCCTGACCATAGCCCACTGCAGTGAACATATCCCACATCTGACGCGACTGCAGTTTCTGCGCAACTCGTATCGTGCCGACGTTCGACGAGTGTTGAATGATTTGCGCCACTGACATGCTGGATGGATGACCGTGAGAATCGCCCACTGACATGGAACCAAAGGTAATTTTGTTGGGCGTATCCAGCACGGTATCCGGCGTGATCATGCCTCGGTCCATAGCCAGTGCGATGGTGAACGGCTTGAGCGTCGAACCTGGCTCGAAAGTATCCGTAAACACGCGATTACGGACGTGATTGATGTTGCGACCTTCACGCTCGTTGGGATTGAAAGTCGGCATATTCGCCAGTGCCAGTACTTCGCCGGTCTGCACATCGAGCACCACAATCGCACCTGCCTTGGCCTTGTTTTCCTCGACCGCCTGCTTGAGGTGCGTAAATGCGATGTATTGAATCTTGCTGTCAATCGAGAGCGTAAGATCGCGGCCATCCTGAGGTTCGCGTATGTAAGCGATATCTTCGATCACGCGGCCTTTGCCGTCGCGAATGACGCGGCGACTGCCGGTTTGCCCGGCGAGTTCTTTTTGATGGGAATACTCGATACCCTCGATGCCAGCATCATCGACATTCGTAAAGCCGAGAATGTGCGACGCAACCTGACCCGAAGGATAGTGGCGCTTGTACTCCTTGCGCGCGTAAATACCGGGAATACCGAGCGCAAGTATCTGATCAGCGACTTCCGGCTCCACCTGCCGTTTGATTGGTACGAAATTGCCGTTGGCACCGAGCTTCTTCTGCAAATCAGGAACGCCGATTTCGAGCAGTTGTGCGAGCTTCTTGAGATTCTCGGGGGTCACTTCAACAGCATCCGGAATGGCCCAGATACCTTTGGCCGGCAAAGAGGTCGCCATGACCTCGCCATTGCGATCAAAAATTTTCCCGCGGACTGCGGGCAGCTCGAGCGTGCGCGCGTAGCGCGAAGTCCCTTTTTTCTGAAGGAAATCGGTGGTCAGTACCTGTAACCAGAATGCACGCGCGGCGAGCATGACAAAAGCAGCAAACAGCACGAACAACACAAACCGCGAACGCCATGCAGGCAACTGTACCGCCAGTATGGGGCTCGGCGAGAAGGGAACTCCTCGGGCGGCGGCTTTGCGGCTGGGTGCACGCATCAGCGACCTCCCACCGTGATGTAACGCGTGCGCTCTGGCGTAGGTACCGCCATACCCATGGATTTGGCCATCGTATCAATACGGGCGTGTTTGGCAAGATTGGATTGCTCAAACTGGAGCTGCGACCATTCCGTTTCAAGTTGCTGCTGACGCAGCTGGGCTTGCTCAAGCGCGATGAAGAGTCTGCGCGCCTGATGCTGTGAATTGACGAGAAGGAGCGAGCACAGCACGAGCAGCGCGAGCATGGGAATGACCGAACGCTGATTCATGCTGCCGCCTCAGGTAGGCGAATGGCGCTGCGCATGACAGCCGAACGAGCGCGTGGATTGGAAGCAATTTCAGCGTCTGAGGGTTTGATGCGAGCGAGCAGCTTCATTGCAGGCTTTG
>JACCDP010162391.1_pt1 | contig 15084 bp, 13 predicted proteins | sample 7445841 | NCBI WGS metagenome assembly JACCDP01 (sample SAMN15323441, study PRJNA562643) | freshwater metagenome | isolation source: river surface water | place: USA:Blue River Watershed | collected 2017-08-17 | reverse complement strand
GGCATGCAGGTAGCCGTGCGCCTGCCGACCGGTGCGCTGCAGGGTGGCCGCCATGCCCAGCCAGGACAGCAGCGCTGCCAGCAGAGCGGCCAGCAGCCAGGGGGCCAGTGTTCCCAGGTTCAGGGCCATGGTTGCTCAGGGCGCCTGTCCATGCAAGGCAGGGGCACGGCGCTTGGGCCGCCATCGATCCAGGCTGGGCGCGAAGCGCAGCGCCATGGCCCAGGTTTGCGCGCCCAGGGCCTGCTGCAGCCAAAGGGGTCGCAGCCACAAGAGCAGGCCCAGGGGCAAGGCGGGCAGCGCCAGGCTGGCCAGCAGTCGCAGAGCGGGGCCTTGTGCCGCCATCAGGCTCTGCACCGCCAGCAGGACCGCGGCCACCCCGATGGCCAGCACCAAACCGCGCAGTGCGTGGACGCCCAGCACCGAGAGGGGCAATTGCAGGGCGCGCAGCGCTGCAAAGACCAGCAGGGCGGCTCGCAGCAGCACCAGGGTCGCTGCAGCCAGGGCGGCCGCACCCAGGCCCATCGGCGTAGCGATCCAAAACAACAGCGCGCCGACAGCCAGCAGGGGCAGTTGCAGCAGCCACTCATGCTGCGATCGCCCGGTGTTCCACAGCACCGGCGTGGAGATGCCCCAGATGGCCAGCAGCGGCATGGCTGCCAGCAAGCCAGCGAGTACCGGCGTCGCCTCCAGCCATCGCGCGCCATACAGCAGGGCCATCAGGTCCGGCGCCAGCAGGGCCAGGGCCAGGCCGGTGGGCAGGCCCAGCACGATCAGCGTGGCCAGCATTTGCAGATACGCCTGGGCCAACCGTCCTGGCTCGGCCTTCATCTGCGCGCCGGCGGCTACGAAGGCAGGCTGCAAGACCCCGAGCAGAATCTGGCTGGGCACACTGGCCAGGTTGTAAGCCACGTTGTACAAGCCCAGCGACCAAGTGCCCAGCAGTCGGCTGACGAACAAGCGGTCCAGGTGGTTGAGGCTCCAGTTGACCAGGTTGGTCATGAACACCGCCTGGCCCACAAGCAGCAGGTCGCGGGCGCGGCCATACCAAAACAAGGGACGCAAGGGATGCGGCCGCATCAGCAGGCTGGCCACCGTCACCATGGCCGCCTGAACCAGCCAGGCGCTCACCAGAGCGCTCACCCCGGCCTGGCTCCAGGCCAGGGGCAGACCCACCAAGCCGTAGCCCACCAGGTAGCTCAGCAGTTGAATCAGGCCCAGGCTGCGAAAGTCGAGCGCGCGGGTCAGCAGATGGGTGGCGGGTGCAGCCGCTGCCTGCAGCAGGCAGCCCAGGGACATCCAGCGGATCACGGACTCGGCCGCGGGCTCGCGCAGGGCCTGGGCGATGGCCGGGGCCAAGGCTTGCAGAACCAGCAGGGCGGCCAGCCCCATCAGCAGTTGCCAGGTCCAGGCAAAGCGAATGTCGGCCGCATCAAGCTGGGCGCGCTGCATCAGGTTCCAGCTCAGGCCGAAGCCGGCCAGAAAGCCGGCCAAGGTGAGTGTGACCAGACCGATGGCAAACACGCCGAAAACCTGCGGCCCGAGCATGCGGGCCAGCCAGACCTGGATCAGCAATTGCAGCAGCAGCCGGACGACACCGGTGAGCACACTCCAGCGCACCGCCCGCACCCCCGGTTGACCCAAAGACAGACTCACGGCTGGGTCCGATGGGCGGGGGCGTCAATGGGGCGCATGAGCCCTATCGTGGCTCGCTCTCTAGCGTGGGGCTGTCGGTGTTGGACGAGGCCAGCTGTAGGTGCGGTGCTTGCGCACTGCCTGGCGATCTGGCCTGTCTGCGCTGGCGCTTACATCCCGACGTAATTGGGACCGCCGCCGCCTTCGGGCGTGACCCAGACAATGTTCTGCGTCGGATCCTTGATGTCGCAGGTTTTGCAGTGCACGCAGTTTTGTGCGTTGATCTGCAAGCGGTCGCCGCCGTCTTCGGTCTTGACGTACTCATACACGCCGGCCGGGCAGTAACGTCCCTCGGGCCCGGCGTAACGGGCCAGGTTGGTGGCCACTGGCACGCTGGCGTCCTTGAGGGTCAGGTGCGCAGGCTGGTTTTCTTCGTGGTTGGTGTTGCTGATGAACACGCTGGAGAGCCGGTCGAAGCTGATCTTGCCGTCGGGCTTGGGATAGCTGATTTGCGGCGCCTGATCGGCCGGCAGCAGTTTGCTGTGGTCGGGGCTGTTGTTGTGAATCGTCCAGGGTGTGTTTTGCACGCCCAGTTTGGGCAAGAACCAGTGTTCCACGCCCGTCATCAACTTGCCGATCAGTGGGCTCTTCTTGAACCAGTTCTTGAAGTTGCGGTAGGTCCACAACTCCTCGTGCAGCCAGCTGGCCTTGAACTTTTCTTCAAAGGCCGCAAGTTCGTCACCGCTGCGGCCGGCGGTCACCGCTTCAAAGGCGGCCTGGCCGCAGAGCATGCCGCTCTTGAGGGCGGCATGGCTGCCCTTGATGCGCGCCGCATTCAAAAAGCCCGCGTCGCAGCCGACCAGCGCGCCACCCGGAAAAACCGTTTTGGGCAAGGCCTGCGGTGTGCCGTTGTTGAGTGCCCGCGCCCCGTAGCCGATGCGCTTGCCGCCTTCAATGTGGGCGCGAATGCTGGGGTGCGTCTTCCAGCGCTGCATTTCCTCGAAGGGGCTGAGCCAGGGGTTCTGGTAATCGAGGCCGATCACATAGCCCAGGGTGACTTGATTGCCCTCGAGGTGGTAGAGGAAGCCGCCGCCAAAGGCCTCGTCGTTCAGTGGCCAGCCGGCGGTGTGCACCACCAGGCCGGGCTTGGCTTTCTCGGCGGGAATTTCCCAGAGTTCCTTGATGCCGATGGCAAAGGTCTGCGGGTCTTTGCCATCGGTCAGCTTGAATCGGCTCAGCAGTTGTTTGCCCAGATGCCCGCGCGCGCCTTCGGCAAACACGGTGTACTTGGCGTGCAGTTCCATGCCGAGCTGGAAGTTGTCGGTGGGTTCGCCGTCTTTGCCCACACCCAGGTTGCCGGTGGCCACGCCCTTGACGGCGCCGCTGTCGTGGTAGAGCACCTCGGCGGCGGCAAAGCCGGGGAAGATTTCCACGCCCAGGCCTTCGGCTTGGGCGGCCAGCCACTTGACCAGGTTGGACAGCGAGATGACGTAGCAACCGTCGTTGTGGAAGTTGCGCGGCATCAGCCAGTCGGGCGTGCGCTGCGCGCCGGTTTCAGAGAGCACCAGCAGGTCGTCACCGGTGACCGGTTGATTCAAGGGCGCGCCCAGCTCTTTCCAGTTGGGGATCAGCTCATCCAAGGCGCGTGGGTCCATCACAGCGCCAGAGAGGATGTGGGCACCGGGTTCGGAGCCCTTTTCAAGCACCACCACCGAGACTTCCTTGGAGGATTCGGCGGCCAGTTGCTTGATACGGATGGCGGTGGCCAGACCCGCCGGCCCCGCGCCCACGACCACCACGTCGTACTCCATGGCCTCGCGAGGACCGAATTGTTCGAGGATCGACTGGGGGGTCATGCGTAGCGCTCCGTGATAATGACCAGCTCGAAGCCGGTGTTCTGCCCGTGTCCCTGGTGGGACCCCTGATTTTATGCAAACGGGTGCTTGCCTCTGTTGCCTATGACGCAAGCGGAGTACGCCGGCAGGGGTTCGATGCAGGAGAGGGCATGCGGATAGAGATTCCCGAGAAGAAAAAACTCGTCTACGAGATGGACCTGGCCATCCGCTGGGGCGATTTGGATGCCATGGGGCATTTGAACAACACCAGCTACTTTCGCTATTTCGAGACCATCCGCATCGACTGGTTGAACAGCATCGGACAAGTGCCGGGCCCCGCCAAAGAGGGCATCGTCATCGTCAACGCCTTCTGCAATTTTTACCGGCAGATCGAATACCCGGGCACGCTGCGGCTCAAGCTGTACGCCAGCGACCCGGGCCGCACCACCTTCGAGACCTGGGTCACGATGGAGCGAACCGACTTGTCTGGCGTGATTCATGCCGCCGGCGGCGCCACCACGATGTGGGTCGACTTCCCGAAGCAAAAAGCCCTGGAGCTGCCGGCCTGGCTGCGCGAGCTGGTGACCCCCTGAGGCTGCATGGCGGCGAGCCTGGGGCGGCTGCCCAAGGCCCAGCACTTACTTGGGCTTGGGCACCCGACCCATCAGGTAGAACTCGGGATTGGGCTGCATGCCCGAAAAGCTGGCCATCCGGTTGGACAGGCCAAAGAAGGCGGTGATGGCCGCAATGTCCCAAGCGTCTTCGTCGTTAAAACCATGAGCTTGCAGGGCGACAAAGTCGGCCTCGTCGATCTCGTGCGAGCGCAGGCAGACCTTCATGGCGAAGTCCAGCATGGCCTTTTGGCGCGGGGTGATGTCGGCTTTGCGGTGATTGACGGCCACTTGGTCAGCCACCAGCGGTTTTTTCTCGTAGATGCGCAAGATGGCTCCGTGCGCCACCACGCAGTACAGGCAGTGGTTGGCCGCGCTGGTGGCGGTGACGATCATTTCCCGGTCGCCCTTGCTCAGGCCGCCGCCTTCCTTGAGCATCAGGGCATCGTGGTAGGCAAAGAAGGCCCGCCACTCGGCAGGCCGGCGGGCCAGGGCGAGGAACACATTGGGCACGAAGCCGGCCTTGTCCTGCACCTCCAGAATGCGGGCGCGGATGTCCTCGGGCAAGTCGGTCAGAGCGGGAAAAGGATAGCGATTCATGGCGGCTGCGGGGACGGTCAAGGGTTCAATCATACGGGTCCCTCAGGGCTGACCCGCTATGCTCGGCGTTTGATTGGCCCAAGAAGGAGTTGTCATGTCAAACCCGCATCAAACACCGCCGGCTGGCAAAGGGCCGGCCTACGAGCAGGGGCTCAAGCTCCGCAAGCAGGTCATGGGCGAGACGTATGTGGCCCGCGCCCTGGGCGGTGCGACCGAGTTTTCTGAGGCGATTCAGGACCACATCACCACCAAAGCCTGGGGCGATGTCTGGCAGCGGCCAGGCCTCGACCTGAAGACGCGCAGCATGATCACTGTGGCCATCCTCACCGCATTGGGCAAGCAGCACGAGCTCAAGGGCCATGTGCGAGGTGCGCTCAATAACGGCGTGACGCCCCAGGAGTTGCAGGAGCTGCTGCTGCATGCAGCGGTGTACTGCGGCATTCCCACGGCGGTTGATGCCTTCCGGACGGCAGCCGAGGTGGTTGATGCGCCCCGCGGTGCCTGAAGACGCCAAAGTGCGCGCAGACGGGTCCGACCGGCGCGACATGCACCGTGTGGCGGCGCCGTCCGTCCCGGACCAAGCCGGCCTTTAGGACATACTACGAGGTTTCATTGGATGTGGCGCCGGGGCGCAAGCTGCTCTTGGGCCTCATGACATGCTTGGACAGGAGGTTTGAGTGAACAAGATTTTTCCATCGGCCGCCGCCGCGCTTGCGGGCGTGGTTCATGACGGCCAGCTCATTGCCGTGGGCGGCTTTGGCCTGTGCGGCATCCCCGAAGCCTTGATTGACGCGCTGCGCGATTCGGGCAAGAAGAACCTGACCGCGATTTCCAACAACGCCGGCGTGGACGGTTTTGGTTTGGGCAAGCTGCTCGAGACGCGGCAGATCAAGAAGATGATCTCCAGCTATGTGGGTGAAAACAAGGAATTCGAGCGCCAATACCTGGCCGGCGAGCTGGAGCTGGAGTTCACGCCCCAGGGAACGTTGGCCGAGAAGCTGCGTGCCGGCGGGGCCGGGATCCCGGCTTTCTTCACCAAGACTGGTGTGGGCACCTTGGTGGCCGAGGGCAAAGAGACGCGCGAATTTGACGGCGAGACTTACATCATGGAGCGCGCCCTGCTGCCCGATGTCTCTCTGGTCAAGGCCGATGTGGCCGACACCGCGGGCAATCTGCGCTTTCGCTACACCGCGCGCAACTTCAACCCGGCGGTGGCCATGGCCGGCAAGCTCTGCGTGGTCGAGGTGGAGAAGATCGTGCTCCGGGGTGAGCTGCATCCCGATGAGATTCACCTTCCGGGCATCTACGTGCACCGGCTGGTGCTCAATGCCACGCCCGAAAAGCGCATCGAGAAGCGCACCGTCACCACGCAAGGAGCCTGAGTCATGCCCTGGACCCAAGAACAGATGGCCGCGCGTGCGGCGCAGGAACTGGAAGACGGCTTTTATGTCAACCTGGGCATCGGCATCCCTACCCTGGTGGCCAACTATGTGCCGGCTGACAAAGAGGTCTGGCTGCAGTCTGAAAACGGCATGCTTGGCATTGGCCCCTTTCCAACCGAAGACCAGGTCGATGCCGACCTGATCAATGCGGGCAAGCAAACCGTCACCACCCTGGCCGGCTCGTCGATTTTTGGCAGCCACGACAGCTTTGCCATGATTCGCGGCGGCAAGATCAATTTGTCGATCCTGGGGGCCATGCAGGTCAGCGAGCGCGGCGATCTGGCCAACTGGATGATCCCGGGCAAGATGGTCAAGGGCATGGGCGGCGCCATGGACCTGGTGGCCGGTGTGCCCCGTGTGATCGTGCTGATGGAGCATGTGGCGCGCAAGAAAGACGGCACGGAGGACCACAAGGTCTTGACCCAGTGCACCTTGCCCCTGACCGGCGTCGGGGTGGTCGACCGTGTGATCACCGATCTGGGGGTGATGGATGTCACGCCGCAGGGCCTGAAGGTGGTGGAGTTGGCCCCTGGCGTCACCCCCGAACTGATTGCCTCGAAGTCCAGCGTCAACCTGATTTTTTGAATCAGGTCGATAGCTCGTCATGAGCCAAGCGCTGACCGGCTACCTGATGGCCCTGGGCAGCCTGACGAGCTTCACGGTCTCGATCATGGCGGCGCGGCTGGCCATGCCGCACATGTCGATGGCCCTGGGTCTTGTGGTGTCCACCGCCGTCAATGTGGTGATGGCCAGCGCGCTGGTGCTGCTCGATCAGTGGTGGCAGGCACACCCGATTGGCTGGCACACGCAGGCCTTCTGGGCCTTTGCTGCTGCCGGCGTGTGCGCCACTTTCATGGGGCGGTGGCTGTTTTATGAAGCGGTCAACCGTTTCGGGCCCGAGCGCACCAGCGTCTTTCAGATCGGCATTCCGGTGTTCACGGCCGCACTGGCCTGGCTGCTGTTTGATGAACGGCTGAGCATGCCCGCTTTGCTGGGCATGGCCATGGCAGTCACGGGTTTGCTCATCGTCGGTCACAAGCGCGGGGCCCCGCCCATGCGTTCGCCGGCCGGGCGGTTTTCTCTGACGCACTCCCTGCTGGTGCTGGGTTTTGGCAGCTCGGCCGCTTATGCCAGCGGTAACCTGATGCGCGGTTATGCGGTGCGCGAGTGGCCCGAGCCGGTGATCGGCGCGCTCGTGGGTGCGGTGGCTGGACTGGTCCTGCATGTGGCGGTGACGCCGGGCAAGCGTGACCTGCTGGCGCAGCTGCGCCAGGCATCAGGTCGCGGCCTGATCCTGTTTTCGATCGTGGGGCTGGGCAATATCGGCGGGCAGATCTTCAGTATTGCCGCCATGGCCCACATCCCCATCAGCATCGCGGTGCTGATCGGCATGTGCACGCCGCTGCTGGTGTTCCCCTTGAGCCGCTTGATGCTCGATGACAGCGAACCCTGGACGTTCAAGCTCATGGGCGGCAGCGCCCTGGCCCTGGCAGGCATCGTTCTGGTGGTGCTGCGTTGAAGGCCGAAGGCCTGGGCTGGGTCAAGGGCGGACTCACCCTGGAATTCGCTCCGGAAGTCGGTCAGCGCTTCTGAGGCCTTGCACCGTCGGGCGATCGCGGCGGGCCTGACTCCGGCGGGCCGGCAAGCCGCCAGACCCCAGGGCTGAGCTGGCTGTTTCGGGTGGGGCAGGCCTAAAATGAACATCGGCCCGATACACCCATAGCGGCTGGCCTGTGTGTCGTCACGGACGACCCTGGGCCTGCTGCGCGGCCAGCGCTTTGCCATCGCTACGGACTATGGATCCTGATCATGAATACCTACGTCAAACCTTTTCACCGAGGCCCCATGCTTGAGGCCAACCTGGTCGCCCTGATCGATGCGCGCTATCTGCGCTGGTTGGCCCGTCAGGAGGACGGTGATGCACGCGAGGGCCCGGCGCGTGAGGCGCTCAATGAATGGCTGCGGCATGTGCTGGCCCGCAGTGGGGTGCGATCGCATTTGCTGCGCACCTATTGGTATGCCGACCGGGACGATCTGGCGGTGGTGGACGAACAGACGCTGCGACTGGTTCCGACCACCGATCTCGATGGCGTGGCCCTGGTGCGCCAGCTCTCGGCCGATCTGCAGGCCTTGGTCAGTGGGGGCCGTGTGGATGCCGTGTGCATCGCCAGCGATGACGATCGCTTGATGAGCGCCATCGAGGCGGCCAAGTTGGCGGGACTTTCGGTCTACCTGCTCGCGGACGAGCGGGCGCAGTCGATGTCGCGCCTGATGCAGCAGGACCCGAGCTGGGCGCGGCTGCTGCGAGAGGCCGACCGGCGTATTCTGGTGCGCTCTGCTGAATGCGCCCAGGCGCTCGCCGGGCGCGCCGCATCGGGTCTGGAGGAGCTGGTCAGCGATGAGCTCGATGCGTCGCTCAGGGCGGTGGTCGGGTCCTGGTGGGACGATCTGGTGGCTGATGACCAGGACACCTTGCGTGAAGAGTTGCCGGGTCAGCGTGGCCTGCCGCCCGAAGTGGATCGGGAGTTGTTGTTGCGGGCCAAGAATGCGCTGGGCCGCAGCCTCAATTTCCAGGAGAAGCGCATGTTGCGATCACTGGCGCGCGAGCGGGCCACTGGGGTGTTGCCGGATTCGGGTGCGGTCGCCCACGAACCGCAGGATTGACATCAGCGCCGTCCCACTGCTTCAGGTTTTGCGCAGGTAGGCGTACAAGGCCATCAGCGGCTGGCCGTCGTCGAGCCGCAGCGGAGCCTGGTGGTGCGACACCCATTGCAGGCCGTGCTGGCGAGCCAGGCCTTGCATATTTAATTGGGGTCAGAGTCCGATTATTAAGAGTCCGATGATTAGGGTCCGATTATTCGGGATATTCAAGGGGCGTTCCAGGGACAAGGTGTTGCTGGTCACAGGCGGTAGCCGGGGTATCGGGGCGGCGACGGCTGTGTTGGCTGCCCGGCAGGGGTGGGCGGTGGTGGTCAACTACAGCGCCCGCGGGGACGAGGCGCGGGCGGTGGTCGATCGCATCCGCGCCGAGGGCGGGCAGGCCATGGCCTTGCGAGCCGATGTGGCCGACGAGGCCCAGGTCTTGGCGCTCTTTGACCAGATCGACCGTCAGTGGGGGCCGCTCGCGGGGCTGGTCAACAACGCGGGCGTGGTCGATGTCGCCGCCCGTCTGGACCAGATGAGTTGGGCCCGCTGGCGGCGCATGTTTGACATCAACGTGCTCGGCAGCCTGTTGTGCGCGCGCGAGGCGGTGCGGCGCATGAGCACCCGCCACGGCGGACGCGGTGGCAGCATCGTCAACATCTCCAGCGCCGCGGCCCGACTCGGATCGCCGGCCCAGTACCTGGACTACGCGGCGGCCAAGGGGGCGATTGACACCATGACCATCGGGTTGGCCAAAGAGGTGGCTGCCGAGGGCATCCGGGTCAATGCCGTGCGGCCGGGCCTGATTGAAACTGACATCCATGCATCGGGCGGCCAGCCCGATCGGGTGCGCGATCTGGCCCATCAGGTGCCGATGCAGCGCGGCGGGCAGGCCCAGGAGGTGGCGCAGGCCGTGGTTTGGTTGTTGTCGGATGCCGCCAGCTACACCACCATGGCCTTGATGGATGTCTCCGGCGGGCGTTAGTATGGAGAGGCCGCCCGTCAGATTGTTGCAAGACCTTTCTCGATAATTCGGCCGGTTCGGTTTCGTTGACACCAAGCACCCGCTCAAGCGGGGGGGAGACAGGCCATGTTCCAGGCTTTGCAGTTGAACAAACAGGGCGATGTGTTTTCAGCCCAGGTGGTCCAGCTCGACGAGGCGCAGTTGCCGCCGGGCGATGTCCAGGTCCGGGTGGAGTATTCCACCCTCAATTACAAGGACGGTCTGGCCCTGACCGATCGCAGTCCGGTGGTGCGCGCCTGGCCGATGGTCGCTGGCATCGATGGCGCTGGCGTGGTGCTGTCTTCAAGCCACCCGGATTGGCAGGTTGGCGACCGCTTCATTCACAACGGCTGGGGCCTGGGCGAGACGCGCTGGGGTCTGCTGGCTGAGCGCGCGAGTTTGCAGGGCCAGTGGCTGGTCAAGCTGCCGGCGGGACTGAGCACGCGCCAGGCGATGGCCATCGGCACGGCCGGCTACACCGCCATGTTGTGCATCATGGCCCTGGAGGCGCACGGCCTGCGCGCCGGCGATGGCGAGGTGCTGGTCACCGGGGCCACCGGTGGCGTGGGCAGCGTGGCGGTGGCCTTGTTGGCCCGACTCGGGCATACCGTGGTGGCTGCCACCGGCAAGCCGAATGAAGAAAATTACTTGCGCCAGCTGGGGGCCAGCAGCGTGATCGATCGGGCCAGCTTGTCGGCGCCTGGCAAACCGTTGCAGAAAGAGCGCTGGGCCGCAGTGGTTGATGCGGTGGGCTCGCACACCCTGGCCAATGCCTGCGCGCAAACCCGTTATGGCGGCGCGGTGGCCGCTTGTGGCCTGGCCCAGGGTGCCGATCTGCCGGCCACCGTGATGCCCTTTATCCTGCGTGGGGTCAGTCTGCTGGGCATCGACAGCGTCATGGCCCCGCTGGCGCGCCGTCAGCAGGCTTGGCAGCGCTTGGCCCGCGATCTGGACCTGGCCCTCCTGGAGACCATCATCACTGAAATTTCCCTTGGGCAGGCGGTCGAGCAGGCCCAGGCCCTGATGCGCGGTCAGGTGCGAGGCCGCCTCGTCGTCAAGATTTGATGCACTGCATTTACAGCGGAGTCTCACAATGCCATCGAGCACCAGCCTGACCTCCTACGCCGACTTTTACCGGCAATCGATCGAGCAGCCCGATACCTTCTGGGCAGAGCAAGCCCGACTCATTGACTGGTTTGCTCCGCCCCAGCGGGTGTGCAACTGGGACCGGCCGCCCTTTGCGCAATGGTTTGAAGGCGGGCGTCTGAATCTGTGCCACAACGCAGTCGATCGCCACCTGCAGGCGCGGGGCGGTCAGCCCGCGCTGATTGCGGTGTCGACCGAGACTGGCAACGAGACGGTCTACACCTTTGCGCAATTGCACGAGGAAGTCCAGCGCATGGCCGCGGTGCTGCAATCGCTCGGTGTGGTCAAGGGCGATCGTGTCCTGATCTACATGCCGATGATTGCCGAGGCAGCCTTTGCGATGCTCGCCTGCGCCCGCATCGGTGCCATCCATTGTGTGGTGTTCGGTGGTTTTGCCAGCGGCTCGCTGGCTTCGCGCATTGAAGATGCCGAGCCCAAGGCGATTGTCAGCGCCGACGGTGGGTCGCGGGGTGGCAAGGCGATTGCCTACAAGCCGCTGCTCGACGAAGCCATTCGTTTGTCGGCCCACAAGCCCAAGGCGGTGCTGCTGGTCGATCGTGCCCTGGCGCCCATGCCCTTGGTGGCCGGTCGCGACCATCTGTGGACCGATCTGCGGCAGCAGCATCTGCAGACCCGGGTGGCCTGCGAGGCGATGGACAGCACCGACATCAGCTACACCATCTACACCAGCGGCACCACGGGCAAGCCCAAGGGCGTGCAGCGCGACACCGGGGGCTATGCGGTCGCACTGGCGGCCTCGATGAAGCATATTTTTGACGGCCGCGCCGGCGAGACCTTCTTCTCCACCAGCGATATTGGCTGGGTGGTGGGACACAGCTACATCATCTATGGCCCTCTGATCGCCGGCATGGCCACCATCTTGTACGAGGGCCTGCCAACGCAGGGCCTCGATGGGCAGCCCAACGGAGCGATCTGGTGGAGTCTGGTCGAAAAATACAAGGTCACGGGCATGTTCAGTGCGCCCACCGCGGTGCGGGTGCTCAAGAAGCAGGACCCGGCCCTGCTCAGGAAGCATGACCTGAGTTCCTTGCGGGCGCTGTTCCTGGCCGGCGAGCCGCTCGATGAGCCGACCGCCCGCTGGATCAGCGAGGGCCTGGGGGTGCCCATCATCGACAACTACTGGCAGACCGAAAGCGGCTGGCCGATTCTCACCCTGGCCAATCCGGTCGAACGCATGCAGCCGCGATTTGGCAGCCCGGGCATCCCGATGTACGGCTACAAGGTCAAGCTGCTGCACGAGGCCACCGGTGAAGAACTCACCGAGCCCAACCAGAAGGGGGTGGTTTGCATCGAGGGCCCCACGCCGCCAGGGTTTATGCAGACGGTCTGGCGCGATGATGCCCGCTACGTCAAGACCTACTGGCAGAGCGTGCCGGGCAAGATGGTCTACAGCACCTTCGATTGGGGCATTCGGGACGCCGACGGCTACTTCTTTATCCTCGGTCGCACCGACGATGTGATCAATGTGGCCGGGCACCGGCTGGGCACCCGTGAGATCGAGGAGAGCATTTCCGGTCATTCCCTGGTCGCCGAGGTGGCGGTGGTGGGTGTGGCCGACCCGCTCAAGGGGCAGGTGGCGATGGCGTTTGCCGTGCTCAAGGACCCCAGTGTGGCTGGCGACGTGCAGGCCTCCATGCGGGTGGAGGGCGAAATCATGAAACGGGTCGATGGTGACCTGTGCGCCGTGGCCCGGCCGGCCCGGGTTCGCTTTGTCACGGTCCTGCCCAAAACCCGCAGCGGCAAGCTGCTGCGGCGGGCCATCCAGGCGGTGTGCGAGGGGCGCGATCCGGGTGACCTGACCACGCTGGACGATCCGTCGGCGCTCGAGCAGATTCGCCAGCGGGTGGCCGGCTAAAGGAGCGGCCCCCGTCGCGCTTGCCGGAGACAGTTGTTCAAAAGTGGCAGGGCCCGCTACAATGCGGGCGCGTTGTCTGTCACAGGTCCTTCCTAAGCCACAGTCGCATCCGCCAATCGGTCCAGCCGTGTCGCGGAAGGTGTTTCCAACCCACTAAAGCTTCCTGCAGGGAAGCGGAGGTCAGCGAATCATGAGCGAGTCTCGGTCCGTCTACGCCGCCTTTCAAGGCAACACCTATCTCTTCGGGGGCAATGCGCCCTACGTCGAAGAGATGTACGAAAACTACCTGGCCAACCCTGGCAGCGTTCCTGACAACTGGCGCGGCTATTTCGACGCGCTGCAGCATGTGCCGGCCGTCGATGGCACCGACGCCAAGGACGTGCCGCACCTGCCGGTGGTCAATGCGTTTGCCGACCGGGCCAAGCAAGGCGGCACCCGGGTCATCATGGCCAGCGCCGATGCCGAGATGGGGCGCAAGCGCACAGCCGTTCAACAGCTCATTGCCGCGTATCGCAATGTCGGTCAGCGCTGGGCCGATCTCGATCCGCTCAAGCGCACCGAGCGGCCGCCCATCCCTGAGCTCGAGCCGTCTTTTTATGGTTTTTCCGATGCGGACCAAGAGACGGTCTTTGATATCAGCAACACCTTTTTCGGCAAGGACCGGATGAGCCTGCGCGAGCTCATGAATGCCTTGCGCGAGACCTATTGCGGCACCCTGGGCGTCGAGTACATGTACACCACCGACATGACGCAAAAGCGCTGGTGGCAGCAAAAGCTCGAGTCGCTGCGCAGCAAGCCGACCTTCAATGCCGACAAAAAGAAGCACATCCTCGATCGGCTCACGGCTGCTGAAGGCCTGGAGCGTTACCTGCACACCAAGTACGTCGGGCAGAAGCGCTTTTCCCTGGAAGGGGGCGAGAGTTTCATTGCAGCGATGGATGAAATCATCCAGTGCGCAGGAGCTGCAGGCGTGCAGGAAATCGTCATCGGCATGGCCCACCGCGGCCGCCTCAATGTGCTCGTCAACACGCTGGGCAAGATGCCCAAGGATCTGTTTGCTGAATTCGACCACACCGCCCCGGAGGAACTGCCCGCTGGCGATGTGAAGTACCACCAGGGCTTCAGCTCCGATGTGTCGACCCCGGGCGGCCCGGTTCACCTGAGCCTGGCCTTCAATCCTTCGCACCTGGAGATCGTCAACCCGGTGGTGGAGGGCTCGGTGCGCGCTCGCATGGACCGGCGCGGCGACCCCAAGGGTGCGCAGGTGCTGCCGGTGCTGGTGCACGGCGATGCGGCCGTGGGCGGTCAGGGTGTGAACCAGGAAACCTTGTGCTTGGCCCAGACCCGTGGCTATTCCACCGGCGGTACGGTTCACATCATCATCAACAACCAGATCGGGTTCACCACCTCCGATCCGCGCGATCTGCGCTCGACCCTGTTTTGTACCGATATCTTCAAGATGGTGGAGGCCCCGGTGCTGCACGTCAACGGCGACGATCCCGAGGCGGTGGTGCTGGCGGCGCAATTGGCGCTGGAATACCGCATGACCTTCGGGGCTGATGTGGTGGTGGACATCACCTGCTTTCGCAAGCTGGGCCACAACGAGCAGGACACACCCAGCCTGACGCAGCCTTTGATGTACAAAAAGATCGCCCAGCACCCCGGCACGCGCAAGCTCTATGCGGACAAGCTGGTGGCACAGGGCTTGGGGCCGACTTTGGGCGAGGACATGGTCAAGGCCTACCGCGCGGCGCTGGACGCTGGCAGGCACACGGCCGATCCGGTGCTGCCCAACTTCAAAAGCAAGTTTTCCGTGGATTGGTCGCCCTTCCTCGGCAAGAAGTGGACCGATGCGGCCGACACCGCGATCCCGCTGACAGAGTGGAAGCGCCTGGCCGAGAAGGTCACCACCATCCCGTCCACGATCACCCCCCACCAGCTGGTCAAGAAGGTCTATGACGACCGCGCGGCCATGGGGCGGGGCGATGCCAACGTCGACTGGGGCATGGGCGAGCACATGGCCTTTGCCTCGCTTGTGGCCAGCGGATTCCCGGTTCGACTCAGCGGCGAGGACAGCGGGCGCGGTACCTTCACGCACCGCCATGCGGTGATCCACGACCAGAACCGCGAGAAGTGGGACACCGGCACCTATGTGCCGCTGCAGAACGTGGCCGACAACCAGGCCCCGTTCGTGGTGATCGATTCCATCCTGTCTGAAGAAGCGGTGCTGGCCTATGAGTACGGCTACGCCTCCAACGACCCCAACACCCCGGTGCTCTGGGCGGCCCAGCTTGGC
>JACCDP011058612.1_pt1 | contig 15085 bp, 14 predicted proteins | sample 7445841 | NCBI WGS metagenome assembly JACCDP01 (sample SAMN15323441, study PRJNA562643) | freshwater metagenome | isolation source: river surface water | place: USA:Blue River Watershed | collected 2017-08-17 | reverse complement strand
TGTGGCCGACGATGATGAGGTCTGCCTGCACCTTGCGCGCGTAGCGGGTGATTTCTTCGATCGCCTCGCCCGTCACCACCACGCCGCGGGCGGCGCCAAAGCCGGCCGCCTTTAGCCGGGATAGTCCATCCTGCAGCACCCCGTCGAACTTGCTGCGTTCGCGCGCTTCGAGCTCGGCGTCGTAGACACCACCTTCAAGACCCACGAAGGCGATCATGGACGGCATCACCGCGACCAGAACCACCTCGCAGCCGCTCCACTGGGCAATCTCACTGCAATCGAGCAGGGCTCGCTGGCCGGCTTCGCTGCCGTCGTAGGCCATCAGGATGCGCTTGTACATAGCGAACTCCTCACTGGGGAACGAGTAAAAACGCGAGAAGCATAGACCGGCAGTCCGTATCCAGCAACCGCGTCCGTGGGACTTTCGCGTCCAAGCTGTTGAGGTGCGGGTGCCTGAAGCGCTCTGCCGAGGCGCGGGACCGGCAGCCGCCCCAGGCATGCCGATTGCTGCATCGCTAGATCCAGATCAAAGCCGCCGCAACCGGCGAGAGCTAGCCTGCCGGCTCTGATCATGCTTGGGAGAATCCGATGCCATTGCCCACCTCCAAGACGCAGCGCGTCGCCCTCGTCACCGGCGCTGCCTCAGGCATTGGCCGGGCCATTGCCCTGGCCTGGGCCCGCGAGGGCGTGGCTGTGGTCGTCTCCGACACACAAGAGGTTGGTGGCCGCGAGACCGTGGCCATGGCCCAGGCGGCTGGCGCCCCCGCCCTGTTCGTGGTCGCCGACGTCGCCCGACCCGGCGACTGCGAGGCGCTGGTCGCCCAGGCCGTGGCGCACTTCGGGCGGCTGGACATGGCCTGCAACAACGCCGGCATCGGCGGCACTCTCGCGCCTACGGCCGAGTACCCGCTGGAGGCCTGGGCACAGGTCATCGCCACCAACCTCTCGGGGGTGTTCTACGGCATGAAATACCAGATCGCCCAGATGCTCAAGAACGGTGGCGGCTCGATCGTGAACGTCGCCTCCATCCTGGGCGCAGTCGGCTTCGCCAACGCACCGGCCTACACCGCGGCCAAGCATGGGGTGGTGGGCCTGGGCAAAACCGCGGCGCTCGAATACAGCGCCCTGGGGGTGCGCGTCAATTCGGTCGGGCCAGCGTTCATCCACACGCCGATGATCGCGTCGATGGAGTCCGACGCGGGCGCCCACGCGATGCTGGTCGACCAGCACCCGATCGGCCGCCTGGGCCAGCCAGAGGAGGTGGCTGAGCTGGTCACCTGGCTGGCCTCGCCCAAGGCCTCCTTCGTAACCGGTGCCTACTATCCTGTGGACGGCGGCTATCTGGCGCGCTGAGCCGGCAGTACCACCCAGTTGCCGTCCACAGCGCGCACCGCCACCCGCTGATCGAACACTGCCTCGAGGGCGCGATGGGTGGCGGGGTCGTCGACTGCGCCCTGGTGGTACAGGCGGCCGCTGTGAATCAGCACCAAAGCGTCGGCCTGCAGCGCCATGTTCAGGTCATGCAGCACGGAGACCACGGTCCCGCTGGTCTCGACGTGCGTTCGCACCAGATGCAGCCAGTCGGCCTGGTGCGGGGGATCCAGATGCGCCAGAGGCTCGTCCATCAGCAGCAGCGGCGCCTGTACCGCCAGCGCCCGCGCGAGCAGCACCCGCTGGCGCTCGCCGCCCGAGAGCTCGCCCAAGGCCCGGTGGCGCCAGTCCCAGCAACCGGTGCGGCGCATCGCCTCCTCCACCGCCGCGTCATCGCGCGCCGACGGTGCGGCCAGCCAGCCCTGGTGCGGCAGGCGGCCGAGCATCACGACATCATGGGCCCGCAGGTCGGCGGCAGCGCCCTCCTCTCCCTGGCCAAGCCAGGACAGCAGCCGACCACGGCCGCGCCCGCCGAGGTCACTGGGCAGCTGGCCCAGCCAGCGGACTTCGCCTTGGTAGGGCAGGAGGCCGGCCAGGGCCATCAGCAAGCTGGTCTTGCCAGCGCCGTTGGGGCCGACAACCGCGGTCCAGCGGCCCGCTGGCAGCGCGAGATCGAGCCCGGCAATCACCGACCTGCCGCCGCGCGTGACAGCCAGATCGCGTGCAGAAAGCGCTGGTGCAGCGATGGCGGGCTGGGCTAGCGCGGTGCTCACAGCGGCCTCCGATGCATCAGCCACAGCAGGTAGCCGCCGCCTAGCACTGCGGTGAGCACGCCCACTGGCAGCTCTTGCGGCGCAAGCACCCAGCGACTGGCCACATCGGCGGCGAGCAGCAGGGCGCCGCCGGCCAGCGCCGACAAAGGCAGCAACGCGCGGTGCGTAGGCCGGGCCGCAAGCCGCACCAGGTGCGGTGCCACCAGGCCGACAAAGGCCACCAGCCCCACCTGGGCGACGGCCGCGCCGGTGGCCAGGGCCATCACCGCCACCAGCAGCCCGCGGGCCGGGCCCAGGGGCACGCCCAGGCTGAGCGCGGTCGCCTCGCCCAGAGCCAGGGCGTCCAAGGCCCGGGCCAGCGCCACAGCCACGAAGAGGGCCGGCGCCAAGGACATTGCCAGCACCTGCACAGCCGACCAGCCCAGAAAGCCGGTGCTTCCGAGCATGAAGCCCTGCAAGGTACGCATCACCTCCGGCAGCCGCAGCAGCAGCAGCGAGGACAGCGCCCCCAGCACGACGCCCACAATTACCCCTGCCAACAGCAGACGCAAGGTCTGCTGGACGCCACGGGCCAGGGCCAGCGTAAGAAGTACTCCGCCGAGTGCACCGGCAAAGGCGGCGCCCGTGATGCCCAGCTGAGCCAACCAGCCCGTGGCAGGAGACGACAGGCCGGTAGCGGCCAGAAGAACGGCCACGCCGAGGCTGGCACCACTGGCACTGCCGAGCAAATACGGATCGGCCAAGGGGTTGCGGAACAGGCCTTGAGCCACGGCTCCGGCCAGGCCCAGCAGCGCGCCGGCCAGCCAAGCGCCGAGGCTGCGAGGCAAACGGATTTCCCAGAGGATGGCGGCCTGGCCTAGATCGGGCGCAGCCGCGCCCAAGGGCCAGTGCCAGCCGGTGCTGCCGACCGCCAGGCCCAGCGTGACCAGGGCCAGCCCACACAGCAACAGCAGTGCTGCGAGTGTCCAGGGGGATCGGCCCGGCTTGACGCTCATGGTGCGCGGCTTCCCGGGCTTGCCAGGCATTCGGCCATCAGTCGCAAGCCCTCCCCAAGGCGTGGGCCAGGCCGCACCAGGATGTCACCCTGCGCCGAGGTGAAAGCGCAAACCCGCCCGTCGCGGACCGCCGCGATGCCCCGCCAGCCGGGGCGCTCATCGAGGCGGGCAGCGCTGCCGGACGAAGTCATGATGACCTGGGGATCAGCCCGCACCACGAACTCGGGGTTGAGCTTGGGGAAGGGCCCGAGTGCGGCTGGCACCACATTGACCGCGCCCAGGCGCGACAGCAACTCGCCAATGAAGGAGGACTCGCCAGCCGCATATGGCGCGCTGTTCACCTCGAAATACACCCGACGTCCGCGGGCGGCAGGTGGCACGAGCCGGGCCGCCCCCGCCAGGGCCTGGTCGATCCCGGCCTGCAGCGCCGCGCCCTGGCCGGTGGCCAGCGCCTGGTCGAGGCGGGAGATCACCTGCCGCAGATCGGCGAGCGTGCGCGGCTCGATGGCCAGCACCCGTAGACCCAAGGCCTCCAGGCGCGCAACCGAGCGGGTCGAGGTAGCGGCCAGCACCAGGTCGGGCCGCAGGGCCACCACGGTCTCGACCTGGGCGTCCTCCAGCCCGCCCACATGCGGCAAGGCCTTCACACGCTCGGGCCAGTTGGAATAGTCATCCACCCCGACCAGCCGATCGCAGGCACCCAGTGCGCAGACCGTCTCGGTGAGTGAGGGCAGCAAGCTCACGATGCGCTGTGGCGGCACGGGCAGGGTGACGGTGCGGCCGCGGTCGTCGACGATCCGCACCGGCTCTGCCTGCGCTGGCGGCGCCAGCCCCAGCAACAGCGCGAGCAGCGCAATCAGGAGGCCGATCGCCCAGCCCCTGCGCGAGGGGTGACCATCAGGCATGGCGTGCGCTCCACTCAAGAATGAGCCGGTGCATGCGCTCGACGCCATCGGTCAGTGCGGCCGGGCCCGGCTGAAGGATGTCGGCAGACTTGATCTCGAACAACTGCCCGTCCCGCACCGCCGGCACCGCCTCCCAGCCTGGCCGGGCGGCCACCCGCTCGGGTCGGAATTTCTTGCCGCACCAGGACCCGAGCACCATCTCGGGTTGCCGGCGAATGATCTCGGTCGGGTCCTGAACGATACGGTCTTTGCCCAGGGACTGGCGGGACAGCTCGGGGAAGATATCGTCGCCGCCGGCAATGGCCAGCAGCTCACTCACCCACCGGATGCCGCTGATCGGCGGCTCGTCCCACTCCTCGAAGAACACACGCGGCCGGCGCGGCAGCGCACGGCCGGCGGCGGCAATCGCGTCCAGACGCACGCGCATCGCGCCAAGCAGTTTCTGCCCGCGCTCGGCCTGGCCGACCAGGGCGGCCACCTGCCAGAGCATCGAAAAAATTTCGTCGACACTGCGCTGGTTGAACACCGTCACCTGCACGCCCTGACGAATGAGCGCGCTGGCGATATCGGCCTGCAGGTCGGAGAAACCGAACACGCAGTCGGGCTCTAGCGCCAGGATCTTGTCGACCTTGGCCGTGAGGAAGGCGCTGACCCGGGGCTTCTCGTCGCGCGCGCGTCGCGGGCGCACGGTGTAGCCCGAGATCCCCACGATGCGCGCCTCCTGCCCGAGCAGGTAGAGCCACTCGGTGGTTTCCTCGGTCAGACAGACGATGCGCTGGGGCCCCATGGTGGCGATGCAGCTCAGAAGTTCCGGCTGGCGCTCAGCATGAACGAGCGTCCGGCCTGCGGATAGATCGACTGTCTGGTCGGGTCACAACGGGTACGGTAGTCATAGTAGTGCCGGTCCAGCAGGTTGTTCACCTGCGTGGACAAAGTCCAGTCGGCCAGCTTCTGGCTGACCCGCAGGTTCGTTACCGCATAGGCCGGAATCGTCTGGCTGCAGCTGTTGTCCAGATCGCCACCGATCCGCTGGTTGGAGACCCACTGGGTGAGCAGCACCCATTGCTGCCCGGCGAAGGGCTGGTAGGTGAAGCGGCTGGTGAGGCTCTGGTTGGCCACCATCGGTATGCGCTTGCCGGCATAGGCGCCCTCGCGAAACTCCGACTGACGCGCCGCAGCCACCACACCGGCCTCCAGCTTGGGCAGCAGCCGGCCTGAGGCCTCGAGCTCCACGCCTTGGCGAACCGTCGGGTCGTAGTTGGTGTTGTAGGGAAAGCTGCCAGGAACAATGATGCTCAGGCCGATCTCGTCCGCCAGCACACTTCGATAGACCCGCACGGCCCACTGTCCCTGCGCGCCGCGTTGGCGCAGGCCCAGCTCCTGATCACGGGAGGTCTGCGGACGCAGCATGTTGAGGGTATTGGGCGGGCAGGTGAAGCCGGAGCAACTGAACTCGTCGGAGTTGGCCAGGCGAAAGCTGGTGCCCAGGCGGCCATAGACCTCGGTTCCGGGCGCCAGACGCATCGCAGCGCCCAGCTCCCAGCTGGTGTTGTTCACCGCCAGAGAACCCAGCGAGTCGCCACTGGCCACCCGCTCCGAGAGCGTGCGTCGCAGGCCCGCATGGGCCTTGATGCCTTGCGGCTTCCACTCGATGTCGTGGCGCACATAGGCCGCATCCGAACGCTGTTGCACCCGAATCCGCGAGGTGCCCCAAGCGCCCCAATCGAGCAGCTTGTCCTGGGTCCAGCGCTCCATGTCGATGCCGACCAGCAAGCGATGCGAGACACCCAGGGCCTCAAAGCCACGCCAGGCCTTGACCCCACCGCGGTCGGCGGCGGTATCGGCGCCCGAGAGGTAGCCGTCGGCCACATAGGTCGCGTCGACATTGGCTTCACGGTGATTGAGGTCAAAGCCCAGGCGCCAGCCGGCCAAAGTGCCCTCTCCGCTCAGAAGCAGGTTGCGCGTCTCGTTGCTGCCCCGGTCCTCGGGCTTGCGGGACTGGCGGGGGTTGCTGCCGAAGTCCTCCACCGTGAGACCACCCGGTAGCCCGCCCCGCTGGTCCTGCAGCCCGAGCTGCGCCGAAAACAGGGAATCGCCCTCGCTCCAGGTGCTGCGCGCAAGCACGCTGCGGTCACGGGCTTTGTAGTTGTCGCGGTGGTTGTCGGTGTCGTAGACCGTGCCATAGAGCTGATGGCGCCAGTTGTCAGTCCCGGTGCGCACACTGGCACGGGCCTCGCGGGTTTGGCGGTTGCCCACACCGAACGCGACAGAGCCACCGGGCTCAGACAGGCCCTTGCTGGTGACGATATTGACCACACCGCCAGTCGCGCCCTCGCCATGCAGGACCGCACCACTGCCGCGGACGATTTCAATGCGCTCGATGCTGTCGACCGGAATCCAGCTGATGGCCGCGCCGCTCATATCGCCCTCGTTCTGGCGGACACCGTCGACCAAAATGACCACGTTGCTGCCAGCAGTCTCGCCAAAGCCGCGCAGGTCGAGCGTGGGGTTGCGGGTGAAGGAGCTGTCGATGCGGGTGACCACCCCGCCCAGCCAGCGCAGGGCCTCGTTCACATCTGTGATGCCCGCCGCGCGGATGTCAGCGGCAGAAATCACCGTCACTCCCAGGGGCAACAGGGTCGGGTCTTCGGGAATCCGGGTGGCGGTGACGACGACGGTAGGCAGGCTGGGCGTCGGGCTGAGGCTCTGGGTGGGGTTGGGGTTGGAAGCAGGCTGGGCGAAAACGCCGCCGGCCAGGGCGCAGCCGGCAGCCAGCAAGGCCACACAGGAGCGCAATGCAAAACGCACGCGAATAGACATGAGGAAGCACACAAACGAATGGCCCGCGCCGGCTTCCCCGCCGGCGCATTGGGCGTCACGGCCGGCAGTCCTGCTTGCGGCGGGACCTGCCGGCCACCTCGTTGGCCGGTATCCGGGCTGGCGGATCGCCTCATCGCCTTCCCAGGCCCTTGCGGGCCCAGTGGCTGATTGATGAGGCGGGTGCGCGCCCTCTTTCTCAAGAAGGCCTCGCACACTCCGCTTACCGTTGCGGGGGCAGCGCAGGTTGGGCCGGCGTTCGCACGCACTGGCCTTCCTGCTTCCCGTTGAACTGCGGTGTGAGAGCCACACCGCGAGCACCAACGCGTCCATTCTAGGCCATCGCCCTTCTCAAACCCTACAATATTGACCATGACCCAGGCCACGCCCATGGAGCAAATTGCCGAGCGCGTTGAGCGCCTGCTGCTGCGCCATGAGGAGCTCCAGCGCACCAACGCGCTGCTGGTCGCCCAGGTAGAGTCGCTCACCCAGGAGCGAGATTCACTCAAGTCCCGGCTGTCCGCCGCCCGTGCCCGGGTCGACGCGCTGCTCGACCGGCTCCCCGACGTGAAGAACACGTCCTGATCGCCAACCACCTCCCACTCCTCTATCGCTGACCGCCCCGCCATGAACCAGATCGAAGTCCAGATCATGGGCCAGAGCTATTTGCTCGGCTGCCCCGAAGGGGGCGAGGCACGTCTGCGCGAAGCGGTCGAGCGGGTGGACGGGGCCATGTGCCGCATCCGGGACGCTGGAAAGATCAAGGCCCGCGACCGGATCGCTGTCCTGGCTGCGCTCAACCTCGCCTTTGACCTGGGTGACCGGGCTGCACAGGCACCCGCCCCTGCTGCCGCGCCTGCCGCCCCCGCCGCTTCAGCGGCCAATGACGCGGAGGGCGACGATGCGGCTCGCGTGCAACAGTTGCTGGCCCGCCTAGATCAGGTGCTTGCAAACGATGGCAGGCTACTCTGAGCGCCTACAATGAAGCCGTCTGCAGTGCGCGCCGGGTCTTATATTTCCTTGAACCAATGCTCTTAGAGCCCGGGCTTGGAACAAACCCCGCAAGCGTGATCATCTCGCGTCAGATGAACCCAATGCGGGGATGACCTCGCCCACCTGAACCCCGGTTCAGGATGCAGGCCCGGCGGCACCTGCAGACACCTGTACCCCTCCCACCCGTGTCGTGGCCACACAGGCTTCGGGCGGAGACCACAACAAAAACAATCAACGGCCCCTCGCGCGGCTCGCACCTGAAGTGACTCTCGATCTCCTCCTCATTGTCGAACTGGTCCTGCTCGGTATCTGCTCCGGGTTTTTGGCGGGCTTGCTCGGCATCGGCGGCGGCATGGTGATGGTGCCCTTCATCTCCTACTTCCTGGGCGCGCGCGGCGTGTCGCCGGAATTGGGGGTCAAGATGGCCATCGCCACCTCGATGGCCACCATCATGTTCACCTCTCTGTCCAGCGTGCGGGCCCACCACAAGCGCGGCGCGGTGCGCTGGGACCTGGTGCGCTCGCTGGCGCCCGGCATCGTGGTCGGCTCGCTGTTGGCCAGTCTGGGCGTCTTCAGCCTGCTCAAGGGCAGTTGGTTGGCCATTCTGTTCGCACTGTTCGTGGGTTTTTCGGCGACCCAGATGTTCCGCAACACCAAGCCTCAGGCCTCCCGGCAACTGCCAGACGGCGCGGGGCGGTTTGGTGCGGCGGCTGTCATCGGCTTTCTCTCGGGCCTGGTCGGCGCGGGCGGCGGCTTCATCAGCGTGCCTTTCATGGTCTGGTGCAACGTAGCCATGCACAACGCGGTGGCCACCTCGGCGGCCTTGGGCTTTCCGATCGCGGTAGCCAATGTGGCGGGCTATGTGGTGAGCGGTCTGGGCGTCACCGACCTGCCCGCCGGCTCACTTGGCTACCTATGGCTGCCGGCCTTGGCGGTCATCGCGGTTTGCAGCGTGTTCACCGCCCCGCTAGGCGCTCGCGCAGCGCATGCGCTTCCGGTCGCTGCGCTCAAGAAGGTGTTCGCCGGCGTTTTGTACCTGCTGGCAGCCTACATGCTGCAAAAAGGCATCGTCGCGCTGCTCTGATCGCCGGCTAGCGGGCGTTCACCACCTGGCCAACCGTCTTAAGCGAACTCGCCCTTGTACTGCTCCCGCAGCAGGTTCTTCTGAACCTTGCCCATGGTGTTGCGTGGCAGGTCGGCCACCACGAAGCAACGCTTGGGAATCTTGAAATTCGCAAGCTGGGCCTTGAGCGTGGCAATCAAGGCATCGCCGTCCAGCGCGGCGCCCGGCTTGGCCACCACCACCGCCACCCCCACCTCGCCGAAATCAGGGTGAGGCACCCCCACCAGAGCGCTTTCGCTGACCCCCGGCATCTCGTTGAGGTAACCCTCAATCTCGGCCGGGTAGACGTTGTAGCCACCGCTGATGATCAGGTCCTTGCTGCGGCCGACGATGGTGAGGTAGCCCTTGTTGTCGAAACGGCCCACGTCGCCGGTCTTGAACCAGCCGTCTGCGGTGAACTCCTCCTTCGTCTTCTCGGGCATGCGCCAGTAACCCTTGAAGACGTTGGGACCGCGCACCTGGACGCCGCCAATTTCACCCACTGGCACCGGCGCGCCGGCGTCGTCCAGCACCCGCACGCCCACCCCAGGCAGGGCCGGACCCACGGTACCACCGACCCGCTCACCATCATTGGGCCGGCAAGGGGTGGAGGTGAGCATGACGGTCTCGCTCATGCCATAGCGCTCAAGGATGGTGTGGCCGGTTCGGTCTTGCCAGTCCCGGAAGGTTTCAATCAGCAAGGGCGCCGAACCGGAGATGAACAGGCGCATATGGCGCGCCGCCTCCCGATTGAGCCCGGGCTCGCCGAGCATGCGCACGTACAGCGTAGGCACGCCCATGAACACGGTGGCCTCGGGCAGGCGCGCCACCACCCGCTGGGGGTCGAACTTGTCCAGCCAGATCATGCGGCTGCCGTTGATCAGGGCACCATGGATGGCGACGAACAGGCCATGCACATGGAAGATGGGCAGCGCATGAATCAATACGTCGCCGGGCTGCCAATTCCAGTAGTCCTTCAGCACCCGGGCGTTGGACAGCAAGTTACCGTGCGTGAGCATGGCGCCCTTGCTGCGTCCGGTGGTGCCGCTGGTGTAGAGAATGGCCGCCAGATCGTCTTCACCGCGCAATGCCGCCGTGTGTTGGTCGCTGCAGTGGGCGGCCCGCTCGAGCAGGCTGCCGGTGCGGTCGTCGCTGAGCGTAAACACATGGGTGGTGCCCGCCTGGAAGGCTATCTTGCTTACCCAGCCAAAGTTTTTCGGGCTGCAGACCACCACCGCAGGCTCGGCGTTGCCGATGAAGTACTCGATCTCGGCGCTTTGATAGGCGGTGTTGAGGGGCAGGAAGACATAGCCCGCCCGCAGCGTGGCTAGGTACAGCACCATTGCCTCGACTGACTTTTCCACTTGCACCGCCACCCGGGCGCCCGCGGGCAGCGCCAGGGAGTCGAGCAGGTTGGCCATCATCGCGGTGGCCCGCTCGAGGTCACGCCAGGAATAGGCCAGCCCGGCGTCGGTCTCGACAGCGACGGTGTCCAGGTCGCTCGGAAACGCCGCACGAAGCGCGGCAAAAAGGTTGTCGTTCTTGGCTTGCATAAAGGTCTGGACGCGGCAGGCCCGCGCACGAGGAGGGGCCGGGCAATGCGCCGGCCCTGGCGTCAGTCGAGTTTGGCGCCGGAAGCCTTGACAACAGTGGCCCAGCGCTTGATTTCGGCGTTGATGAAGGCCGCGAACTGCTGCTGGTTCAGGCTGGGAAACTCCGCGCCCTGCGCGGCCCAGATAGGCTTGAGGTCATCGCTCGAGCAAGCCTTGCGCACCTCTTCGATGATGCGTGCCTGAATCTCGGGGGGCGTGCCCTTGGGGGCCCACAGCCCGTACCAGGTGGTCACGGTGTATTCCGGCAGTCCCAGTTCGGCGGCGCAGGGCACGTCAGGGAAGCCCGGGTTGCGCTTGTTGCCCGAGACCATGAGCGCATTGACCCGACCACCCTTGATGTGCGCCGCGGAGGAACCGATACCGTCGAACATCATGTCGACCTGCCCACCCACCAGATCGCGCAGCGAGGGGCCGGCGCCGGTGTAGGGAATGTGGGTGATAAAGGTCTTGGTCTGCTGCTTGAACAGCTCGCCCGCCAAATGGTGCGAGGTGCCCGTGCCGGCGGAGCCGTAGTTGAACTTGCCCGGGCTCTTGCGCACGAGCTCCAGGAAGCCCTTGAGATCGGTCACCGGCATGTTCTTCGGGTTGACCACCAGCACCTGCGGACCGCTGGCCACCATGAGCAGGGGAATCAGGTCTTTTTCCAGGTCGTAGTCAAGGCGCGGGTACATCGCCGGGGCAATGGTGTGGTGCACCGCGCCCATGAACAGGTTGTAGCCATCTGCTGCCGCCTTGGCCGCGACACCCGCTCCCACGGTGCCACCGGCGCCGCCCCGGTTTTCGATCACCAACTGGCGCCCCGTCTGCTTGGCAAACTGCGCCGACAAGGGCCGGGCGTAGGTGTCGGTGCCACCCCCCGGCGGGAACGGAACGATCATGTTCACCGGCTTGGTGGGCCAGCTGCTGGCACCTTGCGCGTACACCCCCTGCCCGAGGGGCAGCGAGAGCGCGGCAGCGCCAGACGCTTGAAGCAGGGTGCGACGGTTCAATTGAAGGGTCATGGGTCTGTCTCCTGGGCGGGTTTCTTATGGGTGAACGGCGTGAGGATAGCTCAAAGGCTTTTGCCCCTGGGCAGGGGGTCGGCCCGGCGACCTGCCCAGACCCAGAGCATCACGCCGGCCGCCATCATGGGCACGCAAAGCCACTGCCCCATGGACAACCCCAGGGCAAGCAGCCCCAGGTACGCGTCCGGCTCGCGGAAGTACTCGGCAACAAACCGCATCAGGCCGTAGCCGCCCAGGAAGACGGCCGCTACCTGGCCCTCAGCCCGCCGCCGGCGGGCATAGAACCACAACAGGACGAAGAGCAGCACGCCCTCCAGCAGGAACTGATAGACCTGCGAGGGGTGGCGCGGCACCATCGACCCGCTTTGCGGGAACACCATGGCCCACGGCAGTGAGGGGTCGGCCACGCGCCCCCAGAGCTCGCCGTTGATGAAGTTGCCCACACGGCCGGAGGCCAGACCCAAGGGGACGCAGGGCGCGATCAGATCCATCACCTGCCAGAACGGGCGGCCTCGCGACCGGGCGAACCACCACTGCGCGGCGATGACGCCCAGCAGGCCGCCGTGGAAACTCATGCCTCCTTGCCAGACCGCCAGGATCTCCAGCGGGTGGCTGGCAAACCAAGCGGGCTTGTAGAACAGGACATAGCCGAGGCGCCCGCCGACGATGACGCCCAGGACCCCGAAAAACAGCATGTCCTCCAGATCGCTGGTCCGCCACAGGCCTTCGGCACGCAAGCCGGCATAGGGCGGGTGACGCAGGCGCAGGCGGCCTAGCAGAAGGAATAGGCCAAAGGCCGCCAAATAGGTCAGGCCGTACCAATGGATGGCCAGGGGGCCGATCTGCAGGGCCACCGGGTCAATTTGGGGAAAGGTGAGCATGGTCACTATTTTGCCCCGGGGCTGGACAAGACCTGAGTCATAAAATATTCTTTGAATTCCTTTGTATTCAATCGAGGCATGTGTGCACGAAGCCAGTAAATCCATCTTCAGCCGCCTCGCGGACAGTCGCTACGCGACTCGGTACTTCGTTGGCGAGGGCATCGATGTCGGCGCCGGCGACGACCCCCTGGCCCTGTACAAGGAACTCTTTCCTCTGATGAAGTCGTGCCAGGCCTGGGACCGCGATGATGGCGACGCGCAGAAGATGGATGGCGTGCCCGACGACAGCCTGGACTTCGTCCACTCCGCGCACTGCCTGGAGCACCTGGTCGACCCGCGTGAGGGCCTGGACAACTGGTTGCGCATCCTGCGGCCTGGCGGCCACCTCGTGTGCATCGTCCCGGACGAAGACCTCTACGAACAAGGCATCTTCCCTTCGACCTTCAACGAGGACCACCGGCACACCTTCACCATCAGCAAGCGCGCTTCGTGGAGCCCGGCCAGCATCAACCTGCTCGACCTGCTGTCCGGAACAAAAGCCGAGATCGCCATCCTGAAGGTCGCCCTTCTGGATGCCACCTACCGCTACCGCCTGGCGCAGATCCCGGGCCGGCCCCGCCTGGACCAAACGCTCACGCCGATCGGCGAGTGCGGCATCGAATTCATCGTCCGCAAGCTGGCCTAGGGCCGGTTGCCCCGCCCAGATGGCATGCGCCGCGCGGGCGGCAGCGGGAGCTCGCTCAGTCCTGCAACTGCGACAAGTCGCGAACGGCGCCTTTGTCCGCCGACATCACCAGCTTGGCATAGGCCTTCAGCGCTGCCGACACCTTGCGCGGGCGCGGCTTGGCTGGCTTCCAGCCCTTGGCGTCCTGCTCCTTGCGACGGCGCGCCAATTCCTCGTCGGATAGCAGCACGTTGATCGTGCGCTTGGGAATGTCAATCCGGATACGGTCACCGTTTCGCACAAGGCCGATGGCGCCGCCAGCCGCCGCCTCGGGCGAGCAATGGCCGATCGACAGGCCTGAGGTGCCACCGGAGAAGCGGCCGTCGGTGAGCAGAGCGCAGGCCTTGCCCAGGCCCTTGGACTTGATGTAGCTCGTGGGGTAGAGCATTTCCTGCATGCCGGGGCCGCCCTTGGGGCCCTCGTAGCGCACGACCACCACGTCACCGGCCTTTACCTTGTCGGCCAGGATGTCCTCGACCGCCTCGTCCTGCGACTCGGTGACGTAGGCGTTGCCCTCGAAGACCAGAATGCTCTCGTCCACGCCTGCCGTCTTCACCACGCAGCCGTCAACGGCGATATTGCCGGTGAGCACCGCCAGGCCGCCCTCCTTCGAATACGCGTTCTCGTAGGAGCGAATGCAACCCTCGGCGCGGTCCAGGTCAAGGCTGGGCCAGCGGGTGCTTTGGCTGAACGCGACCTGGGTCGGGATACCGGCCGGTCCGGCCCGGTAAAAGGTCTGTACTGCCTCGTCTTGGGTCAGGGTGATGTCCCACTGCGCCAGCGCCTCACCCATCGTGGGCGCGTGCACTGTAGGCGCATCGGTATGCAGCTTGCCGGCGCGCGCGAGCTCGCCCAAGATTGCCATGATGCCGCCAGCGCGGTGCACATCTTCAATGTGGTACTTGTTGGTGTTGGGCGCCACCTTGCACAGCTGCGGCACGTCGCGCGAGAGCCGATCGATGTCGGCCATGGTGAAGTTGACCTCGGCCTCTTGGGCGATCGCCAGCAGGTGCAAGATGGTGTTGGTGGAGCCGCCCATGGCGATGTCCAGGGCGACTGCGTTCTCGAAGGCGTTGAAGCCCACTGAACGCGGCAGAACACGCATGTCGTCCTGCTCATAGTGCTGGCGGCACAGCTCGACGATGCGACGGCCTGCACGCTTGAACAATTGCTCGCGATCCGAATGGGTGGCCACCACCGTGCCGTTACCTGGCAGCGCCAAGCCCAGGGCCTCGGCCAGGCAGTTCATCGAGTTGGCGGTGAACATGCCCGAGCAGGAGCCGCAGGTCGGGCAGGCCGAGCGCTCGACCTCGGCGACGTCGGTGTCGGAGTAAGCGCTGTCGGCGGCAATCACCATCGCATCGACCAGGTCGAGCTTTTTGAATTCGATGGTCTTGGTGACCGGGTTGGCCAGACGGGTCTTTCCCGCCTCCATTGGCCCGCCAGAAACGAACACTACCGGGATGTTCAGGCGCATCGCGGCCATGAGCATGCCGGGGGTGATCTTGTCGCAATTAGAGATGCACACCATGGCGTCGGCGCAGTGGGCGTTGACCATGTACTCCACCGAGTCCGCAATGATTTCGCGGCTGGGAAGCGAGTACAGCATGCCGTCGTGGCCCATCGCAATGCCGTCGTCGACCGCGATGGTGTTGAACTCCTTGGCCACGCCGCCTGCGGCCTCGATCTCGCGGGCGACCAGTTGCCCCAGATCTTTCAGGTGCACGTGGCCAGGCACGAACTGGGTGAAAGAGTTGACCACGGCGATGATCGGCTTGGAGAAGTCATCGTCTTTCATGCAGGTGGCACGCCACAAGGCGCGCGCGCCAGCCATGTTGCGGCCATGGGTGGAGGTCTTGGAACGATAGTCTGGCATGATGGTCTCTTCTTAAAGGTAGTGAATTCGG
>JACCDP010944959.1_pt1 | contig 15088 bp, 13 predicted proteins | sample 7445841 | NCBI WGS metagenome assembly JACCDP01 (sample SAMN15323441, study PRJNA562643) | freshwater metagenome | isolation source: river surface water | place: USA:Blue River Watershed | collected 2017-08-17 | reverse complement strand
GGCCCGCGGCTGTAGGTCGGGGGCCCGCCGCCTTCGCGACCGCCGCCGTAGCCACCGCCACCCCCGCCGTAGCCGCCGCCGCCTCCGCCGTAGCCACTGGGACGACGCGGTCCGCCGAAGCCACCGCCGCCTCCGCCGTAGCCACCGCCCCCGCCGCCGCCCTCACGGGGACGCGCGATGTTGACCTTGAGCGGACGCCCCTCCATGAGGGACCCGTCGAGGGCCCTCACGGCGGCTTCCGCCTGGGCCTCGTCGGCCATCTCCACGAAGCCGAAGCCACGGGGACGCCCGGTTTCCCGGTCCATGATGAGGTTGACGGAGACGACCTGGCGGCCGTCGACGGCGAAGACGGAGCGAAGCTCGTCCTCGGTGATTCGATAGGGGAGGTTCCCCACGTACACGTTGCGGGACATTCGACCCGTGCTTTCCTTGCTGGCTGGAGTGGATCTACAGGATCAACGAATTCCTCGCGCACGTCAAGCGATTCACCACTGGACGAGCGCTTCGACCCCTACCTGTGTCCGGGTCACGAGGAAATCCCTGGCGGGAAAGGCCTGCGTGGTGTCGAACATCCACGCCTTGCCGGAGACGCGCGCGCCGAAAGCGCCCACGCGCGCGAGGACGTCGGCTCCCACGCAACCGGCCATGCTGGCGCGCGGGTCGAGCGACCCCGCCGCCTCGACGGCATCCGCGTTCACGTCGGTCGCCCACGCGACCCCACCCCCGGCGCGCACGAACGCCTCCCACGCCCACGCGCGCGGCTGGGCGTGCGGCAGGCGCAACCCCGGCGCGAGGTACACGCCGTGGCGCAATACGGCGCTCGTCGGCAGCGCGTACCCGCCGTCCACGAAGGCGGAGTCGATGGCACCGGGGCTGTAGAACCCCCCGATGTCGATCGCCACGACCCGGGTGAGGCGCGCCTCGAAGCCACCGGTCACTGCGGTCCCGTCGCTCCCGAGCGTGCGGACCACGCCCGCGTGCACGCGGGTCTGCGGATCGAGCGCCATGGTTCCGGCGTGCGCGGACCCTGCGAGGATGCCGGCCAGGAGCGAAGCGATCACGGATGGAACCCCACGCGGCGCCGTAACCGGTTCACGCGCTCCGTTCCGCTCCGAACAGCGGGCCGTGGAGCGACGCGAGGGCGTCGAGGTCGTGGACTTCACCGCGGACGCGCGGCACCGGCACGAGCGGAACCGACACCCCGGCCGCGGCGCGCAGCACCTCAGCGCGGCGGGCTTCTCCGCGAACGCGCTCCCGAAGGCGGGCGTGGGACTCGGTCAGCAGCGCCACGAGGGACGGCGCGACGACCGGATCGAGCGCGCGGGCCCGGGTGCCTACGAGCGCCTCCACATCGGGCACATCCGCGGACGCCGTGTGCACCTGGTTGAGGACGACGGCCGCGAGCGGCATGCGGCGCGCGCGCAGCTCCTCGAGGAAGAACGTCGCGACGTCGACGGCCGAATCCGTGGGCGCGGTCACGACGACGAACGCGGTGCGGGAGTCGTGGAACATGCGCCCGACCGCCTCGTGTCGCTCCCGGAAGCCGTCGACCATGTCGCCGAAGAGCGTGAAGAACGAGGTCAGCTCGCCGAGGAACTCCTTGCCGAACACGTGTCCCAGCATACCGTGGACCACCGCGCTCGTGCCCGCGAGGAGGCGCCGGCCGACGCCGCCCTGCTCCTGCGCCAGGAACCACTTGATCACCTGGCGGTCGAGGAAGCGCGTCATGCGCCCCGGGCTCTCCAGGAAGTCGAGCGCGTTCTTCACCGGCGGCGTGTCGAGGACGACGAGGTCGTAGCGGCCGGAGAGGACGACGTCGTGGAGCCGCTCCGCCGCCATGTACTCCTGCGAGCCGCTGAAGCTCCCGGCGATGTGGCGGTAGACGCGGTTGCGGAAGAGGGCGTCGCGGAGCGCGGGAGTCGGCGCGAGGCGGGAGACGACGTCGTCGAGCGTGGCGCGCGGGTCGAGCATCATCGCCCACAGCTCCCCGCCGGGCGCGGCGCGCGTGCCGAGATCGATGCGCACCTCGCGGCTCTCCAGCGCGTCGAGGCCCAGGGCGTTCGCGAGCCGTCGCGCGGGATCGATGGTGAGCACGAGCACCCTTCGGCCCTCGAGCGCGGCGCGCAGCGCCATCGAGGCCGCGGTGGTCGTCTTGCCGACGCCGCCGGCGCCCACGCATACCAGCAGCCGTCGCTCGCGCACGAGCGTCGCCAGCACCGTGGGGGAGGCGTTGCGGAGGGGGCGTGCCCCCTCCGCCCCAGGAGCGGGAGTCATGGACGCACCCCGATCGCCGCGAGGGCGCGGTCGAGCTCGGACGCCACGAAGGACGCCGAATCCCCGCGCGGCACGTGCGGCAGTCGCACCGGAGCGACGCCCAGGCCCTCGCGCAGGCGCGTCTCGGCCTCGGCGGTGGCGTCCTCGCGCTCGACGTCGGCGTCGCCGGCATCGAGGAGCGAGAGCAGGCGCGGATCGTCGGCCTGCGCGCGCAGGCGTCCCAGGAGCGCGCGTGCGGCGGGGTCGTAGCCGGACGGCGCCGCGCGGTTGAGCACCACGGCGCCGAGGCGCAGCGAGGGCACCTCGGCGTGGAGACGCCGCGCCGTCTCGAGCGTCTCGTTCACGACCATCTCCTCGGGGATGGCGACGAGCACCGCGGCGGTGTCGACCCGCGCGAACAGGGCGAGCAGGTCATCGGCGGTGCGACGCACCGGGCCGGCGTCGAAGAGGCTCGCGGCGGCGCGCGCCACCACCATCATCGCCACGGCGTTGCCCGACGCCGGCATGTCCACGACCAGCGTGTCGACGGTACGGGCGAGCTGCGCCACGCGCGCCATCACCACCAGGTCGCGCGCCCCGGGGGTCGCCTCGAGAAAGACGCTGACCACACGGTTCTTCAGGATGCCGCGGACGATGCGCGGGGCGCCGACGCGCTCCTTGAGCCAGTCGTCGAGCGCTTCGGCCCACGTGAGGTTCGCGACGGAGAGCCGCGGCGCGACCTCGGTCGCCTCGTAGCCCGGCGCCCGGCCGAGCAGCGTGGGGAGCGCAGGACGCTGGGCATCGAGCTCCACGAACAGCGTGCGACGGCCCGCGGCGGCGGAGCGGCGCGCGAGCGCGAGCGCCACGGTGGACTTTCCCGTGCCGCCCTTGCCGGACACGAAGATCACGCCGGGACCCGGCGCCGCCACGTTCACCAGCGCACCAGGGTGGCACCCCACGTGAGCCCGGCGCCGAACGCGACGAGCAGCACGAGGTCACCGGGCTTCACGCGTCCGTCCCGGACCGCCAGATCGAGCGCGGACGGGATGCTCGCCGCGGTCGTGTTGCCCCAATGCTCGATGGTGTGGACCACGCGCGCCTCGGGGATTCCGAGCTCCTCCGCGACACGCTCGTTGATGCGTCGGTTCGCCTGGTGCGCGACGAGGACGTCGACGTCCGCCGCGGTGTAGCCGTTGCGCGCGAGCAGGGCCCGCGCCACCTCGGGCATGCGCACCACCGCGTGCCGGTAGACCCCGCGTCCGTCCATGCGCGGGTAATGCGCGCCCGCCTCGAGCATCGCCGCGTCGATGCGCGGCTGCCGACGGCTCGCGGGGGCCTCGAGCATGAGCAGCTCGGCGCCGGTGCCCTCGGCGTGCAGCATGGAATCGAGGATGCGCGGGCCGTCCGCGTCGTCGGAGGCGACGACCACCGCGGCGCCGGCGCCGTCGCCGAAGAGCACCGACACGTCGCGCCCGCGGTCGGAGAGGTCGAGGCCCGTGGAGTGCACCTCCGCCCCGACCACGAGCACCGTGCGCGCCATCCCGGCGCGGATGAACGCCTCCGCCGTCGTCAGGCCGTAGAGAAAGCCCGTGCACTGGGTGCGGATGTCCATCGCCGGGACGGTCCCGAGGCCCAGCTTCGCCTGCAAGAGACAGCCGGAGCCAGGAAAGTTGATGTCCGGCGAGAGCGTCGCGAACAGCACCAGGTCGACGGAATCGACGCCGGCGGCCTCCATGGCCGCGCGCGCGGCGGGCACCGCGAGGTCGCTCGCCCCGACGTCGCCCTCGACCCAGCGGCGCTCGCGGATGCCGGTGCGCGCCACGATCCAGTCGTCGCTCGTGTCCATCCACGCGCGCAGGTCCGCGTTCGTCACGACCCGCGACGGAAAATGGCGCCCCGTTCCGGCGATGCGGGCGACGGGCATCGCCACCCTAGACGTCCAGGTGCCGGACGTTGAGGGCGTTGCTCTCGATGAAGTTGCGGCGCGGCTCGACCTCGTCGCCCATGAGCAGCGCGAAGGTGTGATCGGCGGCCACGGCGTCCTCGACCTCGACGCGCTGGAGCACGCGCTGGGCGGGATCCATCGTCGTCTCCCAGAGCTGCTCGGCGTTCATCTCGCCCAGACCCTTGTAGCGCTGGATCTCCCAGCCCTTCTGGGCGGCGGCCATGACGTCGTCGCGCACTTCCCCGTACAGGTGACGCGGCGTCTGGTCCGCCACGCGGGCCGGCAGCGCGAGGGTGGCCGCCAGCTCCGCGCGCAGCTGCGCGAGGCCGGTGAGCTCGTGCAGCGCCCCGTCGAGGAGCGTCACCTGCTCGCTGCTGGACTCCATCGTGCGCACCCGCACGCCATGTCCGTCCTCGAGCACGACCGGCTCCACGCCGAGCACGTCGAGCAGCGGGGCGGCGGCGTGGATCGCCGCGCGGAGCGTGGCGCACGCGGCCGTGGCGGCCGCCGCGTCGGCGAGCGGGAAGCTGAACCCGAGCGCGAGCGCCTGGTCGAGTACGACCGGGTGGTAGGACCGCGACGAGGTTCCCGTCGGCGCGGACAAGCGACGCAGACGCTGCTCGTAGCGCGCGATGCGCTCCACCAGCGCCGGCAGCCTGGCCGGATCGAAGGGCGCGTCGCCGGCGTCCTGCAGCCGCACGTGGGTCGTGCCTTCCTTGAGGAAGAACTGCTCCAACGCCGCCTCGTCCTTGAGGTAGCGCTCGCCGGACTTGCCGCGCTTGACGCGGAACAGCGGGGGCTGCGCGATGTAGAGGTGCCCGGCCTGGATGAGTCGCGGCATCTGTCGGTAGAAGAACGTGAGCAGCAGCGTGCGGATGTGGCTGCCGTCCACGTCGGCGTCCGTCATGATGATGACGCGGTGGTACCGCAGCCGCGCGAGGTCGAAATCGCCACCCACGCCGCTGCCGAGCGCGCTCACGATCACCTGGATCTGCTCGGAGCCGAGCATCCGGTCGACGCGGGCCTTCTCGACGTTGAGGATCTTTCCGCGGAGCGGAAGGATCGCCTGGAACTTGCGGTCGCGGCCGCTCTTCGCGGAGCCGCCCGCGCTGTCGCCCTCGACGAGGTACACCTCGCAGCGGGACGGGTCGCGCTCCTGGCAGTCCGCCAGCTTGCCGGGAAGGCCGCCGCCGTCGAGGACCGTCTTGCGTCGCGCGAGGTCGCGGGCCTTCCGGCTCGCCTCGCGCACCCGCGCCGCCTCGATGGCCTTGAACGCCACGGCCTTCGCGACGACGGGGTTCTCCTCGAAGTACAGGCCGAGCTGCTCGTTGACGATCGCCTCGGTGAGGCCCTTGACCTCGCTGTTGCCCAGCTTGGTCTTGGTCTGTCCCTCGAACTGCGGCTCGGCGATCTTCACGCTGACGACACAGGCGAGTCCCTCGCGGAGGTCGTCGCCGGTGAGGGGCTCCATCTTCTCGCGCTTGAAGAGGTTGCTCGACGTCGCGTAGGCGTTCACCGTGCGCGTCAGCGCCGCGCGGAAGCCGCTGACGTGCGTGCCTCCCTCGAGCGTCTTGATGTTGTTGACGAAGCTGAGGAGGGTCTCGTTGTAGCTCGTGTTCCATTGGAGCACGATGTCGACCTCGATCCCCTCCTTTCCGCCGTGGAGGGCGATCGGCGCGGGGTGGACGACGTCACGGCCCGTGTTGAGGTACTCGACGAAGGACACCAGCCCGCCGTCGTAGCACCAGGTCTCCTCGCGGCCGTCGCGCTCGTCGCGAAGCTGGATCGCCAGGCGGGGGTTGAGGAAGGCGAGGGTCTGCAAGCGCTCCGCGAGGGTCGCGTAGACGTGCTCCGTCGTCTCCTTGAAGATCTCCGTGTCCGGGCGCCACCGCACGCGGGTGCCGCGCTTGTCGGTCGCCTCCACGTCCCGCAGCGGGCCTTGTGGCACCCCGCGCACGTAGCGCTGGGTCCAATGGCGGCCCTCGCGCCAGATGTCGAGCCAGAGCTCGCTGGCGAGGGCGTTCACGCAGCTCACGCCGACGCCGTGGAGGCCGCCGGAGACCTTGTAGCTGTCGCGGTCGAACTTTCCGCCGGCGTGCAGCACGGTGAGCACGACCTCCGCCGCGCTCACGCCACGGTCGGGGTGGATCTCCGTCGGGATGCCGCGGCCGTTGTCCTCGACGCTCACGGAGCCGTCGTCGTGCACGACGCACACGATGCGCGTGCAATGCCCGGCGAGGGACTCGTCCACGGCGTTGTCCACGACCTCCCAGACGAGGTGGTGGAGACCGCGCGGACCGACGTCGCCGATGTACATCGACGGACGGACGCGGACTGCCTCGAGGCCCTCGAGGATCTGGATGTTCGACGCGCCGTAGGTCGGCGTCGCGGGGGCCACGGATTCCATGCCGGGAAGCTCCTGTCGTTTCCGCCGAAAATCACGATGGGCTCGATGATTCCGACGACCGTACCCCCTAACCCGGCGCAGGGCCCTCCGCATCCGCCGGGCCGACGACTCCGTCGTGAACGGGAAAGACGCGGACCTCCCCCGCATCCGTCGGCAGGAAGCGCGCGTCCGTCGTCGTGACGAACACCTGCGCGCCGAGACCGCGCACCAGGCGCACCAGCCGCGCGGTGCGACCGGGATCGAGCTCGCTGCCGAGGTCGTCGAGGAGGAACAGGGGCACGTCCCCGTCGTGGGCGGCGACCTCCAGCTCTGCGATCTTCCACGCCAGGACCAGCGAGCGCGCCTGTCCCTGGGACGCGAACGCCCGCGCCGGACGGCCGCCGAGAAGGAAGGACACATCGTCGCGCTGGGGTCCGACGAGCACCCGCCGTTGCCGACGCTCTGCGGCACGGTGACGCACGAGGGCGTCCTCCAACGCCGCGACGGATTCCGCGCCGTCGTGCCATGGCGCGTAGACGGCGCGTGCGTCGGCCTCGCCCGCGAAGGCGGCGTGCGCCCGCGCGAACGGCGCCTGCATCCGCGCCAGGAAGTCCCGGCGCGCGGCCATCACCGCGGTTCCGACGGTCGCGAGCTGGGTGTCGATCACGTCGAGCTGGACGTCGTCGACGCCACCGGCGCGCAGGAGCGCCGCCTTCTGGTCCAGGACGCGCCGAAGCGCGCGCGCCGGCCCGAGGTAGGCCGGCATGCTCGTGAACACCGCGCGGTCGAGGAGCATCCGTCGGAGCGCGGGCTCGCCCCGGACGATGCCGACGTCGGTGGGCACGAACCACGTCGCGCGGAGCGTACGCACCCACACGTCCGTGCCCACGTTGCGCTCGTCGAGCGTGAGCGCACGGGCGCCCGCGGAGACGCTCCACGTCCAGGAGCGGGTCATCCCCTCGCTCGTCCCGACGGCGTGCACGTGGGCGTCATGCTCGCCCCAACGCACCAGCTCGGCGGCACGCACCGTGCGGAAGCTGCGGAGCGCGCCGAGCATCGCGACGGCCTCGAGGAGGTTCGTCTTGCCGGCCCCGTTGTCTCCGGTGAACGCCACCATCGGGGCGTCCACGTCCAGACGGTCATCGGCGAGGTTGCGGAATCCCCTCGCCTGGAGCCGCGCGAGCCTCATCCGTTCAATCGAGGCGGATGGGCATGATCACGAACAGCGCGTCCGCATCGTCCTGCGACTTCACGATGCACGGGGAGAGGGCGTCGCCGAGCTCGATCACGATGCGTCCGTCCGGACAGGCCGCGAGGACCTCCTGCACGTAGCGGGCGTTGAACCCGATGGTGATGGGCTCGCCCTGCAAGTCCGCGGAGAACTCCTCGCGGGAGTCGCCCGCGTCGAGCTCGCTCGCCGTGAGGACGATGCGGTCGTCCTGGAACGCGAACCGCACCGAGCGGGACTTGTCGGACGCGAAGATCGACACGCGCCGGAGCGCCTCTCCGAAGGCATCGCGATCCACGACCACGCGACGCTTCCAGCTCGACGGAAGCACCTGGCGGTAGTCCGGGAAGTCCGCCTCGAGCAGGCGCACGTGGAGCTGCGCGCCGGGAACACGCAGCAGGGCCGCGCGCTCGCCGAAGGCGATCTCGAGTTCGCCCTCCACGCCTTCGAGGAGCTTGAGCATCTCCGCAAGCGCCTTGCGCGGCAGGAGCGTACGGCGATGGACCGCGAGGTCCCCGACGTAGGGCACCTGCGACCAGGACAGGCGGCTGCCGTCGGTGGAGACCATGCGCAGCATCGGTCGCTCCCCGGCGATGTCCTCGACGTGGGCGCCGCAGAGACCGTACTTGTTGTCGTCCGGAGCGACCGAGAACAGCGTCTGGGCGATGAGCTTGCGCAGGTGATCCGCCTCGAGCCGCACGGTGCGCGACTGATCGAGCGGGGGCGTGACCGGGAAGTCGCCCGCGGGCGACGCGGTGAGCTTGAAGAGCGAGCTCCCGCACTTCACCTCGACGCGCGCGGCGTCCACGAGGCGAACCTGCACCACCTGCGCCGGAAGCACGCGCGCGACCGAGAAGAACGTGGCGGCGTCGATGGCGACCTCGCCGGGGCTCTTCACGGTGGCGGCGAAGTCCCCGAAGAAGGTCATGGCCTTGTCCGTCGCCGTGAAGCGGACGCCCGTCGGCGACGCCTGCACGAGCACGGCGGTCAGGATCGCGGTCGGGCTGCGCTTCTCGACGATGCCCTGCGCCCGGGTGAGCGCCCGGATGAGCTCGTCGCGGTCGATGAGGAAGTCCATGGATTCCTTTTCCTAGGATTCGTTCTTGCTTCTACCGGATGGCTGGGGACAAACCGGATTTCGCGAAAAACGTAGGTTGAAGTTCGGTAGAGCTCGTGGATAACTCGTGGATGGGCTCGGGATTTCCGGGGAGTTTTCCACCGGCCCCGCCCGGGGTCCGTCGGCCGGGGGTCCAAGGGTCCCGACTTGTCCCGGGCCGTCCCTTGCGTTTCCCCCTGCCGTCCACCCATCCTCCGCAGGGTTGTCCATAACCGGGCGACGCGTCGGCGGACGTGTCAGGTCCCTTCGCGAAGACGACGTTCGAGCACTTCGACCTCCGCGCGCACGTTCGGGTCGCTCGCGACGAGCTCCTCGATGCGGTGGACGCCGTGCTGCACGGTGGAGTTGTCCTTCTGGAACACCCGCCCGATCTCGGGAAAGCTCAGCGAGGCGCGGTGCCGGCACAGGTACATCGCGACCTGCCTGGGCCGCACGATGTTGGCGGGTCTGCGCGTGCCGCGGATCTCCTGGACACGCACGTTGTAGTGGTCGCTCACGACCTGCAGGATGCGGTCCGCCGTGGGCGTCGGGACGGCCGTGGGGAGCAGGTCCGCCATGCGTTCCTGCACCAGCTGCAGCGTCACCGGCCGCCCGTAGAACGCCTTCATGGCGCTCAGCCGGTTGAGGGCCCCCTCGAGCTCCCGCACGCTGTTGCGGCACTTCTGCGCGACCGCGTACTGGACGTCCATGGGCACGTCGAGACGCATGGCGGCGGCCTTCGTCTCCAGGATCGCCATCATCGTCTCGACGTCGGGTGGCTGGACGTCCGCGAGCAGCCCGCACTCGAAGCGGGTGCGCAGCCGTGGCTCGAGCTTCTCGATCTCGTGCGGCGGCTTGTCCGCCGTGAAGATGATGTGCTTGCGCTGGGCCCGCATCGATTCGAAGACGTGGAAGAGCTCTTCCTGGGTCCGGTCGCGTCCGCCGACGAACTGCACGTCGTCGAGCAGCAGCACGTCGTACTCCGCGAAGCGCTCGCGGAAGTCCGGGACGGAGTGCGTGCGGATGGCCTGCACCATCGCGGAGAAGAAGTGCTCCGCCGTGCAGGCGTAGACGCTGCCGCCCCGCTCCGCGACCCGGTTGCCGATCGCGTGGAGCAGGTGGGTCTTGCCGAGACCGGTGTGACCATAGATGAAGAGCGGGTTGTTGGCGCGTCCCGGGGCGTCGGCGACGGCCAATGCGGCGGCGTGCGCGAACTCGTTGCACTTTCCGACCACGAAGGTCTCGAACGTCATGCGCGGGTCGAGGACGCTCGTCGTCTTCCGGACCGGCGACGCGGGCTCCGCCTCGTGGACCTCGCACGCCAGGTGCACCGGCACGCGGGTGCCGAAGTACTCGGCCCAGGCGCCCTCGAGCGCGTGCAACAGGTTGTCGTGGACCCAGTCGTGCACGTAGCGGTTGGGCGCGCGGACGCGCACCTCCTCCGGGGAGGCGTGGTCCAGCGCGAGCGGCCGGATCCACGAATCCATGTCGCGCGCGGGGACGCGACCTTCGAGCAGTCCGATCACGGCGCTCCAAGCGTCGTCCCTCACGCGACCTCCCGCCTCGCCGGGGGCGCTTCGCGCGCCCGACGCAGCTCTCCAAGCCTGTTCCTTCGACACGTCGACCTCGTTGCGTTCGCGGACCACGGCGTCATCGCGGCCTCCGTGAGCGAGACCGCGCCGTGGGTCGCATGGATCGATGTCCCGTCGATCCATGCTGCAGCGGCGGGGCCAGCCTGTTCCCGAACCACGTGCCCCGCGGGAAGGGTGTACCGCGAGGGCTTGCCCCGCTCAAGGCGCGACGGGGTACACAAGTAGGTGGAGGATCGTCGCGATAATCTTCATGGTTCGGCGTTTGAGGCTGTCAATGTGGAAATATCGGGGTATGCGCTCGTTGCAGGATGCGTGCGTCTCCGTTAGCCGGCTCGGCCGTGCCACGGGCACGTCGAGGGCACGGAGGACATCATGAAGCGCACTTTTCAACCGCACAACATCCGACGCAAGCGTACCCATGGGTTTCGCGCGCGCATGAAGACCGCCGCCGGCCAGAACGTTCTGGCGCGTCGCCGGGCAAAGGGTCGCAAGCGGCTCGTCGTCACCGTTGCCGACAAGCGCAACTGACCTTCCCCGACGTGTCGGGCGGATCCGGCGGAGCGCAGAGTATGCGCGCCTCCAGGCGGCAGGACGACGCGTCCACGGGCGCGTGCTGGTCATGATCGCAGGACGCTCCGAACACGAAGGGGCGCGGATCGGGTATACCGTGAGCCGGAAGGTCGGCAACGCGGTGACCCGCAACCGCGTGAAGCGGTGGCTCCGCGAGGCGGTCCACGTCGTCCAGCGATGGCCGGACGGCGTGGATGTCGTTCTTGTGGCGCGCGCCGACGCCGCGACGGCAGGGCTCGCCGGGATCCAGTCGGATCTCGGCGAGCTCCTGTCGCGTCTGCGACCCTCCCGGGAGCGGGCGTGACCCGTGTGCTGCTGTCCGTCATCGCGATGTGGCAGCGCGTGAGCGCGGTCCTTCCTCCCATGTGCCGCTACCACCCGTCGTGCAGCCGCTACGCGGCGCAGGCCCTCACCGAGTGGGGTCTCGTACGTGGGAGCTGGCTCGCCGTGCGTCGGATCGCGCGGTGCCAACCGTACTTCCCGGGTGGGTTCGACCCCGTGCCGCCCGTCTCCGAGGCCCGACCGTGAAGGATCCCAACGAGCGGCGCGCCATCGTCGCCATGATGCTCTGCCTGGCCGTCTTCTACGGCTGGTCCGCGTTCTTCGCGCCCGAGGCGACGCCCGAGACCCCTGCGACGACCGCGCAGACGTCCGAGACCGCCACCTCCGCCCCGATCTCCGGGACGCCCGGCGTGCTGCCGGGGACGGTCGAGCGTTGCACGCCGGGCACCGAACGCCTCCGCACCGCGTCCGTCGGGATCGCCGTGGACGCCTGCGGACGCGGCGTCACCGAGCTCACCCTGCCCGCGTGGAAGGAGCCGGTCGGCGTCACGCCATGGTGGACGTGGCTGTGGAACGGCGTGTCGGGCGGCGGGTTCGCGCGCTGGCAGCCGTATGTGCAGAAGGACGGCGTCGAGCGCCTCCTCGGCGCGGAGGGCGCGTTCGGCTTCGCCGGTCAGGGCGTGCCCGCGGCCGACGGCGCGTGGACGATCACGACGATTCCCGACGGCGTCCAATGGCAGCGTACGACGCCTGCCGGCCTCGTCGTCACGCAGCAGCTCACGAAGGGCGCCGCGCCCGATCTGCTCGACCTCGTCGTGACCTGGAGCGCGGACCGCCCCATCGCCGGGCCGATCTGGCTCGGGCTCGGGGACCGCTTCGCCGACGTCGACGGTCAGTACGACCCTCGCCCGCGCGTCGCCGCGGTGGTGGACGAGGAGCTGGAGACCCTCTCCAAGCCCTCCGGCATCGTCGAGCCGGAGCGTCTCGATGGGGACGTGTCGTGGTTCGGCGTCGAGGACCGGTATTTCCTCGCGGCCATTCTCCCGTCGGACCCCGCGTGGGGACGCCTGGAGCACCGCCGCATCGACGGCGATCGCGTCGGCGCCTTCCTGATCCGCGACCAGGCCACCGTGTCGCCGGGCGCCCCGCTGCAACTGCGCGCGCGCGTCTACGTCGGCCAGAAGGACGTGGAGCGGCTCGCGGCGGTGGGGGGAGGCCTGGACGAGGCGGCCTCGCTCGGCATGTTCGGGCTGTTCGCGAAGGTGCTCCTGTTCTTCCTCGGCGTGTTCCACGCGGGCGTGAAGAACTGGGGCGTCGCGATCCTGCTGCTCACCGCCATGGTGCGGTTCGCGTTCTACCCGCTGACGGCCTCGGCCTTCCGCAGCGGCCGCAAGATGCAGGCGATCCAGCCGCTCGTGAAGGCGCTCCAGGAGCGGCACGGCGACGACAAGGAGACCCTCAACCGCGAGATGATGGCGCTCTTCGCGAAGCACCAGGTGAACCCGCTCGGCGGCTGCCTCCCGATGCTCGTGCAGATGCCGGTGTTCTTCGCGCTCTACGCGGGGCTGATGGCCTCGCCGGGCCTCTACCACGCGGATTTCCTCTACATTCACGACCTGAGCGCGCCGGACCCCTTCGGGGTCCTTCCCTCGCTCATGGCGGTGGGCATGGTGCTCCAGCAGCGTCTCACGCCCATGACGGGCATGGACCCCGCGCAGGCCCAGATGATGAAGTTCATGCCGCTCGTGTTCGCGCTGTTCATGTTCAGCGTCCCCGCGGGCCTGTCCCTCTACTACACCACGAACACCCTGCTGAGCATCGCGCAGCAGTGGCACAACACCCGCTCCATCCAGCCGATCGTCCCGGTCGAGCCGGGTGCGGGCGCCTGACGAAGGAGGACGACGATGTCCGCGCCTGCCATTCCCGACAACCACGTGATCGCCGAAGGCCGCACCCTGCGCGCCGCCATCGAGGACGCCGCCCGCACGCTCAACGTCGCGCCCGCGCTCGTCCTGCACCGCATCGACATGGCCCACTTCCGCTCCGCGACCGGCCAAAGCGCCGGCGCCGACACCGTCCGCATCTTCGCGTGGGCCCGCGACGCCGCCGCGCTGGCGCCGCTGCTCGCCGCCGAGGCGTGGCTCACCGGCCTCCTCGCCGCGATGGGTCGTACCGGCACCGTGCGCGGCGAGCTCCGCGGGGACGAGGTCGTCCTCCACGTGGACGCCGGCCCCGAGGGCCGTCATCTCGTGGGCCGCGGCGGTTCCACGCTCCGCGCGATCCAGCACCTCCTCGAGACGAGCCTCGCCGGTGCGCACGCCGGCACGCGCTTCCGCATCGACATCGCCCGCGCCGCCGAGGAGGGCGAGTCCGAAGAGGGCGGCGCCCCCCGCGAGGAGCGCCGGGACGATCGCCGCGGGGGCCGTGACGAGCGCCGTGGCGGCCGTGACCGCGACGACCGCCGTGGCGGACGCGATCGCGATCGTGGCGATCGTGGCGGGCGTCGGGACGACGACGAGGCCGAGCTGCGCAAGCTCGCGCGCAAGCTCGCGCTCAAGGTCAAGGAGACCGGCGAGCCGGAGATGATCCGCCGCGAGCTCAACGGCTTCGAGCGCCGCATCGTGCACACCGAGGTCGCCGAGATCGAGGGCGTGAAGACGCGCTCCATCGGCGAGGGCCGCGACCGCAAGGTCGAGATCTACGCCGAGGATGCCGGCGAGGAGTGAGCCCGTCGCCGGGGAGGCGGTCGTGGGCCTTGAGGTCCACGCCCAGCTCCTCGTGCCGACGAAGCTCCTGTGCGCGTGCCCGGCGGACGGCGAGGCCACCTGCGAGGTGTGTCTCGGTCACCCGGGCACGTTGCCCGTCTTGCGCGACGACGCCGTCCGCGTCGGGCTGATCGCCGTCCTTGCGATGGACGCCGAACCCGCCGCGACGCTCGCCTGGGCGCGCAAGCACTACGCGTACCGCGATCTGCCGCGCGGCTACCAGGTGACGCAGGATTCGCCGCCGCTCGGGCGCGACGGCCGCGTGACGCTCCCCGACGGACGGGTCGTCCCGATCGAGCGGCTTCATCTGGAAGAGGATTCCGGACGGACGCGCGAGGTCGACGGGCGCGTCGCGGTGGAGGACGGACGCGCGGGGATGGCGCTCGTGGAGGTGGTGACGGCGCCCGTGCTCGGGTGCGGCGTGGATGCGGAGGCGGCGATGCGGGCCATCCACGCGGCGCTCGTCGGCGCGGGTGCCTGCGGCGGGGCGATGGAGCGCGGACAGCTCCGATGTGACGCGAACGTGAGCCTGCGCGACGAGGCCGGCGTGCCAGGGCCGCGGGTCGAGGTGAAGAACCTCAACAGTTTTCGGTACGTGCGTCGCGCGGTGGACGCCGAGATCCAGCGGCAGCGCGAGGAGCGGGCGGCCGGTCGCGCCGTGGTACCCCACACCCGCGGGTGGGACGGGCGCGCGACACGCCCGCTGCGTGCCCGCCTCGGTCATCGCTGGCTCGAGGAGGTCGACCTGTGCGGCGGACCGCCCCGCCGGCCCATCCCTCCGGGCTGGGTGGACGAGGCGCGCGTCGTGCTCGCCTCGCGCGCCGGGGGGGCGTTGCGGGGGGGCGGAGCCCCCCTGCCCCAGACCCTCGATGCGGAGGAAGGACTCCGCGCGGCTGCGGTCGACGCGGGGGCGGACGCGTCGCGGGTCGGCGCGTGGCTTCGCGACGAATGGCCCCGGGTGCGGGCCTTGC
>JACCDP010468276.1_pt1 | contig 15092 bp, 10 predicted proteins | sample 7445841 | NCBI WGS metagenome assembly JACCDP01 (sample SAMN15323441, study PRJNA562643) | freshwater metagenome | isolation source: river surface water | place: USA:Blue River Watershed | collected 2017-08-17 | reverse complement strand
GGCAGATTCAAAAAAGCCAACACCTACCCGATGGGTCCATCGAACCAAGGGGCAGCGGCAAATAAGGGTGGCTCTAACCAGTCGGTTAGGGCGCCCATGACCACTCCGTCACACGAAGTGGTTCCAACACAAAAACCGTATCCAAGAAACGGGGAGGCGCGTTGGGCCCAGCCAAGTAGGTACCCTCTACAACCAACGGCGTACCGCTCACCCAAGGGAATGTCCGTACGATGGTATCCGCTTGATAAATGAACTCCGAGCGGCTCCCCACCAAGAGGTTCATCATGCCACCGGGAGTCATTCCTGTTAAATCAAGTTGCAAACGCAGCCACGCCTTCGCGGGGATTTCGATGCGCAATTGAGTCATCCCGTAACCACTGATTTGGGGCATGTTGGGTGGTTGAACCAAGTGCGGAGGCAAAGAATCCATGAACAAACGCAAATGGCTAGGCAACAAATCCGACGACACGGCGTGATCAAAAGATCCGGAATCATCGGTGCGTAGGCGGGCCAAGGTATCGTACCCGCCAACCAAGGTCGGCACACCTACCAAAAGAGTCAGGGATTGACCTGGACTTTGTTCGGTTCCCGCCAAGACAACCCTTCCCTCAAAACGATACGTGGGCCTCCATTCTGCTTCCTTTGAACAGCCGAATCCCAGGCCTAGCCATGCCCATACGCCCCATATTCCCCATCGTGACCGGTTTCGTAAATGTTTTGTTAGCATACCGCAAAAATGCTAGGCCTTTTGCTTTTGATCCGTATGCGAACGCTTCGCAACGCTTGGGTTGCTCCGAAGAAATCGTTTTAGTTATCGCGAACAACCCGCACATTCAGCGTGTTGCCCTTGAAGCAATTGTAGACATTGCCCATTTCAAAATTCATGGCCCATGCATTCGCCGCGGTTACCTCCACACCGGTATAATACGCCGCTGTTTTGAAGGAACCTTCATCCTGCACATACAACTGCTGGTAAATCGCCCGCAGCTCCTCCATGGTCGGGAGCCTCCATTTGCCATCGCCCAATGCAGCCACCGCCGCAAGGGCATTGTCCCAGGACATGGATTTGGGGAAATCTTCATCGGCCACCCGAAGGGTATTGCCCTTGACCAAAACGGTATAGCCTTTGGAAGTTTTGGACCAAGGTTTTTGGGCCAACGCCGTCTCTGACAGGCCGAATAGCCCCATGAGACCTACCAATAATATTGCAAATTTCATATTCCTAAGAATTTGATAGCAAATATACTATACCAATACGCTCCCCGACCCGCCGTCTAGGGCGTCCCCTGGGGCTGGTAGGACCCGTTCACATCCCCTTTGCACAGGGCCCGGATCGTTCCCGGAACCCCAGGGACTCCGGCCATCCAGGGTCCGGGGTTGTCGTCCACCCAATCCCCGCCCGCAAAACTCCCCACCATTCCTGCGCTTCGGCGATTGACCAAAAGGGCATCCGTATTGTTGACCGCACCGTTACCGTTCACATCCGCCGCCTTGAATCGCAGGGGGCTGAGCGTCACCAAAGAGGCGAAGGCCCTGCTAATACCCAAGGCATCGGTTGCATTGACCCCGCCCCAGGGAACCGCATAAGTCCAGCTCGGCTGCACGGCCAAGGGCCCCACGTTATTCCAACCAAAAGAGCCCAGCGAATCCGTCAAACCAAAGGCTCGCCATTGCAAAGCCGTATCACGCAGCTCCACCATCGTCCCCCGCAGGGGCGTTCCCGCTGTGTTATCGTAAATCAAGCGTCCCGATAAGGCATAGCATCCGCCGCTGTTTCGAATTTGCCCCGCGTAACACAAGAGAGGCAACACCTGACCCTGCCCAACCAACGCCTGGCATCGACTGTTCAAGGTATCCCAAACCAGGACGGGACCCGTCAAAGGGCCGTTCACCCCGGCCGGCCAAACCAACCCATGGCGCATCAGAACCCCTGCATTCCAAGAAACGGGCGACGCGGATGTCCAATTCAAGATCAAAGAATCGGTATAAAGTGCGCTCCCCACCGGCGGATAGGTTTGAACTTGCAGTCCAGCCGCTTGGGCAGCCAAGGAGTTCCATCCTGTTAGCCTAAGCATCCCCGGGGGGAAATCCAATTTGAGTCGAAGCGAACGAAGTCCGGTGAATTCACTGTTCAAAATATCCAAGCCCAGACTATCGCCGGGGCAGCCTTCCACCGAAGAAAGGTGAACCGCGTTGCTCGCAATCCCCAGAAGGCGCTCGGGTGCAAAAGCGCCGCAAACAGCTCGCGGGTTCAGCGCCATCACCGACCAGCGGTAAACCCGGTTGCTCAGCAATTGACCCGTACCGTTGTACAAAAAAGTGGTATCGTTCACCCAAAAATCCTCCACCGTAGTTCCCAACCATCGGATCCGTAACACATAAGCCGTTGCACCGGGCACGGCCTTCCAACGAAATCTCAAATAATGAAGGGGCCTACCGTAGGTGCTATCCAAGGGTTCGATCAAAGAAGGAACCCCCACCGTCGAATCGTAAACGGGCATGGCAGGGCTTAGCAAATAGGAACGGGGCCCGGTGGATGTGACCGTCGCCCGCATGGCCGCCTTTTGTTCCACCGTGAACGAATCCTGGCAGGCATCATTGGCATAACTCATGTACAATCGACCCAGCGGCTGAAAAGCATCACTGTTGATATCCACGGCTGCTCCCCCGCCGTTGGGGCAATTCCATCGCGCATCCCGAAAATCCGCCGGTGTATCGCAAAAACGATCCCCTGCCGTTGCACAGTTGGCTGGCAAACGCGGGGCCGTTTCGTTGGGATTGCGGGTGACGCGTTCGGCCCAGGTAGCCTGGGGATTGGTCGATGTTTGGTCAAAGGGATGGGGCAGGTTCAAAAAATGCCCCATCTCATGCGCAAAGGTTGAATTACCCGAGTTGGAACAAGCCAGGGCCATGTAAATCGCCCCTTGACGGTTGGTCTGGGCGGGCGACCCCGTGCCGGGATAATACGCAAAGCCACAAAGAGACATGGCCGACAAACTCAAAAAATACACGTTGATACTCCCCGCAACATTGTATTGGGTATTGATCTGATCCACCGTCCCAAAATTGGGTAGGTTGTACCAAGCCGAGTTGTTAATCAAATTGGGATTGCCTTTCCAGTAAAACTGAATTCCGGTGCTACGAAATTTTTGGTTCAATTCACAAAGGATGGTGGCAAAAGTCGAAAGGGGGTAACGACCCGATCCGTTGTTATTCGCCAACAAATGCAATTGGAGGGGGAGATAAATGACGGTGGCATTGTTCTCGGTCCCGTACACGGGCTCCAAAAGGCCCTCCCGTCGTAGATTTTCGATGTACGAAAAAACCGAGGGCGGCGCAGGGCCTGTTCCGCAGGGTTGAACCGGGTTGGGGGCTTGAGCCAAGGCCGTACCCCTCCCCCATCCCAACACCAAAATCGTTAAAAAAAAGGCGCCTGCGATGCCAAAACCAGAAGGAAGCCTTTTGTACAACATGTGTTAATCTTTGACGCAACGAACCGAAAAACCAAAGCGTTGATCGTAGCTAACCCGGTCCACCGCCGCGTTGCCATACCAAATCAAACGGGCCCAGGCCAGGCCTGCGCCGACTGTTGATGAACTCCACCACCCTCCGTAATCCGATACCGAAAAAAAACTTCCGTTGGTGACCCGGTAACCACCGGGCAGACCGGTGAATCCGCTGGAATTGGAGGCGTTGGTATTGGGTGCGGTCCAGCCTCCCACGGTGGGTAAAATTCCCGTGCTTTTGAGGGCACCACCCGCCCAAGAATCCCCACCCAAGAAGGTGACAAGGTTGGTCCACTCCGCATCGGAAGACACATGCCAACCGGTTGGACATAAACCCCGACTGTCATTCACTGCATAACTGTTATAGAGCCTGCCGAATGTAGTGCCGCTGCTCGTGCTATTGTTGTAATGGCACCAGGACCCTGTCGAAGAACTGTTGGCTTGGGACCAGGTGGTGTTGCTGCTGGTATTTGGGATACTGTTACCGTTCCTGTATCGGCCCACGCGAAGGTTGCTTCTTGTCCAGCATTGCTGGCCTATTTGAACGGTGTTATAAACATTTCCATCGGTATCGGAAACGGTCGAAGTACCACACGAAAAAGCAGGCGTCAAAGAACCCGTCAAAAAGCTCACGGCATTTCCGTACACCACCACCCCGTTGGCACCTTTGGCATAGGCCCTTACAAAATAGGTGGTTGAAGGAATCAAACCCCTCAAAACCACCACGAAGGAACCCAAACCCGAACCATTTTCGGTTCTGGAATTCCCCATATTGGGGTTGGGCGTAGTTCCGTAACAGAGGCCCCGAAGAAGGACCCCTTGCCCCCCATCGCTGAGGATATTCCCCCCCACCAAGGCGCTATCCAAACCTACCTGGCTGGGCGCAGTCGTCACCACGGCCGGCAAACAAAACGTAGTAGGGTTGGTGTTCTGGGCTTGCCCCAACCACGGCAAAACAATCAAAATGAGAAGAATGGGCATTTTCATAAAAAGAATTGATCACTAAAATAGCAAAATCTATATATATAGCGCTAAAAGCAGGTGCTAATTTGCTAATTATTGCAATTTTGCAATGAAAAAAGAACGGCATTTGGATTAATTGCCTCCCTACGATATCTTTAGGTTTAACTTAAAATAAAACCACCAATTAGTGCCATGAAAAGACTTATTGCATTATTTATCGCTTGTTTTATAGCCGTCTCTGTATCGGCCCAAACCACCCAATTCAAATTCATTAAACCTAACCGGAACCTCAAAAAGGAAGTCAAAAGATACGAGAGTGAGGGCTGGGCGCCATTCCCAGGCGGACTCCCCATGGCCGAACAGCTTAATTTCTCCTACAGCCGACAGACAGAAACCACCGAGGAAGGCTACCCCAAATGGATCGTTGCTAGCGGAAATTCAACCGCCCAAATGCAGGCTGCCGCAGAAATGCAAGCCACCGAACTGGCCAAAACCAATTTGGTTGGTCTGATTGAAACCAACATGCGCAGTGTCGTAGAATCAGACGTGGCGAATAACCAATTGTCATCCGAGGACGGTGTTTCCATTACCAAAACCATCCAAGTTTCTGCCAATAAAGTGGCCAAAAAACTGGGGATGGTTCAACCAATTTTTAAGGTTTACAGAAAATTAACCAAAGAAAAAAATATCGAGGTTCAGATTGTTTTGGCCTACAATTACGAAATGGCCAAAAAAGCAATGCTCGAGGAAGCTAAGCTTGTCCTTCAGGCTGAAACAGAAGACGTGCGTCAGAAATACGAGAAATACCTAAACCCCGAAAACTTCAATCGCGGTGATATCAAAAATACCAACCAGGAATAAATTCAATTTCCAAGTTCTTCCCCTCCTTAACAGCTCCAATTTCGGGGCTGTTTTGGTTTGGGTCGGATTGGTGTGCTTCAACACCATAGGGGTACTTCAATACGCGGAAGCCCAACGAAGTAAAGAAGTGAAAGCCCAAGGTGAGTACCAAATGAGGGTTGAATTATCGGTAAATATGGATCAAGCCCGTACAAAAGCCATTCAACTCGCAAGAATTGACGCACTACGTCGAGTTTTTGGTGAGGTGGTCGTCCAAGGGAATAGCACCTTTCTCAAAAACTCATCCAACGGAGAATTGAACAGCAGTACCAGCGCCTTTAACCTCATATCAGAATCACTGGTCAACGGAGAATGGATTTCAGACATCGAAGAACCCACGATCACCACCTCGAACAAATCAAACGGAACAGAAGATGAAATCTGGATTCATGCAAAAGTTTATGGTTGGGTAAGGGAACTTGATCCAGTGGTTCAAAACTGCGATGTCCAACCCCTCAGTTGTCCAAAAATTTCCTGTAAAACCTCCCAATTCAATCACGGGCAATCGTTTTATTTGGCCTTTCAAAGTCCGGTCAACGGTTACCTAACGGTCTACTTGGACAATCCCGAAGAACAGACCACCTACAAAATACTCCCCTACAGCGCCATGAAAGGCGACTTGTCTATTCCAATTATCGCCGATAAGCCTTATGTTTTTTTTGATGCGGGATCTAAATCGGAATACAATTTACCTCAGACCGAAGAACTTGAATTGTTTATTGGCAAAGCCTCTAATCCTCAGGAACTGAATAAGCTTTTTGTTATTTTCTCCCCTAACCATGAAATAGGCAAACCCATCCTGTCCAATTCATCATCCCAGCCAATCCAAGAAGGAAATTCTAAATTTTTCCTACCCCCTAATCTTCCCAGCGAAGATTTCCAGCGATGGCTTAACACCCTTCGGAGCAAGAATCGCCAAATTCAACTTTATACCGAAATCCTTACCATCAACCGATAGCTAAAACCTGGTTGAACTAACTAATCTTTCAAGCATCGAATCGAGGCACCGCTGGAGGGATTGGTGGAACCACGATAAATACCCCCGTTATTAGCGAAAAGAATCCGATACCTTGCTGTTCCGAAAATTGAGGTCGAAGTCCACCAATAACCCTCGAAGAGAACTCCATCGTAGTCGCCAAAATAGTGGCGAATACCACCAGGTAATGCAGAGAATCCGCTGGAATTAGTCGCACCCGTTGACACCGACCAGCCACCCGGGGTTGGCTGTGTTGCTAAACTCCTCAAGGCACCACCCGCTATAATACTTTGATTACAAGAGGTACACGTCGTATCCGCATTGGGATCTAGAAATTTCACAAGGCTATTCCACTCCCCTTCGGCTGGAACGTGCCATCCAGTTGGACACAGGCCCCTGCTATCCGATGCGGTGAATTGTTTGTACAACTTACCGTATAAACTATCGTTGACGGTAAGGTTCGCATAAATAGCAAAGGCCCCTGTCAAGGTATTACGCCAGTCGGTATTGCTCAAAAATCCTGTTGGGATAGGGTCACCATTCCGATATTTACTCACTTTCAAATTGCTACGCGTCCAACATTGGGCACCAATCTCCACCGTGCTGTAAACATTTCCGTCAATGTCGGTCAATGTTGAGGTACCACACACAAAATTAGGTGTAACCGGAGATGTCGTAAAACTCATCTCGTTCCCATAGGCTGTTCCAACATGGTTGGTCGCAAAAGCCCTCACATAGTAAGTCTTTGATGGCATGAGACCCGTTACAGGACTGATAAACCCCCCTGTATCAGACCCACTGCTCGATAAATTGCTGGAGAGCGATGGATTTTGTAACGTATCATAAACCACACCTCTTGCAATTACCCTTGAACCACCGTCAGAAATAACATGACCACCGCACGTGGCACCTGAAGAACCAATGGCCGTAACCGTCATGGTTGATATCGTAGGCAAACAAGGAGTTGATTGAATTAGTCCATCGCATAAGTAAAGAAGCCCGTTATTCGTAGTCGCCATTCTTGCGGTACCGGCCGAATATTTGAGCCCACCGCTACGCTCTGAATACAGCGCGTACGGAACACTCAAAAGTTGTTGACTTCCCAAGACGCGAAAACCATTCCCTCCGCTAATATCCACTTCGGTTTGGAGAAAAAATGGGCCTGATGACCAGTCTATACTTGCAAAAGAACCCAGTTGAGGAACGCCGGCACCTATTTCCAGAGAAACAAGACCTTGGGCATTGGTGGCAGGATTGGGCGTATAAACTTCACGATAAACAACTGGGCCAGAAATTGAACCTTGAATAATACTCATTCGAACGCTTATGGGGGTATTTACTACCAAGGCGCCGGTCGAGTCCCGAACCACCGCCTGATAACTCACCTTGGCAGGTGCTTGAGCAACAGCTCTCAAAAACAAAAATTGTGTCGCAAAACACAAGACCAAGCAACCATAGAGCCAAAAAACATTTTTTTTCATAGGAATAAAGTATCCATTAAAAATACATCAAAACGCATCCACAGTCATCGCGATAATTCTAAACGGAGGGACTAAGGAAACACAAACAATCCTCATGATCTATTCCACCTTGAACCGCTAAAATGGTCCAAGGCGGAATCACTGATATACAAATCTAATCCTTTAGGCAGCGGACCGAGCAACCATATATAAGTGCAGTTCCAAAACTACCAACCCCGCTACTTCCGTAAGAAAGCTGTATTCTGATTGCGCTGGTAGTAGAACCGTTGACGGAAATCGTGGAGGTCCACCAATGCCCGTAACCCGCAAATCCACCATAAATACCACCGAAGCCAACATAGCCACCAGGCATGGCTGTAAAGCCTGAAGAATTCAAGGCCCCGGTGTTGGGTGATTGCCAACCACCAGATACGGGGTATATTTCGGCATTCTTTAAAGCACCACCAGCAACATTATTGCCTCCTAAGTAGTTCACTAGTTGGTTCCACTCAACATCCGTTGGGATATGCCAGCCTGTTGGACATAAACCCCTACTATCCATCACTGCATAATGGTTGTATAACTTACCATATATGCCATCATTGGCTGAAGTATTGTTGTATACTGCGTATGTACCAGAAGTTGTATTGGACCAATTAGGAGAGTTGTCCAAACCTGTTGGAATATTATCTCCATTCCGATACCTACTGACCCGTAAGTTACTCTTAGTCCAGCATTGCGTGCCTATCTGTACTGTATTGTAGGTGTTATTGTCCACATCTATTACTGTAGATGTACCGCAAGGAAAACTTGGAGCTGATGTTGTAGTAAAGGTAACCTGATTACCATAGGCAATACCAAGAGAATTAGCTGCATAAGCCCTCAAATAGTATGGTGTTAAAGCCGCAAGATTCGTTAAATTACGTGAGAACAATCCGATACCTTGGCCGCTATATACGGCGTTATTGTCAGTCGTTGGGGTCGTTTCGGTTCCATAGGCAAAGCCCCGTTCTGTGACATTTGAACCACCATCGGATGTTACGTAACCTTCGACTGTCGCACTGTTGAACGTCACGGACGAAACCGATGTTGTTGTTACCGATGCCAAACTTGTTTGGGTCGTTGTTAGATAACTAAACTCCTGGCCATACCCTATACCTATGGAATTTTTACCATACGCTTTGTAATATCTAGTTACTCCATTGGAAGTACCCACCCCATAGTCAGAACTGAATGTCTGTTCGCCTTGGTTAGTTGAAACAAGGCTGGAAATGTTGCACTTAACTTTTTGAACACCCTGTCCGTTCTCCGCAAAATTTGGAGTTGATGAAAGCAGAAAGCCAATCTCTTCCAAACCCTCCTCACCATCGTAGATCCTAGCATTTAATCGAATCGTACGATTCACCACAGCTGGATTCTGATGTGATAAAGTTGTTACAATAGGCGACCTACCTGGTAATGTCGGCCGCAAATAATCAGGCGTGCAAGAAATACCCCAGAGACCCCAGGAAAAGACAAGAGCCCGGTAAAGAAAAGAACTTACGTTAGCCATTAGCAAATTAATTTTGTCCTTCACTAATCGATTTAATCCTTGATGCAGCGAACCGAGAAGCCGTACACGCGGCTTTCTTGTGTTAAATGGAAATACTGTTGGAAGCAACGCAGGTAACGCATCCAGGCATTGGCACCGGACGAGACGGAGGAGGACCACCAATGTCCGCGGTCGGTCACGTAAATGAAACCTCCGTTGGTGTCCCGAACGCCACCCCCTAGGGCAGTGAAGCCCGAAGAATTCGTCGCTCCAAAATTCGGCGAAATCCAGCCCCCAGAGGTGGGCTGAGTGGCGGTGCTCTTCAATGCGCCTCCTGCTACACTTGGTCCTCCCAGTTGATTCTCAAGAGTCGTCCACTCTGCATCCGAGGGTACATGCCAACCCGTAGGGCATAAGCCCCTACTATCCGTAACCGCATAATGGTTATACAATTTTCCATACAACCCGTCATTCACAGGGTCATTGTCGTAAATCGCATACGCCCCAGATGTTGTGCCAATCCAAGCGCTGTTATTCAGTCCCGTTGGAATATTATTTCCATTACGGTACTTGCTCACCTTCAAATTACTCTGGGTCCAACATTGGGCGCCTATCTGTACGGAATTATAAATATTGCCATCCACATCGGATACCGTATTTGTTCCGCAAATAAATGGCACAGCCGATGTCGTAAAACTCACCTGACTACCGTAAGCCGTGCCAGCGGAGGTGGTAGCATAGGCCCTAACATAGTAAAGTGTCGTAGGGCTCAGTCCTGCTATCGAACTCGTGAATACCCCGGTACCCGACCCGTTGACCGTTGTTAATCCGAATGTCGTTGGATTCTGCGAGGTACCATAGGCCACACCCCGAGCCGTAACCGAACCACCTCCACTTGAGGTCACGTTACCACCAGAGGTTGCTTGAGTGGAAAGAACTCCACTCACCGCCATGGTGGTCACTGTCGGAAGACTAACCGTACTAAAATTGATCTGATTCCCGTAAACAGTTCCAGCACTGTTGATTGCATAGGCCCGAACATTGTACGCGGTTAAATTGGTTAATCCGCTCAATGAAACCGAAAATACACCTGTTCCACCACCCGCAGTAACTACAGAATTGGAAGTGGTTGGATTGTTCATGGTCCCGTACGCTACGCCCCGCATCGTAACTGCCACGCCTCCATTACTAACGACATTCCCTTCAACAACAGCCCCGTTCGTGCCAATGGAGGTAACCGAATTGGTATTCACCGTTGCCAACGTTGGAGCAGATGTGGTGAAGGAAACCTGGTTTCCGTACGAAGTCCCCAGCGAATTGGATGCATAGGCACGCGCATAATATAGGGTCGATGCATTCAAACCCGAAAGAAACGTTAGAAAGGAACCCGTACCTGAGCCATCGTTGGTGGTGTTGTTTGCTATGGTTGGATTCGTACTTGTACCATAGGCTATTCCCCGAGCATTTACACCCAATCCACCGGATGATGTAACATTCCCGCCGGTATTCGCCGACGTTGAAAAAACATTGGTTACGTTCGTAGTGCTAACCGTGGGTAAGCCGTAAGTTGTAAAATTGACCGTGTTCCCATAGGCAGTTCCTAGATTGTTGGTGGCATAAGCCCGCACGTAATAACTCGTGGTGGCGTTAAGGCCTGACAAACTGCTAAGGAAATAACCTGTACCGCTGCCGTTATTCGTGGTGCTGTTAGAAATCGTTGGATTGGCGTTAATCGCGCTGTAGGCCATCCCCTTGGCTGTTACCGCTGATCCACCATCGCTGAGGACCTCGCCCTCCAAGGAGGCCGTCGAAGCCGTTATCATGGTTGCCCCAAGGGTGGTGACCGTTGCGATCGTTGGGGCCGTAGTCGTAAAACTCAATTGATTACCGTAAGCTGTACCGACTGAATTGGTTGCGTAAGCTCGGATATAGTACAGGGTTGATGCCGACAAACCATTTACAACACTAATAAACGATCCCGTACCCGTTCCGTTATTGGTAAAATTATCGGACGTTGTAGGATTCTGTAAATTATTGTACACAATACCTCGGGCCGTTACTGTCGAACCACCATCTGAACTGACATTACCACCGGAGGTTGCTGCGGTTGATGCAATCGAAGAAACACTGTTCGTTGAAATCGTAGGTAAACCCAGCGTAGTAAAAGACTCTTGCATGCCGTACGATGTACCCACTGAATTAGTCGCATAGGCCCTCACTTTGTAATTGGTCAATGCGGTTAATCCTGCTAGGGTACTCAAGAAAGAACCCGTTCCTGATCCGTCAACCGTACTATTGTTCTGGGTGGTTGGATTATTCATCGTTCCGTAGGCAACACCACGCGCTGTAACGATTGCTCCACCCGAAGCCAACACATCACCACCTGATAATGCCCCCGACGAGGTTATCGATGAAACCGCCGATGTTGTTACGGTTGGTGGAGCCAAAGAACTAAAGCTCGTCGAATTACCGTAGGCAGTACCCACCGAATTGGTAGCGTAGGCCCTTACGTAATAGGTTGTAGCAGGCGTTAACGATGTAAGAGAACTTGAAAAAACACCTGTTCCTGACCCGTCGATGGTTGCATTATTGGACGTTGTTGGATTGACGGTGGTTCCGTAGGCAATCCCACGCACTGATACCGGAGCACCACCATCCGACGTCACGTTTCCTCCAGTGGTCGCGGCTGTTCCTGTTATATTACTTATGGCCGTGGTGTTGACAGTCGCCAAAACCGGAGGATTCAATGTCGTAAAATCAACAACAGAACCATACGATGTACCCACCAAATTCTGCGCATAGGCCCGAGCAAAATAGCGTGTTGAAGGGGCTAGGCTCGTTATGGTAGCCGAAAATGAACCGCTACCCGTTCCATTGATGGTTGTTGAATTGGATGTAGTCGGTGGCGACGTTAAACCATAAGCAATTCCGCGGGCAGTTACAGGAGCACCGCCATCACTGCTAATATCTCCACCCACGACAGCCCCAACGGAAGTAATTGCCGAGGGGGATACCGTCGATACCGTCGGAAAACCAATACTTGTAAAATTTAATGGCTCACCGTAGCCTGTTCCTACCGAATTTCGACCATAGGCCCGATAATACTTGGTTGTACCCGCAACACTACCCAACGTATAATCAGCGCACATCTGGTATTCGGCCGTAGAAATAGCGCTATCCATATGCAAATCAGCGCGAATTCTAAGGACTCCAGGTACCGTTAAATCCGCCGATGGGGAACTTCCTACCAAAAATCCAGATTCCAAAAGTTCTTCCTCCCCATCGTATACTTTTCCTTTGAGCTGAATAGCGCGATCCACAATCGCCGGATTCTCGTAACCTTGGGTAGTCGCCAACGGAGCCCTTCCCGGTAAAACAGGCTTGAGGTACTCAGGACGGCAAGAAACCCCCAAAAGGAGACAAAAAAGCCCCAAGGGCAAAAAATATTTCATCCTACTTTCGAAAATATTTTCTCTTATTAATCATGGAAAACTGATCCAACAAATAAACCGTCGTCGCTGTAACTCCAAAACCCCAGGCCAAAGGTTGCAATCCCATAGCCTTATCATAGGAAGACCTGGCAACTAAGGGATCGGTGGCATTCCTAAAGTCTCCGTAAAACTTGCGTGTTATGAAGTGAGTTGCCAAGGCTGAAACGGCCAATCCTCCAAACACGATAGATTTTGATACGCCTTTTTGCCCAGAACTTGTATAATTCAATCCTGCACCAGGCAACAAAAGGTTCTTTTTGAAGGCTACCGCAAAAGACTTATTGTCAAGCTTGCCCTCTTTTTGCAATACATCCATGTATTGAAATTTGATGACAGATAGGCTTAAATTCGGCTCTATTGTGCCGCTTAGGCCTGGTTTTTCACGAGCTGCATCCCAAACAAACTTGTAATTTTGACCTGATGCATAAAGCGTTTTTTCGCCTGACAAAAACGAGGGACTCAAACTTTCGCCGGTAGATAAGTCAAATCGCAGATCTACTTTAGCCGCACATCCTCTGGGCAAATCTTCCAAATCGTAGGAAACGGTAATGCGCTGACCATCGGACTCTGCAACAATATTGGTTAACTTTTGGGCATGCAAAACATGATTAATCATGCAGAACAATCCAATAAAAAAAAGTTTAGAATTTAGTTGAATTTCCATTCCTGTAATTTTGGATTAACGCCGGGGCTGATTAACAATTGAGGATTTTGTTCTTTGTTATTAACAAGAACCGAATTTAACCCCACCTGCTTTTGAAGATATTCATACATTTCGGTGTAAGACAAATTGCCCTTGGATTCTTGTAATTTTTTCAAAAAATAGTAGGTGAATAGTCCGTGCTGTTTCGCTTGGTAAGGCAAGGATGCCTGCTCGCCACTACTCGCTGCAAATACGACGATATTCCCACTCAAATTTTGAGAATTGGACTTAATTCGAACCCCACGCATCGCCAACAACTCTTGGCCACGCGCGGCTCCAGAAAAACAGGCGTCCAAAAATACAGTTACACGCTTGGAGGGGTGCTCCGTTAGTTTAGAATAAAAATCCATTAGTTTGATGCCGCTTTTAACATTGGCCCCTGTTACGTCAACTGGTATCAAAAACGGCTCTTTGTTGTCATCTGGCAACCCATGGCCGGCATAGTAAACGTAGACCTCTGCCGTGCCTTGGGTGTTTTTGATGATTTTATTAAGTCTATCAAGGGCTTGATTCATTTTTCCAGCCGTCGCATCAAAATTCAAATCAATATTTTCTGTTGGGATTCCCAGAACAGACAAGAAATACTCCTTCATGATTTTGGCATCGTTTCGAGCAAAAGCAACGTTGGATTCGACACTTAAACCAGTTTGATAAGACGAATAATCTTCGTTACCAATGATCAAACCGTACCTATTCGGGTTGGCGTTTGAGTTTTTGGGAATATTTCGATCAACCTCAGCAACTAGGCTCGCTGCAACAATTTGAACATCTTGGGGCCTCTGACTCTCCAGAGCAATGACCTGGGTTTGAGCAAGATTTTTCTCGAGAGATACCGATTTGATTTCTTGAAATCCGTATTTGTTATAGGACTCGGTCCCCAATACTTCCATGCTTATCTCCTTTTCGGAAAATTGTTTGTTCGTGAAAAACTCGTAATTGATTTCTTCTGTACCGTTGGGCATAATGGATGCAAATTGGAAATCGGTTTGATCAGCGGCGAAAACCTTGTCAGGATTTTTAATTTGAATCATAACATTTTTCGCGACGCCTTGACCACGGTTTTGGATCAGGAGTTTGAGATGAACGGTTTTTCCTAATTTGATTCGACCTTCCCCTTCGTTGTTGGTAAAGATGGCATCCGACAATACCAACATCGGAGATTTGAAGGCCTGGGTATTGAATCGAAGAACAGCGGGGTCTGAATCAAACCCGTTGGATTCTTTAACCCAAACTTTGAATGAAGCCTCGCCTTCTTCCAATTGAGAGGAACCTGAAATTTGAAAGGTGTATTGTTCGGTTTTTCCAGGCTCCAAATTGCCCAAATTCATGGTTCCGCCTACATTTAAACCGCTTAACGTACTCATGGGTTCTACCATGAGTATGTTTTTTATGGCGGCACCTTTTCCTTCGTTTTTCAACCGAAAACTAACCGAAACAATTTCATCGGCATCCAACATTTTATTGGCTAAATCACCCGATTCTTTGAACTCAAGATCCAAGATTTGCAATTCAGCAGGTGCCTTGGGTTTGGGGATTTCCGAGATTTGAACTTGAATGCCTTG
>JACCDP011421183.1_pt1 | contig 15093 bp, 15 predicted proteins | sample 7445841 | NCBI WGS metagenome assembly JACCDP01 (sample SAMN15323441, study PRJNA562643) | freshwater metagenome | isolation source: river surface water | place: USA:Blue River Watershed | collected 2017-08-17 | reverse complement strand
TGAAATGATAGAATTTGCATGGTGTATCAGTCGATGATTTGAATTTTCATGGTGTCAAATTGATGGGTACGAACTTGTTGTTGAATCCAACGGTAGCGACTCATTTTTTCATCTCCCCAAAGTTTGGATCCACCCCTGATGGCCTTTCGCAGTCTAACAGGAGATTTGATAAGGTCAATGATTTTGGATTCATCTCCTTTGTATCCTATAACAATACAACTACCAGGACCATCAGGAACTTGTAGGAGCATGTCGTCAAATTGTTTTTTGAATTTTGAATTGATTTGGCTGACAGGCATGGAAAAGAAATTGACTCGGGTTTTTTTCATGAGATTGATTTTTTGGTTTTAGATCAATAAGAAATTAGTTTAAACACAAGCAGACCATCAGGTTGCGGACTGCAGTAGATGGCATTCCCGGAATTATCTCCGATTCATCCGGAAAACATTCCTCCCAAAGTAGCGGGGTAGCGGCTGCGGATTTAATCTTAATGATTTTCCGCACATGAGGTAATGAATCATGGATACTGCGCTGTGATAAAAGAAGATAAAAAACTGGTTTTTCATTTTGCATTTATTTTTGATTTACGAATTACAAGACAAAGCGATACCTGTCCCTATTAGGATAGAGATGGGAAAATGAAACAGCAAGATGGTATTAGAAGACGTTGAGGGTATTTAAACTCGCCATGGATATAAATATAATATAATTCAATTTTTTTGTCAAGTACTTTTTTTATCGGCAATGGAAGCAATCAGCACCAAAGTCAGTAACATCAAGGCGGGGAAGAAAACAAAAATGATCAAAGATTTTAAAAATATATGTGAAGTGGGATATTGTGATAGGGGATATTTTTCATTGATATTCATCCACAAGGAACAACCCCAAAGGATGGAGATGAAAAAGAAAAGAATGATGAAGGCAACGAAAAGAAATAACATACGGAAAATTTATAATGCAAAGTAACGACCGCTTATTGCAGTATTGCTTCAATTTTCCTTGTAGTTTTCTAAATGTTTCAAAAGCCTTTTTTTGATGTCGTCAATGAGTGCTTGCGGCTTGGTCACTTTTACAGAATGGTCCATCGAGATAATTATATGTACCAATTCCAATGATACATATGATTTGAGTTTGAAAGTGGTGACGCCATTTTTTTCAAAGCTTCTTTGCGTAGTATTGATGGGACGTTGGATCAATTCGCTCGCCCATCTTTTGTCGCTCACTTCAATTTCAATATCTACAGGAGCTTTGTCATTCTCTTGATGTATGCCGGAGGAGAATCTAAAATAGTCTTCCATATTGAAGTTCGACAAGTTATCCGGTTTGGGCGTGTCGATAACCTCGATTTCTTCGATTCTAGAAATTCGAAATACCTTGACTGTGCCATCCTTGTCTTTCAAATCGTTTGCCACCAGATACCAAAGTCCATTGTATTCCTTGATGCCAAGAGGACATAAACGGTAGTTTTTAAAGTCTTTGTTTTTGTTGGTGTATTGAACACGAATGCAACGCTCACGGCTGATGTGGTCAAACAGTACATTGAGCCATTTCGCATCTTGGTCACTGTATTTGGTGGTGTGAATGATTGATTTCTTCTTTTCGGTCTTTGGCAGCTTTGCTGCTTGTGGGTTGTACAATCGTTCCACCAGTTGTTTCAACTCTTGGTGCTTGGTTCTGGGTAGCGTCTTTTTGGCTTGTTTGAGAACAAACTGCAAACTCGAATATTCATCCTTGGTAATGCCAATCTCAAAGATGGACATAGACAACTCCTCATATCGGTATTTGCCATTTTCTTTGATGATGGTTACTTTACCACCATGAAGATCTTGAATGTCTTTTAAATCGTTATAGATAGTACGAATCGACACTTTCTTCAGCTTACCATTTCTTTGAATGATTTCATCATCCTCCAGTTTATTATTGATTTTCTTCAATAGTTCTTCAGCGGAGTAGCCAATATTGGAGCGCAGCAATTGATCAAAGACAATCCATCTGCGAACTTGTTCCTTATTGGGCGACACGATTTTTTGAGGAGTAGGCATATAACAAAGTTATTAGCATTGAAGCAAAATTGCAAACTGATTTATTTTATTTATGGAAAACATCATCTATGCAAAACCCAAACTTCCTTCCCTTCATCGAGAAAATGGCTTTAGAAAACCAGTCGGACTGGTTGAAGTCTTTTCCTGCACCTATAGAATCTGATTCGGATTTTCAAACCTTTCACAAATGGATGGGATTTTCCTCTACCCAAGAAACATTGGTTTTTGTTCATTTGGTATTGAAGACAATGGGTGGAAATGATTCCTCATCCAATCAGATATTAGAGGATCTGGATTTGGGCATTGCCGATTGGGAATGGATCCATCCTCTTTTTAAATCTTGGACCCAAAAGGGAATCATTCATTCGAAAAGAAAATTTGGCGTACTCTTCGAAAATGTGAGTGTTGTCAATCTATGGATGCAAAGGGTTTTTAATGAAGAAATGCAGGAGGTGGTTCGGGATGAGCAGTCATTATTCTTTGCTCAATTCAACATTTGGATTCAGGCGATGAAGAACAAGGTCATCTCCATGCATACTGTTAAGACGGAATTGGGTCAATGGATGGAAACACATGGCGAAATTGATTTTGTGAAAAAGGTGAGGGGTTCATGGAATTTGGATTTGGGGCAAACGGTCATGTTGCTCATACTGGTTGATCAACAAGTTCGACATCAAGCGGGTTTGCCTTTGGATTGTATCTGTGATGTTTTGGCTGAAAATGATACTGAACGTTTCGATTTGAAGTATCGTTTGAATAAGGCAGATGAAAAATTGTTCAAGGAACAGTTGATTCAATTGCGCAATGCAAATGATCCTTTTAGTCCCGAAGAATTTGTTGCCACACCCAAGGCCATGGAGGTATTTTATCCAACCATGAAATGGGACAAAATCAAATCTTTTTCAGATGATGAATCTGAACGTTCAATCGGTAAGATGGTATCTTGGAAGAATATCAAGGAGGAGAAATTGTTCTTTAATGATGAAGAGCAAAATCAATTGAACACCATTTCCAAGTTGTTAAGTTCTTCGTCATATGGGCGCGTGACCAAGGCTTTGAAAAAAAAGAATCTTGGAGAAGGCATCACCGTGATGTTGTATGGTCAGCCTGGAACAGGTAAAACGGCTTCCGTATTGCAATGGGCCAAGAAGAACAAGCGATCTGTTTTCTTGGTGGACATCAGTCAAATTAGAGGAAAGTATTTTGGTGATACGGAGCGCAATGCAAAGCGTATTTTTGATGACTATTATGCTTTCTGTAAGACGGAGGAGAATACCCCGATTTTATTGTTCAACGAAGCAGATGGAGTCATACAAAAGCGTTTGGATGTATCAAATTCAATAGAGGCCTCATTAAATGCGATGCAGAATATCTTGTTGCAAGAAATGGAAAACTTCAAAGGCATACTCGTTGCCACAACCAACTTAAACAAGAACATGGATGATGCTTTTGAGAGACGCTTTTTGTGGAAAGTTCAAATTGGACATCCCAACGCGGATACGCAGGATAAGATGATGTGGAGCGCATTTAAAGGCGAAGTCAATCGCCAAGAAGTTCGCATGCTTTCAGGTCAGTATTCTCTGACGGGTGGTCAACTCATGAATGTACGTCGTAAGTTTTTGTTGGAGACCATTTCACATCCGCGCATGAATCGATATGCTTGTTTATCCGAATTGTGTCAACATGAGTTGAATTATGGTACAAATGTTTCAAGAAAGGAAATAGGGTTTTAATGCAACAACAACAATTAAGAAATTGTAAAATGGAAAAAGTAAATCCAAGCTTAGTAATGAAAGAGAAAGTCAAGGCAGCCCTTTTTGGGGTTGCGGTAGGGGATGCCTTGGGCGTGCCTGTCGAGTTCATGTCTCGTGAGGCCATTGCTCAAAATCCTGTTACCGGAATGTTGGGTTATGGCACCTATGATTTACCACCCGGAACGTGGTCAGACGATTCATCCATGACGTTTTGCACGGTGGAATCCCTGTCTCAAGGTTACTCAGTTCAGCACATCGGAGAGACTTTTGTCCGCTGGTACAAGGATGATTATTGGACGCCCGATGGTGATGTATTTGACATTGGCATTACGACCAAGCAAGCCATTGTGAGGATCATGCAAGGAATTCCAGCAGATCATGCGGGAATGGAAGATGAGATGTCCAACGGGAATGGATCCTTGATGCGCATACTGCCTTTGATTTTCCACAGCCATGCCATGGATATGGCAGAGCGATTTGAATGTGCAAGGCAAGTTTCCTCCATCACGCATCGGCATATCCGTTCGGCATTGGCTTGTTTTTATTATCTAGAAATAGCCAGAGAGCTGCTGAACCACAACAATATGAAGGATGCTGTGGATAAGGTGAATTTGGGTTTTTCGAAATTCTTGGATGCAAATTCGGAAATTTCGGATGCTGAGAAATTGCATTTCAGTAGATTGTTGCACCCAGATTTCCCATCCTCTGAAGAGTATACAATCCAAAGCAGTGGCTATGTCATGCACACCTTGGAGGCCAGTATTTGGTGTCTGTTGAATAGCCACAGTTACTCCGAGGCAGTGCTCAAAGCAATCAATTTAGGCAAAGACACAGATACGACTGCAGCGGTTACAGGAGGATTGGCAGGTTTAATCTATGGCTTCGACGCCATCCCGAAAGAATGGTTAAGTCAATTGGCAAGAAGAAAAGACATTGAAGATTTGGCGGAGAGGTTTGCTCAAGCATTGAGCTAAAAACGGCTAAATAGAAAATAGTAAGTGGACTGGTACAAACTACATACTTGAGAATGTACCAGTTCCACTTTTGTTTTCGACGGATCTCAATGAGTGTCGGATGGAGTGAACTACTATTTGTCCATTTCATAAACCAATGGATGACCATAACAGTGGCGCTCATCCCATTTTTTGTTGTCGAATGGGACAACTCTAATTCGTAAGGTGTATATTAGAAATTCTGTTCCATTAAAGTCTCTGGTAACGATGGGTCCGTAGTAAATGAAGATATCGTTTTCTGGTGTATAGAAATACATCTGCTCTCCGAACATTTTTTTCATTTTAGATTCTTTTCTTTCTTCCGGAGTCGGATTCTCAAGGGTTAAAGTTTTCAATTCCTTCATAAACTTCCCTTGAATATCTTTTCCAATGGTCAAATGAATGTGGGAGAGTACATTGTTTAATTCTTTTTTCAGATTGGAAAGACTTCTTGAAAAGATGCGATCCCATTGACCTTCACTGTATTCATTGAACTGGATGTTGAACACTTGTTCGTTCAGGTTGGCCAGGGGATATTGAGGATAACCTTGCCATTCCATGAATGCGACATCGTGTCGATTACAGAAACGATCAAAGTATTTGGGACGATAAAGAAATTTACCCTCATAGTATGCCGTGACAGGATTCCAATTGGTACGAACAAATTGGTCATCTCTCTTGTCCATATCACAAAATGAAATTTGAACTTCATGATCATACAGGGAGAACGAAAGAATGATTCGGAGGTCGTGTCGGATTTCTTCCCATCTCATGACTTTTTCTTCTTTTTCTTGATTGAGTAGTTGGTTCAGGGTGTACAGGTGGATGTTGTTATCGGATAGGTAAGTAGGGGAGAAGCAAGATTCGAAGATGGTCAACCATTGATTGGCGTTGGTGGGTTGTGGTAGAGCGATTACTTGGTTGATGTCTTCTGTCATCAGTTCAAATTTCTCAAATTCGATGTCTCCATTGTTAAAGGCCGTGATGAGGGAATCGTGGTTTTCTCTTGGGACACGATCAAAAATTCGGGAGAAGGTATAAGAAGATGAAGTGATACTTACTTTGTTGAAATAGTTCAATAAGGGTTTTTCAGGATAAATAAGGGTTTTGTAGTATTGACGATAACTGTTGTTATTGATTTGTGTGATCCATTTTTGATCACGAATGAATGAAATGATGAAGGATTTTGCTTCAGATAAGTTTTCAAAGATTTTCATTTGGATTTTGTTTTAGTGAATATTGAATGATGTAATTAAAAATTTGGGAGGGGAAGTGAGATCGATCCCCTATGGGGTTATGAGACTTTGTGTTTTAGTTCATCACGTACTTCCATCAAAAGTTTACCCAAAGTGTTCTTTCCTTCCCATTGATCACCTTTTCTTCTCATTCCCCAAAAGAGATGACGTTCACCTTTCCTAGATCCGATGTCTTCAATCAATACATGATCTTTGGTTAAAAGAAGTTTTTGAAGTAGAACTGGATTTTGAGAGAATTTGAGAAGAAGACAGGTTTTCATGTTTTGAACATCCTGTTTGGACATGGGTTCCACCTTCATTTTAGATTTGTACTTTTTTGATTTCATCTTACAGGACATGGGACTTTTTTCTAACCGAATGAGTTCTTGGATTTCTGGATTCGAGAATCTCATGGATTGAAAAACTGCTTCACAGGTTCTCCAGGTTTTCCCGTTCCAAGTGATGATGGAAGGAGACATGTTTCCCAACCAGCCGTAGGGAAGGTCAACTTTTGTAAAAGAGATGTTTGCCATAAAGTTTGAGTATTTAGGGGTTATACTTAATGGGATGAAGGAATGAGGGAATGAAGGAATGAAGGAATGAGGGAATGAAGGAATGCGGAATCCAGTCAAGAAGTATTGATTAAAGGGGTACAATAAAGTGAAAAAGAAAAAGAAAGAGAAAGAGAAAGAGAAAGAGAAAGAGAGAATTTAAAACGAGAATCAGGAATACCAGAACGGTATGGGGAAGGATTAAGCTGCCTGATTGAGATCGTTGAGAAGTTGAATTAAACTGATGAGTTCTGGAGAGGACTCTACACCTTCATAGGACTCCTCTTTTTTCTTTTCAAAATACTTCATTCCCAAACTTCTCAACTTCATTTTTTTAATCTTAAAATACTTCTCACCATCAATCACCACAAACAAATCCTTCTCCACAAAAAAATTCACATAATAACTACCACTAAACTTCACAACCTTCCATTTTCCAAACTTCAACTTAACCATTTTTTTCATCATATATATAATTTAAGGGGTTACTAATTTGGGAGTACAAAGTTAATTCATGTTTTTGCAATTTTGTTGCAAAGAAATACTTACAGTGTAATTTTTTAGAAAATAATTATTTGAAGCAAGAGTGCAATATTGTTTCTTATAATTGCGTAGTAGCTATGTTTCTTCTCTTTTCTGTTCTTATTATTTTGTTGTATTTGAGTGTTACAATTTTCCTAACCTTTAAATCTATAAATTATGAATGGATTGCTCTCCTTGATGTTTTGGACCATTTTTGCTCGCTTGTTTATTGTGTATGTTGGGTGGGATGTTTTTGGTAAGACCTTTTGGATGGAGATGGAGTCATATGTGATTCAGTTGTCCTACTCAACTTTCTATTATTTTCTTATCATTTTGGTGTACGTGTTGTTGTTGACGATGATTCCTTGATGATTTATTAATTCTGCGGTGTCTTTTCAATCCTTTCTTGGGTATTTAGAAGTGAGCATCTTCATGGTTTATGGTCTGAAAAGGCCTTGCTAATTTATAGTTTAATTTGTAATTCTAGATAGTATGAAAATTGCTGTAATTGGAAGTCGAGATTTTGATAATCGAATATTGTTGAGTGAAATTCTTATTGAGTATTTGCCTCAAATAACATGTTTGATTTCTGGAGGGTGCAGAGGAGCAGACAAAATGGCGGAAGAGTGGGCCATTGCTCATTCAATCCCAACATTGATCTTTGAACCCAATTGGGCTGCCTATGGTAAAAGTGCCGGAGTAATGAGGAGCAAAGAGATCATTGACAATTGTGATTTGTGCATCGCCTTTTGGGATGGGCTCAGCAAGGGTACTTCGAACGGAATTCGATATTGTCGAAAAATAAATAAACCTTGTAAGGTTTACTATGCTTAATGGTTATTGTGTTTCTAAATCTAAAAACGATGAGTCTATTTCTTTTTATGATGTTTGGAACCGTGGTAGTGCGTGTACTAATGGTTCATTTTGGTATGGAAGAATTTGAACAAACCTTACTGTTGGAGATGGAGAGTTATGTGATTCAACTGGGGTGTACCATTTTTTCTTTTATTTTATTGTTGTTCTTGTTTGTTTTGGTGTTGGTGGTTTTTTGAAAATCATTTGTTTATTCAAAGTACAATTTTCATCGTAGGGAGTATTGGGTTTAGGAATGCTGTCAAGCTGTTATTAGAATGTAGATAATTATACTGTCGTTACAATCTAACTTTAATTCATATCCACTACTTTGGATTCATGAATAAAATGCCCCCTTTTGTTGTAAATCATGATATTCAATTGAATGCTCGACTCCGAGCGTTGATGTTTGCCGTTGAACAAGAAGAACTGCAATACGCAGCCGATGAGTTGGTAGAACTTGCCGAAGAAATATTGCATCAAATTGCAGCTGTTGGTTTTGTCTATTATTTGACCAGCAAGAATCAAAAAGAGGTGTACAATGACTTTTTGATTCAACTTTTCAATTCATCAGGGCATGATTACAATGCTGGACCTTTGTTTAGATGGGCTGCAAATATGGTTCAGGAATTAAAGAATGAGATGCCTGAAGACCATTACAAATTCTTTTGGATTGATGGTGAATTGAACACAGAAGTGAATCATTTGGCTCATCTGAGAAATGAGGTCATGCATGGTTTTTTTGTTTTACCGCCAGAAAGAAACATATTAGAATCGGAAAAATTGTCGTCTCTTTTACAGGGAATTGTCGATACCGGATTGATAGAGAAAAAAGGAAATTATCATTTTTCAGATCATACCGGTTTTACAGGGAACTGGAATATCACGGAGCAAGCACAGTGGAATGCTTTGCTTTCGGATAGTCCATTTGGTGATTTGTGTGAACGAATCATTCATGAGAATACAGAAGGATTTTGGAAGCTTGAGGAGGATTTGTTCCAATCTGCAAATGAAGAGGTTCCAACTGAGATTAAACAATTTGTTCAAAATCACATCAGGGGCGGACTTGCCGTATGGACGCATCCCAATGATTTTCATTCCTCAGATTTATATGCTGCAGTTGGCTCTTGGCTAAGGCAACAAGACGACATTATTGTTGTGGGTTATCAATTGCACCATCAAGGTCTTTCTTATACGGGTAATTTTTTGTTGAATCGCTTGTTTCAATTGTTGAATTCGGATGAGAATGTGGTCCCTAAAAACAAGAAATTGGAGGTGCTAGTAGCGAAGCTTCGAAGTGAGTTGTCTGGCAAAAAGATTGTTGTCTTGATTAACCGTATTCATATTGCATTGTTCAGTCCTCAGCATGTAACGAACCTTAATAACTTTCTTTATCAGAATAATATTTTGTTTGTTGCAATAGGTCATCATTACGAACACTTCAATGGATTTTTCAATTCAAGTATTGAAATGGTTAAGGAATTCAAGGCTCCTTCACGAGCTGAGGCAGTTGAAGCATTGCATAATTATTTGCGATTTAAGGGTCCGTCAAAGGAGCGTATCGATGAGAAGGGAGATGTGAAAATACTTGAAGATATTTTACATCAAGTACTAGCAGAATTGAATCAAGGGAGTAGCTTGTATGCAAGGAGATTTGCCGATAATCATGGATACGATATTGAATACGTTCATGAAATTTTTGCTTTGCTTCATCCATGGGTAAGCACTGTTCGCGAATCATTTCAAGCTGATGAGCTAGATCACACCTATGGATTTCCTGCAAAGATGACAGAGGTTACACCTATTTATTTATCATTAGGACGACGCGATTTAAAATTGGAATACCAACATAAAGTAATTTCGATATGACAGTTTTCGAACAATATCACAGCCGATACACGGCACTCAACAATGAACTGATGGAAATCGATTTTCTTGATTTATTGGAAAATCAAAGTTCGAAATTGAACAACATGTTCATGGCCGGTCTAGGAATGGGGACTTTGTTCTTGCGTATGGGGGCTGTAATTCAGCTCAGTGAAAGGTTGAATGATGGAGATACAAGCAATGATGCACTTTTCATGAAGCAAGTGATGGAAAATCTACGAGAGACTTTGCCGAGTGATACCAATTGGAAAAACCTTTGGTATGCCTCGATGCAATTGGATAGTAAGTGGGATAATGCATTATTGCGTGACAACAGTAAAACCACCGTGTTGGATCGTTTTGTGACTTTTAGAAATAAGTTTGTGCATCAATACATTAAGCTTATTCCAGAGCAAATGAAAGAAGTAAGGAAGGGCTGGGAAATAATGGAAGAGGTGTCTAATTTATTTGTATTGTTTGAAGGTGGAGATATCGTCTTGAAGGCTGATCAATATTATTGGAAGCAAGGGTTGCAGGAATTGGTGTTGCATCCTTTTGTGCAAATGGGAAATCATGAAGGATTGCCTTATTTGTTTCAAGGGATGTATGATAACAAAAGCAAAGCAAAGTTCATCAATACATACTTGGGAGACGAAACAGAGCAAAAGGAGAATAAAGCCATTGACGAAAAGTTTGCACCCATGGAAAGTGCTTTGCGCGGCGGTGCTGGGCAAATCTTTGATCACACAGAAAGGTTGCAATATTATTTGGATTGTTTTGTTGGTCGAGAGCGTGAGGTAAATTCAGTGTTGGATTGGGTGAAAGGCAGTTCATCAAATAATGTATTGCCCATTTTTTCGGAGGCGGGCATGGGGAAGGGAGCTTTGACAGCAGGAATCATCAATGGGCTGATTGAAGAAGATATCCCCGTGATGTATCATTACTGCGGGTCGGGTATGATGAATAGTTTGCATGCGGTATTGTATCATTTCATACTACAGGGCAGGAAAATGCCAGGAATGAATGGGGCAGGGGTTTGGAAGGTAGAGGATGAAGTTTTGCAGAGAAAAATGGAGCGTTTGCCTTCGCGGTATTTCGATGCTGTGAAATTGTTCCAGAATTTGTTGGACAATTGTTTTGCGCCAACCAAGAGGTATGAAGGAAAACCTTTGGTTATTATTATAGACGGCTTGGATGAAGCTGGAGTGGCCAATGGTCAGTTAAAAATATCGGACTGGTTTTACACCTACAATGAAAAAGACGAGCCTGAAGAAGATTGGAAATCTCCCGAGTATGTAAAGTGGATATTCACTTATCGCTCCATGCCCAATCAGAACAAAGAAGGGTTCCGTTTGGATGGTCGATTTGCAATAGAAGACAACGCGATAATTCAGCCATTGTTGGGATTGACAGAAGACGCTGTTCGTGAAGCATTGAAGAAGTTTGAGGTTTCTGAAGAGTTTATACTGACAGTAATGGAGCGGGGTGCGGTTGTATGAGAATGATTGATCCCACCTTCCTCCGCAGCATCAACGATGGCCTGCTATCTGGCGTTATCAACAAAGACAATGCCTCTGCATTGCCCATAGGATTGATTGGTGTGTACGAGGATGCATTGCCTCAGGCTAGTAGTGTTAATGAGCGAAAGAAGTTTCTGGAGTTCTTCATCGTTTGGGCGATTTTGAAGAAAGAGGTGAGTGCAGCGTTTGTTGCACCGTTGTTGCCAAGTTGGACAACTGAAGAAGTAATTGAATTTATTGGAAAATACAGTAAGTGGTTCAATAGTCCTGTGAGTGGGAAGTATGTGCTTTATCATGAGCGTTTTCGAACTTTTGTTTTGCAAAAAGTATCGCGCAGAAAATTTGATGAGCGTAATAATTCAATTATCTATCAATGTCAGTTAGCTCTCAAGGAAAGATTGAACAATGAATGGGAGCGTTATGCCCTGGAGCATCTGAGTTCTCACATGCTTATCAAGGCAATGGAGAGTTCAGACGGAAGTGTCTTGAAAGCATTGGTTTATGATACCAGTCATTGGAATCGCCAAATAGAGATCAGTAAAGGATTTGAATGGAGCAAGAGCATGCTTAACGATATGATGTTGTGGGCCTCGAAATACGATGAGGATGAAGTCATCGAATGTGCGCTCAACAAAGTTGATCTACATCACATGGAACAAAACGATGCCCCGCGTATAGTTCAGCTTGTTGCTGAGAATGATATTGAAACGGCTTTGCAGCGTATTGAATCATTTGGAGGAATCGATAAAGAAGGACTTCAGCGGAAGTTTATCCTAAGTATGCTTTGTTTGATGGAGTTGACCTTGTTAGATAGCAAGGATAAGCCTTTCCGAAAGAATGCGATTGAGAGAATTATAGGATTCATTTTTGGAGGCGTTATGGCTGATAAAGAGTTTTCAGTCGATGTTTTTCCATCCGATGTGTTATTTGAATTATCGCTTGAATGGGAAAAATTGAAAATAGATTATCGGCTATTCTATCAGTATAAATCGAACTGGGACTGGGAATTATCAATTATTCCAGATTTGAAAAACTTAACAGAGATAAAGTGGTTTAAAGTCATTCTTCCGGATTTTGCAATGAAGTGTTCACATGAAAATGGATATTGGTTGTATGGAAATGCTATTAAAATTCTCGGCGAACAAATTACTAAAGCGATCTATTATGAAATAGAACATTCAGGAGGATTATTTACACGCCCATTGTGGTTAGTGAATTATTATTTGCGAACTGAAGATTTTAATCAACTCAATTTATTGTTAAATAATATTAATGAGAATTCGACTCAAGAATTGTTGCTGGAAGCTGATTTGTTGGTGATTGAGTTTAAAATTTCGAATGGATTTATTTCAGATGAAGAAGTGCCTTCTGAATTATTTGAGATAGGTGAAATTCTCGGGGTGTTTAAATATCAGTTTGTGCATTCGAGAGATTTCTTTTTATCCAATAATCATTTGGATGAATTGATATTTCGCTATTGTCTAATAGCTATTCAATTTGATTACGAAGTCCAATTTATTTTAGACGACTACTTAGAGGTCATCGAAATTCTAATTGCGAGAGAAGGAGACAAATTGACTATTTTGAAGAATAGGGTTCGGTTTATATTACTGAATTTATTGTCAGGGAGTGATTTCGAAAATTTGAAAATACCAATCCACGACTTAGTACCCAAAGCAAGGGCTGAGGACGAAAATTTTATATGGGAGATTATTTGGGAATGCGAAAACTTACTGTGTGATTATTCCAATTCAAAAGTAGATTTTTTAAAAATGTTGAAGACTTTCAAAAAAACTGAATATTTGACATTTGTTAAAGAGTGTTTATTGGTCTTGTCAAAATGTGTTAAGGTTAAAGCGTCAGAGGTGAAAAATATTCACCGAATAGATCATAATTGGAAAGATGACAACCATGGTGATAAGTTTCAATCATTGTTGAAGTCGATTGAGTATGTTGGAGTTAATTGCGACAGCTTAAGTATGTTCAAATTATGGATTGATGATGCCTTTGAACGTGAAAAGACAGAGATTTCACAGGAAAAAGAGAGAATTACAAATTCCAGTGCACTTGATTCGTGGATTTTCAATTTAGACTTGAATTCACAATCTGTTAGTGAAACGGATTTGGTTAATCACCTCAAAATTGAGCAGGTTGATTTATTTGAATTTAAAGAGGAGTTGTTAGCCAAAGATTTTGAGATAGGATTTGAGTTTATTAAAACTAAATTTTCTTCAATTGCTAAGGAAGAATTATTAAGTTATTACGTTGTTTTAATCAAGTACTCAAGGCGTTTTCGAAGAGTTGGCTATCAATTTGAAATTTTTGATTTCATAACGAATAGTTTAAATTTTCAATTTGTAAATGATTTTCCCAAAATGTCCGAATTAGAAGATATTCGTGATTTTCTCTATCTATATAAATATCTAATAAGCGCAAATTTGAAACTCTTAGGCAAAAATAAGTTTCATAAGAATGACCCTTATATGTCGGATAGATATACAAAAAATTTCGCTATTTTTTTTGATTATTTCGAAGAAACTCTGAACTATGTTATTGTTAATCTCACTGATTGCTATCCAATGTTTTTGAATTTTGTAAGGGAATTAATTGATTCAGAGAAATTCAACGAGGAAATCAATTTTCTTACTGCGCATAAACTAAAGGGTTTGAGTTGGCCATTTGCATTACAGCGCAAATATTGCCAATTTTTAATTGATCAAGGTAATTATATTGTTCTGGAGAGAGCTCTTGAGTATTTGGAATCCTTAAAAGATGACAATGAAAGAAATTTGGAAGAGTTTGAAAAATTGATTTTAACCATTGGAAATGAAAGTAAAATTCAATTTGATAATGCTTTTTTTTATCAATTTAGGAACACTTTGTACTCGGATATCAGCCGGTCAAATATTGTTAAGGCATACATTCTTGATTTGACTATTTCTTGTGAATTTTTAAAATTTAATGGGGATGTTATTAGACTCTCCTACAGAAGTTTTGAATTTTCTGAATGCAAAGAATTCAGAATTTTGTTAAATTTATTACCGTATAAAAAGATTGAAACTAATCAAATAGAGAGGATGCTGATTTTGTTTTATACCAATGCACTTGGAGCAAGTCTCAATTTAAAATTCAAGAATTTAGAGGGGGCTGCAACGGATTATGACATTAATTCTTTACATCAAACTTATTTGGGTTATCTGATTCGCTTGAATCAAAAATGGGCCATCGATATTAAAAACTCAATGAGTGTCAATTAGGCAAATTAAAATTGACCCCACCTACCTGCGCACCATCAACGATGGTCTGCTATCTGGCGCTATCCATAAAGACAATGCCTCTGCATTGCCCATGGGATTGGTAGGTATGTATGAAGCCGCATTTTCTCTAGCAAGTCATGTGAATGAACGTAGGAAGTTACTCGCTTTTTTCTCGGTTTTGGCATTGTTGAAAAAGGAGGTGAGCGCGGAGTTTGTTTTGCAGTTGTTGCCAAGTTGGACAAATGATGAAGTGATCAAGTTTATTGGAAACTACAGCAAGTGGTTCAATAGTCCGGTGAATAGGAAGTATATTCTTTATCATGAGCGTTTTCGAACTTTTGTTTTACAAAAGTTATCGCGCAGACAATTTGAAGAGCGTAATAATGCAATAATCCATCGATGTCAGTTAGCGCTCAAGGCAAGATTGAACAACGCATGGGAGCGATATGCCCTGGAGCATCTGGGTTCACACTTGCTTATCAACGCAATGGAGAGTTCAGAC
>JACCDP010260339.1_pt1 | contig 15095 bp, 12 predicted proteins | sample 7445841 | NCBI WGS metagenome assembly JACCDP01 (sample SAMN15323441, study PRJNA562643) | freshwater metagenome | isolation source: river surface water | place: USA:Blue River Watershed | collected 2017-08-17 | reverse complement strand
TTCTAAAACTGCCATCTGCATTGGTTTTGGCATGATTGGCAAACTGATCTATGAGTTTCCCAAAAATCATGGGATCAAATAGCGAAAAGGTTTGGTTGATACCCGCTAATAACAATGCTAAAAGTACCAGCCCTTTATAGGGCTTTAAATAAGTGATAAGTAATTTCATAAAATTATAATATTATTCGGCTGCTGTGGCAGCTTCATTACAAGTGTCAATAAATGCTAGCATTTCTGGCCTGCCTGTTTTTAATTCGGCGCTTGTTACAAAATGTCTAGGTAAAAACTGCCAGCTTTCTTTTAATACAGTAAAAAAGCTTTCTATATTTCTTTTTACAACACCTGGTTTTTCTTTATCAATCTTTGTAAACACAAGTGTAAATACAATGCCCCAACTATCTAACTGACTAATAAATTCAAGATCGTTTTTTTGAGGACCATGTCTGCTATCGATAAGTACAAAAACTTGTACGAGGTTTTCTCTCTTTTTAAAATAGCCTTCAATCATTTGCTCCCAACGTCTTCTATCTGTTTGGGATCTTTTAGCATATCCGTATCCTGGCAAATCAACAATAAACCATTTGCTTCTTGGTGCTTTTGCCTTTTGTGTACTTTCTATTTCAAAATGGTTGATGAGCTGCGTTTTTCCAGGCGTACCAGATGTTTTGGCTAAACTTTTCTGACCGGTAAGCATGTTAATCAATGAAGATTTGCCCACATTGCTTCTTCCAATAAAAGCATACTCGGGCCTATCGGGCTTTGGACATTTGTCAAAACTAGGACTCGAAACCAAATAGCTGGCTTTTGTAATTTCCATGCTGCAAGGTAACAAAAAGCCCGCTTATTTGAGTAAGCGGGCTAATAAAAGGGTGGGGTATGGCGGGTTAAAATGATTTTCTTAGTGCTATTGAGAAATTCCTGCCCGGTGCAGAAATGCCACTAGCAAAATAACGGTAGTTGGCATCAAAAATGTTCTCTAACGAAATTTGTGTTTGCCACGCTTTGCCCATATTCAATTCAAATTTGGCATTCATGGTAAACCAACTAGGCATCCCTTCTGGTGTGGCATATTGTTGGTTGTCTTCTCCATTTGGATTGTAATCTGCCATTTTTTTCCATCCATTAAATTGGCCGTAAATACTAGCATTCCAAGATGCAGCTGTTTGCTTGATTGAAACTTTTCCAAAAAATGGTGGAATATGATCTAATGGCATTTGCACGCCTTTTTGATCGGTGTATTTTCCTTTGGTATAAGTTGCCGTTCCGTCAATTTGTAATTGTTTAGTAAGCTTTATTGCAGCATTAGCGCTCCATCCCAAAACATATGCCTTTGCTTTATTTTGAGTTGCGTATACAGCGCTTTTCACACCGCTGTACAAAATACTGTCTTGTCCATTAAATACAAATCTATCAACAATTAAAGCCTGTTTAAAGAGTGTATAAAATAAAGAGCCGCCTACCGTAATATTGCCACTAGTATGGTTGAAATTTAATTCTGTATTGTACGTGTATTCGGGTTTTAATTGAGCGTTAGGAACCACCACCGATCCGGTTTTAGTATCAAATACTTTTGATAAATCGTCTACATTGGGTGCTCTAAATCCGCTACTTACAATAAAGCCAATTTTAGTTGTATTGTCTACGGCATAAGCTAGGCCTATGTTTCCGGTAGCTGCCATATGTTGTTGCACTACTTTATTAAAAGGAAAATGCATGAGGGTAGTGTCTGCAAATCTAGCATCTAACTTTGTTAGATTCAATCGTATGCCGTCATTGAGCGTTAATTGTTTTGATATTTTAAACGTGTGTTGTGCATATAAAGCATTCGACTGCATCGTTGTTGGACCGTCTGCGTATCTTGTTGTAATTGCACTTAGAGCACTTGTTACAATGTTTTTTCTTTCGGCAGTAGATCGTATAAAATTTTGATAGCTCTCAGCGCCTACATGCAACTCATGATTTCCGCTTGTGTGTTTTGCATCAATTGATAAACCAAAAACATTTACCTTCTCCCATCTAAAGTCTTTACTATTGTTTTGAAACTTTCTAGTAATTCTGCTTTCTTCAATATTTTGGTAGTTGGCAGTAATTTTTAGATCTTGAAAAAATCCGTTGATGTGGTTTGCGGTATAATGATAGCCAATAAGGTTTCTAACTTGAGGTCCGTAATACCATTCGGCATAGACAGGTTTTCCAGAAGCTGTTTCAGTTAACCTATCATACCTAGGTACATCGCTACTGTTGGACAATTGTATATTTAAAATGTGTTTACTGTTTTCGTCCGGGGTAAACATGATTTTTTGTAGAATATCGTACTGCTTATAGCCGCTCGCTACTTGTTTATTAGGTTTTGGATTAACTGCAGCGATATCCGTATTGTTTTCTCTTGTTACAATAAAATTTTTCTTACCAAAATCGGGGTAAGCCGTTTTTCTATTGTTGCCTTGCGTCATATCACCAAAAGATCCCGCAGTAAATGCGGTTAAAGATGCCCATTTTGATCCGCCAATATTGAGTTGTACATTGGCTCTTTGTTCATCTGTTGCAGAAGCATACCTTAATGTACTTGACCCAGTCAATACTGTTTTTTTTGAAGCCGATAAAACGGGGTCTTTAGTGATCATGTTTACAGCACCACCAAGCGCATCACTGCCATAGAGTGTAGAAGATGGCCCATAAATAATTTCTACCCTGTCTAGCACCATATTATCAATGGTAATTACATTTTGTAAGTGTCCTGCTCTATAAATGGCGTTGTTTAAACGGATGCCATCCACGCTTAATAAAATCCGGCTGGCTTCAAAGCCTCTAATTACAGGGCTACTTCCACCTTGCTGACTTTTTTGAACAAATACCTGGCCGCTATTCAATAATACATCGCCGGTGTTGGCTTGCAATTGAATGGCATTACGGTCTCTAATAACACTGATTGTTTGTGCTATTTTTCCAGCTTTTTCCGGAAACTTATTGGCATATACAACAATTTCGTTGAGTTTAGTAATGGTATCTTGATCCTCTTTTTTTTGTGCTGAAACTATGTTAGACATAGCAACTATCCCTATAAATAATAGTGATGCATATCTTTTTTGCATAATGTAAATGTTTATCGTGAAAAATAAAGTATTGCGTTTATAGCGCTGTTATTGTTTCACGAACATTTTGGTGGTGGCGTTGTAATTTTTTTTGTCAGGTAGGCAAGTGGAGTTGGAAGGAGTGGGTACTGGTTATTGTTAGCGTCAATAAGCGCCGCTAGGTATTTTTTTGGCTGCTCTTTTTCAAAAACAAGGGAAGTGATTTTTGAGATGAGTAGTTTGGTAGTTTTGCTATTTTTTTGATCAAATAGTTTTCCGGTTGAAGCGGCAATGACATCTTCGGCACTATCATATATCCCTTTACAACTAATATCTCCGTTAGACAAAATTGTATACGATTTAACGTCAAAAAGTTGACCGTTTATCCGAAGCTCATGCGCCTCCTCTACCCAATCAATTTTATTTTTTTCTACCCTAACTATAATGAGCTGTGTTTTTTCAAGTTTTTCGGTAGCCATAAATTTAACAACCTGCTTTGTTACTTGCAGGTATATACTCATAAGCGTTGTTGCGCTTACAAGTACAATCATGAAAATGGCTACAACTTTTTTCAATCTTACTTTTTTCTAATCAAACTATCAATTGGATAGGTAGCCTTCATTGAATCAAGCACTGATTGAGCCCAGCTTGTGATAACAACTCGTTCTTCTTGCGATAATTTTGCCTCTCCATGTATAAGGCTATAAGATTCAAGAGGCATTTCACCTTCCTTTACCTGCTCAATTACTTCTTCCATTTTATGGTATTGTTTGCGCAATTTATAATTGGCAAAATCGTCTAAATTAAAATGTTTTTTACCGTCTACTACATGGTCGTTGATCCACCAAGCTAGGGGTTGAACGCTCGCATACCAAGGGTAGTTTGTGTTGTTGCTATGACAATCATTGCACGCTTTTACTAAAATCGCATCGACTTCTTTTGATACTGGGTAAAGTGTAGCTATATTTTTTGAATGATCGTTCGAAATGTTTTTTTCAGGTTTAAACGCTTGTAGTACAACTAGGATAACAACAAGTGCAAGGCCAATTTTTTTTAGTAAGCTCATGATGAGGAGGTTTTAAATTAAAATATTGCCGGTCATTTCTGCCGGTATCGGTAATTCCATTAATTGTAATATGGTAGGTGCAATATCTCCAAGCTTACCAGATTTAAGGTTTACGTTTAAGTCATTGTCTACTAGAAATAAAGGTACCAAATTTAATGTATGCGCCGTGTTAGGACTTCCGTCTTCGTTGATCATAAAATCTGCATTTCCATGATCTGCAGTAACAAGTAGGGTATACCCATGAGCAAGACCTGCTGTTACAACTCTTTCTACACAGGCGTCTACGGTTTCCACCGCTTTTATGGCTGCTTCAAAAACCCCCGTATGACCTACCATATCTGCGTTTGCATAGTTAAGGCATATAAAATCTGCAGATTCTGCTTCTATTTCTGGAACCAATAAATCGGTGATGCCAACCGCGCTCATTTCAGGTTGTAAATCATAGGTAGCCACTTTTGGCGACGCCACCATAATTCTATTTTCTCCTTCAAAAGGTTGTTCTCTTCCTCCACTAAAAAAGAAAGTAACGTGCGGATATTTTTCTGTTTCTGCAATTCTAATTTGCTTTTTACCATGCGCGGCCAGCACTTCGCCTAATGTGTTTTGTAAATTATCATTTTCAAATACTACATGTACGTTTTTAAATGTTTGGTCGTACTGCGTCATAGTGGTATAATGAAGCGCTAATGGCTGCATGTTAAATTCAGGGAATGCCTGTTGCGTTAATACTTCTGTAATTTCTCTACAACGGTCTGTTCTAAAGTTAAAACAAAATACAGCGTCGCCTTCTTTGATCGAAGAAACTGCTACATTATCGTTATTTACGATAACAGTAGGTAGTAAAAATTCGTCAGTGATGTCTGAAGCGTATGCGGTTTCTAATGCACTGATAGCACTAGTGGCACGAGGGCCCGCACTGTGTATCAAACAGTCATACGCTAATTTTACTCTTTCCCATCTTTTGTCACGGTCCATGGCGTAGTAACGACCACTAACGGTTGCAATTTCGCCTACACTATTTTTTAAGTGATTGCTTAAAGTAGTAATAAATCCAAGCCCACTTTTAGGATCGGTGTCTCGTCCATCCGTAAATGCATGAATATACACTTTGGTGAGACCATTTGCTTTACAATAATCACAAATTGCCATTAAGTGATTGATATGCGCGTGAACGCCACCATCACTAACAAGTCCCATTAAGTGAAATGGTTTGTTATTTGTTTTGGCATAATTAACAGCTTCTAAAAATGTTTTATTGTTAGCTAGTTCGCCCGTTTTAATGGCAACATTGATGCGTTGTAATTCTTGGTATACGATACGGCCTGCACCAATATTTAAGTGTCCTACTTCTGAATTGCCCATTTGCCCTTCTGGAAGGCCTACGTCTTCTCCACAGGTAACAAGTGTACTATTTGCATATTTGGTGTAAAGACTATTTACAAATGGCGTTTTTGATTGTTGGATGGCATCAGACATTTTTTTTGTACCAAGTCCCCATCCGTCCATGATTACTAGAATTACTTTGCGTTTCATGATACAAATTTACAACCTTTATTTTTGAGGCAAAACCTCAATTTTAGTGAGTTTAACCTCATTAATTGCTTCATCTTAGTTATTTTTGGGTGAGTTACTTAAAACCAGACCATGAAAAAGCATTTATTAACCCTTTTGTTCCCTCTACTGCTGTTAACGACAGGATTTGAAGGACCATTTCAAGGAGATGCGGATCAGGTTGTTGCCGCTTTAAAATCTGGAAATGCTGCAGAGATAGCAAAACACTTTGCAGTAGTGGTGGATATTAAGTTTTTAGATGCTCCTGAAGATAAAATTGTTGCAGAAGAAAAGGCGGCCGAAAAATTAGCTGCATTTTATACCGAATATAAGATCAAGGGTTTTGAACGTACCGCCCAAAGAGAAATTGGCAATACTATGTACTTGACTGGAAAAATAAGTGGCGCTTCAAAAAACTATAACATCACGCTGATGCTCATGAAAAAAAATGCAGCGCCTTATCATATTGTAACCCTTCGCATTAATTAATGACCGTTTTTTTTCATGAGTAAAAAAAGTAAATCAGACGTTAGAGGGTTCATTTATAGCACAGATCCTAACTTTAATTTTGAACCCGAACAGGATGAAGTGCAAGAAACTTTGCCGCCAGCAAAGCAGGTGCTTCGTATACGATTAGACACCAAGCATAGAGCTGGTAAGGCTGTTACGCTAGTGACAGGTTTTATTGGAACAACTGACGACGCAGAAAAATTAGGTAAACAATTAAAAAATTTTTGCGGAACGGGTGGTTCTGTAAAAGATGCTGAAATTATTGTACAAGGTGATCAGCGGGACAAAGTGCTACAGTGGTTATTAAAAAATAGTTACAGCGCTACTAAAAAAATATAGCATCATCTGTATTAATAATCGATTTCTAATTTCAATTTTTCTTTTAATTCTTTGAGTAGCGGGTACTGCTCACTAATGCGCTCAAATTTTTGCTTGCTATTCAATCGCATATGAATTGGTACGTCTTCTTTTTCTGTCGCGTCTACTATGATGCTCAATTTTATAGACCTATTATTAAACGTAGCAAATATTTGATCAATGAGCATCATGCGTTCCTGTTCTACAAACTTTTGAGCTGTTAAGCCGGGTACACGTACCGTAAAATGAATATCACTTTCAATTTCAAGTACGGCCATTTTAAAAGTGCCTGAGGCAGAGTGCTTTTGTTGTGCTTCTAAGGTGGAGCCGTAAGCGTCCCAACAAGCCCTTAGTTTTTCCATGTTTAAAGATTCTGCTTCTTTTACTTCTTCAATGGCGTATTGGTCACCATATTTCTCTCTTAGAGCAGTTAATAAGTTCTTTTTTGGGCCTGTAGCTTGAGGCGCTGCTGATTTAGCATTGCTAACAGGTACAGCAGGCGACATTTTAGCTGGGGCAGTAGTAGTGTTTGGTGCTGCTGAAACTGGCGGCACTTCTTTAACAGCTACTTCTGGTTGTATGGTTAATGTTGCAGTTGCTTTATTTGAAATTGGCGGAGCTGCAATTTGAATAGAAGGTATACTTTTTGTTCTAATGGCTACTGGTCCGTCAATCCGTTTTTTTTTTACAATGGATCCATTTTCTGAGGCAAGCTCTATCGCTTCTTGTAAAAAATTGAGTTTAATGAGCGTGAGTTCTACGTGTAATCTTTTGTTACGCGCCATTTTATAATTAATCTCAGCTTCATTTAAAATATTGAGTGCACTCACTAAATAAGACATGCCCATTGCGGCGGCTGCGGAAATATATTTTTCCTGCATGCCTTCTACTACTTCTAATAGTGGCGCAGATTTAGGGTCTTTACAAACTAAAATATTACGAATGAATTCGGCAAAACCATTGAGTACCATATCCCCTTCAAAACCCTTTCTATTGATTTCGTCGTATAGCACCATCGATGCTGCCAAATCCTTGGCCTGCATGCTTTCTAGCAGTTTAAAAAAATAATCTTCGTCTAAAATATTTAAGTGCTCTAAGGTATTTTGATAGGTTAAACTGCCGCCCGTAAAGCTTACAATTTTATCAAGTATGCTAAGTGAATCACGCATACAGCCTTCACTTTTTTGGGCAATGACTTGCAGTGCTGCACGCTCGGCTTTAATCGATTCCTTTCCAGCAATTTCTTCTAAGTGTTCTACAGTGTCATTATTAGTGATTCTTTTGAAATCAAAAATTTGACAACGACTTAAAATGGTAGGAAGTATTTTATGTTTTTCGGTGGTAGCTAAAATAAAAATCGCATAAGAAGGAGGTTCTTCTAACGTTTTTAAAAATGCATTAAAGGCACTGGCACTAAGCATGTGTACCTCATCTACAATATATACTTTGTATTTACCAGCCTGCGGTGCAAATCTAACCTGCTCTACCAGTGATCTAATATCATCTACCGAGTTGTTACTCGCTGCATCTAGCTCATGAATATTGAGTGATGTGCCAGCGTCAAAAGACACGCAACTATTACAGGTATTACAAGCTTCACCATCTGGTGTAGGGGTTGTACAATTAATGGTTTTAGCTAAAATTCTGGCACATGTTGTTTTACCAACACCTCTTGGTCCACAAAACAAAAACGCGTGTGCGAGTTGGTTGTTTTTGATGGCGTTTTTTAGGGTTGTCGTAATATGCGATTGCCCAACAACGGTATTAAAGTTTTGGGGTCTATACTTACGGGCCGAAACAACAAAATGATTTTCCATAACAGGGTTGCAATATAAGCACAACAGTAGGCTTACCCTTATCTAAACCCCACCTTTTTTGCACATCGGTATAATTTTAGCCGTACACCATTTCTGGGTGACGCTCAAAAGGCTTACTGGCATCAAAAAGACACCTAAAAGTGACCATTCTGCGGCTTGGCTTTGCTCCTAAACTTTTATAAATATTGAGCATTTTTGGGTTCCAATCACCAGCCCAGCCCATTTCGTAACGGTCATACCAATCTTTGTTTTTGATGAGTAGTGAGCATTCCTGAATCATGAAGCTATCAATGCCAAGTGATTGGTATTTAGGAACAATACCAAAAGCAAGTCCGGTTAACTGTTTGTTTTTTCCTGTTTTTGTCATGTATAACAAACGGAGTTTTTCAAACCAACCAAGTTTGCCGTTAAAATGCTTGAAATATTGGTTGAGGTCCGGAATATTAATAAACATACCAATGGGTTCTGCTTTGTAGTAGGCAAACCAAACAAGACGCTCATCCATAATAGGTTTCATGGTCTTAAATAGCTTGATTACCTGTTCTTTGGTAATTTCTTTTGCCTCGCCATGTTGGGCCCAGGCTGCATTGTACACCGTTGCAAAGTCTCCTGCGTATTTTTCTAGTTCACTTAATTTAACATGCTTAGCCACATAGTCTGGCTTGGCTGCAAAGCGCGCGTGTCTTTCAGGGAATCTACTAGGAAGCTCCTCTTTTACACTCATCGCGTAATAGTACTGGTTGTAATAATTTTGAAAACCGTAGTTGCTAAAAAGTGTTTCGTAATATTCTGGATTATACGACATGCCGTACATAGGCGGTTTGTCAAAACCTTCTACCATGAGGCCCCACCATTTGTCCCTGTCTCCAAAATTGATGGGTCCGTCCATCGCTTCCATACCTTTGTGGCTAAGCCATTCTTTGGCGGTGTCAAATAATAAATTAGCAGCTGCCTGGTCGTTGATGCAATCAAAAAAACCAACGCCACCAGTTTTAAAATCGGTTCCTTTATTAATATATTTTGAATTGGTAAAAGCAGCGATACGACCTACTAATTCACCATTATCGGATTCTAGTATCCATCTTTTGGCTTCGCCGTATTTGAAATTTTTATTTTTAGTAACGTCAAAAACATCATTTACCTCATTGTTAAGGGGTCTAATGTAATTAGGGTTACCTGTATTGATAATAGCTTGCACTTCTAAAAAATCTTTGGCTGTATCGGCACTAGTAACTTCTATTAAATGCATAGTAATTCTTTACTTCAAAGTTAAGATATGGTTGTTATAGTTAGTTGTCTTCTTTTTTAAAAAGCAACGCTAGCATTTTTTCATCTAGTTCGTAAATGTCTTTTCTAAATTGCAAAACACCATTGGTGTCTACCCAGCTTGTAAAATAAGCCATAAAAACAGGGATCGTTTTTTTAAGTGTTACCCATTTTTCTTTTTGTTGGTGCATGGCTGTGTCAATTTTTTTGAGCGTCCAACTGCTGTCAGCTCTTAAAAGGTAGCTTGCCATTTTTCTAGCATCTCCTAGCCTGATACAGCCATGGCTAAGGCTCCTGTTTTGCCTTGCAAATAAGTGCTTTCCAGGCGTATCATGCAAGTATATATTGTAGGGATTGGGAAATAAAAATTTAACAAGCCCAAGTGAGTTTTGCCCACCAGGCAATTGTCTGACGGTGGGAACATCACCATGGGTTGTAATCTCCATATTTTTTTGTGATAAGTAGTTGTTATTTTTTCTCATGCCCGGTAAAATTTCAGCCTTTACAATACTCGGAGGCACATTCCAATAAGGGCTAAAAACAATATAACGCATACGGTTGCTAAATATGACGGTGTTATTGGATTCCGATCCAACAATCACCGGCATTTTAAACTGAATTTTACTACTGTCAAAAACAAGAAGCTGATAGGCTGGAATATTTACAACAATATAGTTACTATCCATCATGGCAGGCATCCAACGTAAGCGCTCTAAATTGATAGCGATTGTGTTTATGTAGTGTTTGATGGGTGTTTGAAGGGCTTGTAATACTGCTTTATCAATATAATTAGTTTTAGCAAGCCCCATTCTTTCTTGAAATCTGTTGATAGCAATACTTAGAGTATTGCTAAAAAGTGACGTTGTATCAGTGCTCTTAAAATCGCCAAGTAGTTGTAACTTTTTTTTGATTTGCCTAATTACAGGGGCCATGTCTCCCTTGTTGATTTTAGTGAGTTTGGTACTAATTTGTATGCCTGAATCGAGCGCAGTAATATTTGAAAGGCTGGCGTAATTTTCAAGTAATTGTTTAAAATTTTGGCTACCTGTGTTAAAACCCATTTTTGTGGTTGGGTCCAGCCAATTTTTTAATTGATTTGCTAACGTCAATGATTTTTTTGGAATGCGCCAGTTCACGAGTACAGGGTCAATATCGCTAGGCATCAGCCATTTGTCTGCATATTTAAAAAATGAAAGGCTTAACGCTAATTCAATATTTATTTGCTGTACATTTTGATTAAAACTTTGCAGCGTAAGTGATTCAATAAAACTACTATCAACCCACTTTTCCAATAGCTTATTAGCGTGGGCTATAAAGTCTTTGGTATGGGGTTTGATTTCGTTTGATTGAATCCACACATACTGGTGTTTGTTGTCTTTGTAAAAAGTTCGAAGAGCGCTGCTATATTTTTCTGGAACAGTGTGTATTGTAATGAATGAATCGAGTGAAGCTTCTGTGATGGTATCTTGAAATTGTGCTGTATAGTTATTTGCCCATCCAGTTTTTGTACATATGGTGACAATAAAAAGCACAATCACACACATAAAAAAATGACTGCGAATAATTGTATAGATAGCTTTCATGCAGTGATTTTATGGGTGCATTTAATTTTTATATAGCAACAGTGCTGCGGCTACCATACCCGCCGTTTCTGTTCTAAGTCTGTTTTCGCCAAGACTAACAGGTGTGTATTGTGCATCTATGGCAAGTGTAATTTCTGAAGGGGTAAAATCGCCCTCTGGTCCAATCAAAATACTCGTATCGTTGCTGCTAGAAATGTCTTTGAGTGCTGTTTTACCCGCTTTTTCACAATGTGCAATGAGCTTTTGCGAAGTAGGATGCTTGTCAATAAACTGGGCAACAGTAATAGGTTCCGATAAAATAGGCAACCATGTTTGTTTGCTCTGAATAAGTGCAGCAACAACGACCCCTTGCATGCGTTCTAGTTTGAGATTAGACCGCTCGCTTCGCTCGCAAATTAACGGGACAATTTTTGTCACGCCCATCTCCGTCGCCTTTTCTAAAAACCATTCAAAGCGCCCCGTATTTTTTAAAAGCCCTATCGCAATAGAAACGTTTTTAGTAGGAGCAGGGGTATGTACTACCGACTCAACTTTTACGACTGTCTTTTTTTTATCAGGCGCTACAATACTTGCCGTGTATAGGTTTCCAATACCATCTGTGAGGTGTATATTTTCGGAGGCACGCATACGCAGCACTTGAATACAGTGTTTAGAAGTAGCTTCACTTAATTCAAAGTGTGTATTGTTTTTTTGAATGCTAGGTTCGTAAAAATAAGGTAGCGCCGACATGTTATTAGAAAATGATGTGAGTTAAAAAGGTGTTTCATTATCAAATCCTTCGTCAAAATCACCCTCATTCATTTTGCTTTCTTTTTGAATAAATAATTTAGCGCTATCCTGAGCACCTGTGCCAGCAGTGCTTCCAGGGGCTACAGGTTTCCAATTACTAGATCCAAATCCAGAACCATCGCCATCCCATTCTTCAAATTTTTGAATATCTAGTTTAGCGCGTAGCTTTATGGTATCTAATTGACCGTTTCTATGTTTTGCAATTCTTACGTGCGTTTCGCCATGGGTACTTTCGCCCATATCGTTACTCATTACTTCGTAATATTCTGGACGGTAAATAAACATAACCATGTCGGCATCTTGTTCAATTGCACCCGATTCACGAAGGTCACTAAGCTGAGGCATTTTACTTTCTTTTCTTGTTTCCACCGCACGACTCAACTGCGAAAGTGCTACAATTGGAATGTTTAATTCTTTAGCTAGTGCTTTTAAGCTTCGAGAAATATTTGAGATTTCTTGTTCACGGTTATTGTTTCTGTCACCACTACCACTCATCAATTGTAGGTAGTCAATAATGATAATGCCAACCTTGTGTTTGTTTACAAGTCTTCTGGCTTTTGCTCTAAATTCAAAAATATTTAAAGCCGCAGTATCATCTATATAAAGTGGCGCACGCTCTAATTTTTTTAATCCTTTTGCGTGTAGTTGTTGGTATTCATAATCTTCTAGTTTACCCCTAGAAATTTTTTCCATTTTAATTTCACTCTCCGCACTTAAAATACGTTGCACAAGCTGAGGGGCACTCATCTCTAACGAGAAAAACCCAACAGGGATAGGCTTTGTAGGGTGCAGTGCAGCGTTACGTGCTAGATTTAGTGCAAAGGCTGTTTTACCCACCGACGGTCTTGCCGCCAAAATAATTAAATCGGTAGGTTGCCATCCGTAGGTAATACGGTCTAGCGTTGGGAAGCCACTTGGTACACCAGAAATATCTTCTGTTTTGGTACGGAGTTCATCAATACGGTTGATGGTTTTTGCAAGTACTTGACCTATTTCTTCAAAATTCTTTTTAAGATAATTATTGGTGATGTTAAACATTTTTGTTTCACTTTCATCTAGTAAATCAAAAACGTCTGTGCTGTCTTCGTAAGCGTCTCCAATAATTTCACCACTAATTCTGATAAGTTCGCGTTGAATAAATTTTTGTAGAATAATTCTAGCGTGCGCATCAATGTTGGCAGCTGATACTACCGAGTTGGTGAGCTTTGTAATTTGGTAAGGTCCACCTACAAGGTCCAATTCATTTTTTGATTTTAGACCTTCTACTACTGTTAAAATATCGATGGGCACACTGTCATTTTGCAGTTGCTGCATCACTTTAAAAATCAGCTGATGTGCTTCTACGTAAAAACATTCTGGCTTAATAATTTCTGAAACCGTATCAAATGCACTTTTTTCTAGCATGATTGCACCCAGTACCGCCTCCTCTAATTCTTTTGCTTGCGGGGGTACTTTGCCATAGAGCATGCTGCTCATGTCTATCGATGGCTTTCTAGTTTTGCGGTTGGTATTGGTAATCTTAACGTCCATTTTTGGGTTGCTTTAGTAAGTTGTTTGTGGCTCAGGGCGCCAACAGATTAGAGCGAATATGCACCAAGATTTGCGCTTTTTCAAGTATTTCTTCGCTATTTTTCGTCCACACAGAACTAACCGTTTATGCAGGTTTTTACTGCGCTATTCACACAATTTACTACTGTTATCCACCATTATCAAAACTTATTCCACCAAAAAAGAGCATTATTAACAAAACTTGTGCAAAGAGAATTTTGCTGTGATTGTGTCTTTTGTTCTCACGAAAGCGTAGCATTTACGGGTATAAAAACTTATTTTTGAGGCCCTTAAACACGTAAAAGCAATCATGACCATAAGTTATAACTGGCTATCTGAATATCTTCCTTGGCCCATTGAACCTGAAAAATTATCTAAAATTTTAACGTCTATTGGATTAGAGGTTGAAAGTTTAACGTTTTACGAAAATGTAAAAGGAGGACTTGCTGGCTTAGTGGTTGGAGAAGTGCTTACCGTTACACAGCATCCCAATGCCGACAAATTAAAAATCACAACTGTAAATATCGGCGCAGAAGCCCCATTGCAAATTGTATGTGGCGCATCTAATGTTGCTGTTGGACAAAAAGTAATTGTTGCCACTATTGGCACAACTATTTATCCAAGTACCGGGGACCCTTTAACCATGCGTGTTGCAAAAATTAGAGGCGAAGAAAGTTTTGGGATGATTTGCGCTGAAGATGAAATAGGACTTGGCACCAGTCATGACGGCATTATGGTATTGCCAGCAGAGACTATCGTTGGAACGCCTGCTGCTACGCTGTTTGAGCCTTATCAAGACTGGGTATATGAAATAGGTTTAACACCTAATCGTATGGATGCAATGAGCCATTTGGGTGTTGCAAAAGATGTGTGTGCTTATTTAACACACCACGAAAAAGAAGCAAAACCAGTTACACCGTTTTCAAATTCTTTTAGTCCAGATCAACATAATAAAACGATTGCTGTTAGCATCGAAAACGAAGCAGCTTGTAAGCGTTATGCAGGTATTGAATTAACAGGTGTTACTGTATCAGATTCTCCTAGTTGGTTAAAAAATAGATTAACTGCCATTGGCGTAAGGCCCATTAATAATATTGTAGACGTTACCAATTACATTTTACATGAAACGGGTCAGCCCCTGCATGCTTTTGATGCAGCAGCTATTACGGGTAATCAAGTGATTGTAAAAAATGTTGCTGCAGGCACGTCCTTTACAACCCTTGATACCAAAGAGCGCAAACTACAAGACACTGATTTATTAATTTGCAATGCCACAGATCCTATGTGTATTGCAGGTGTGTTTGGTGGGGCTGCAAGTGGCGTACATGCAGGTACGACGTCTATTTTTTTAGAGAGTGCTTGGTTTCATCCAACCACCATTCGTAAAACGTCTTTACACCATGGACTGCGCACCGACGCTGCAACTAGATTTGAAAAAGGGGTTGATATTGCTTCCACGGTTCAGGTTTTAAAAAGAGCTGCTTTACTTATTAAAGAAGTTGCGGGAGGTACTATCAGTTCTGACATTACAGATATC
>JACCDP010168777.1_pt1 | contig 15095 bp, 15 predicted proteins | sample 7445841 | NCBI WGS metagenome assembly JACCDP01 (sample SAMN15323441, study PRJNA562643) | freshwater metagenome | isolation source: river surface water | place: USA:Blue River Watershed | collected 2017-08-17 | reverse complement strand
GGGCTGCTCAGATTCTGCCCTGCTTATACCGTACTGGGTTTGCGCTCATGCCCGATGGAGCAAAGCAGCGAAAGCGCCTAAGTACTGACCGCCGCTGGCTTGCTACCAACAACGCCAGCGGCATTTTTAATGAGAGGCTAGTGGTGGCTCTTTTCGGTGATGTAATCCATCAGCGCTAAAAGGACGCCCGAGAGCACAAAAGTGCCATGCAGAACCAGCAACCACATCAAGTTGCCTTTATCCATCTCATCGATCGACATAAATGATTTCAGCAGATGGATGCCAGAAATCGCGACGATCGACGCAATCAGTTTCAGTTTCAGGCCACTAAAGTCCACCGTGCCCATCCAATCCGGCCGATCCTTATGTGAGGCAACGTCGATCTTGGAGACGAAGTTTTCGTAGCCCGAGAAAATCACCATCAGCACCAAATTACCCGCCAACGACAAGTCGATCAGGGTCAATACCCACAGAATGACTTGCGACTCATCTGCACTGGCGACCAGCGGAAAGAAGTGAATCAACTCCTGAATGAATTTAAACATCAGGACGGCTAGGCTGCCGATCAAGCCCAGATAAAACGGCGCCATTAACCAGCGCGCACCGAAAATAATGCGCTCGAGCGGGCTTTCAAAGCGCTTTAGTCCGTGTTCGACGCTATCGAGTTGTTTATCAATTGGCATAAGGGTTGAATGTCGGTGATCGAAGCGTGAAAGGATACTACCTTTACATCACTTGCTTAAATCGAGCTGTCGCTCGTCTCAGCAGCGCGCCAAGCACCGAGGCTTTAGTGCGCTGCCGAGGCGCATTAAATTCGGATGCCCTCGATCTCGATCAAGCGCGCCAAGCTGTCTTCCAAAATCCCTCGCGCCATACCCGCCGATTGATTCAGCTGCGCATGCAGCTGCGCATCTTGGACGTTGCGGCTGGCACATTCACTACTGTACTGCTCGAAAGCCGCCAGATTAATAATCAGCTCTGCCAAGTGGTTCGGGCATTCACAGGCAATGGTTCCCGATAAAGTCGCCACGCGAGCCAGCTGGGCATTATCGAACCGACGCGGCCTACTCGTGACGGCTGCAGGGATCGGTGTTGTTTGCGTTGTGCCCAGGGTTCCGCTCGGTAGGGCGCGACATGCACGATGCACCTCTGAAGCAGTGACCAGCCCTTTGAGGCAAATAATGCCGGCGCGCTCCAACTGCTCTATTGAGGCGCGGGTCGAGAATTTATAGAGCACCAAGGCGTTGATGCCACCGGAGTCGAGTAGCGCGCGTCTGACCTGATCGAGCGATTTCTCATTGATCGTCACAATATCGAACACCACGACATCCGCCTGCTTCTCGCCAGTCGCTGAGTGATGCGCGTCATTACGATCAACGATCTCGATATCCTCGAAACGCAGCAAGTCGCGACCGAGTCTCACTCGGAGCGCGTCGTCCAGAAACATCACGCGGCGCCTGAAGCGCGGCGGCGCCTTCTGCTCGACCACCGCACTACCAGAGGCGCTTAACAATTCTTTGAGGCGATCTATCGGTAGCTTTGCAACGCTGCTCACTGCATGGCCGCGCTCAGTCAATTGCTTCACCAAAGAGACCTTCAAGATGTCGACCTCTGAGTACAAGCGTCGGCCTGTCTCTGTGCGCCCCGGCACGATCAGCTCATAACGCCGCTCCCAGACCCGCAAGGTTTCCGGATGCATGTGGGTGCGGCGTGCGACCACACCGATGCTGTACTGATGCTTACTGTCTGCGTCCATCTTGACCTCGGTCTCGGGATATCGCCTTTGCGAGGAAACTGCCCAGTCGATTTGCAAAGGTTCTGTTTATATTTATGGGCTAACTGACCTGATATTAGCACTCCGCAAAGGAATTTCTCAATAAATTCGCGGCGCTTCTGGTGAAATAGTTTATTTTAAATAACTTAAATCTCTAAATTGACCCTATAATTGTGGTCTTAATTGAAACTTTTTAGCTTTTTGTCCGGATTGTTTTAGTTTTTGTTTAAATTAAATATTGACACAAGCTGTTCAGGTGATAAAGTTCACTCAATTGTTTTATTTCGCACCTACTTTTCCCCTAATCTGATGGAGTACCCCATGTTCAAGAACCTCGTAATTGCTGCAGTACTCGCCTCGGCTTCACCTGCATTTGCGGGCAACTCGCAAAATGCCGCCATCATCTCCGACAAAGAAGAAATCATCACTGTCGTAGTCGCCGAGAACACCTGGGCAGTCGTTGCAACCAACAGCAACAAGGGCCTGACCAAACTGCGCGAGTTTCATGACATGGGCGATGCTGGCGTTCAGCAAATTGATTACGTCGTCAATTGCAGCAACCGCAAACTGTCGATGGCTGACTTCAAGGTCCTGAAGGGCATGGCGACACAGAATACGAAAGATTCTGAGCGTGAAGTTGCTGAGTTAAGCTTTTATCAGCCGGTGATCCAGCACGACATCAACATCGTTGACAATGTTTGTGGTGGCAAATTGGCGATGGGTAAAGCTTCTTCGGTCAACTAAGACCTCCATGCAAAACGCCGCCTGATTTATTGGCGGCGTTTTTGTTTTTGGGGTGTACGTTGTGCTAAGCGCATAAGCAAAACGCTGCCCGACTAATTTGCTGCTCGACTAGTTTTCTGCACACTCATTGCTGATGCTGGTACTCCAGCAGGTGTGCCAGGTCAACATATTGAAGCGCATTGATATGCGTGCTTTCCAAGACCACGTTCGGCGCGACACCCGCATCAAATGCCTCTTTCCATCGCAGTGCACACAGACACCAGCGGTCTCCTGCAACCAGCCCTGGAAACCGATATTCTGGGCGTGGCGTCGACAAATCATTACCGCGTTGGCGCGAGAATGTCAGAAACTCATCCGTCACCTCTGCGCAAATAACATGCGAACCTCTGTCAGTGGCATCGGTATTACAGCAGCCGTCACGGTAGTAGCCCGTCATCGGCTCTGTGGAACACACTTGCAGCGGCGTACCGAGTACATTGATGGCCATGACGCATTTTCCTTTAACGAGACATCACTATGAACAAACTGCTAAGACTATGGTTATTGTTGGTGTGTGTGGCGCTGCCCAATCTTCTACTCGCGCAGGAAAGTAGCTGGATCACCGATAAAAAAGGTTGCAGGATAGCGAATCTTGCGCCACAAGATGGCGAGAGCGCGGATTGGACCGGCCCTTGCCGCCAGGGTCTTGCAAACGGCGATGGTACGCTGACCTGGTCGATGTCTGGTGTCGTGACCGAAATTTACCAAGGTAGCATGGTCGATGGCTATGCCGAGGGTCAGGGAAAACTCTGGCGACGGGGTGGCGCCTATGTCGGCGAGTGGAAGCGCAGCATGCAACACGGCCGCGGCCGCTACGAGGATGAAGACGGCAGTTGGTACCAGGGAGAATGGGCCGAAGGCGTACCGCATGGCGTCGGCAAAATGCGAACGCCGGATGGCCAAGTGTTGGAAGGCAACTGGATTCACGGCGATCTCGAGGCGCCCGACGCGATGCCCAACAAAACCTGACTCACTCAGTCTAATTCGATCTAACCTAACCGCCTGAACTCAGTGCAAGCAACGCAACATAGCGATGTGGTTGTGATTGGCGCCGGCATCGTTGGCACTACGCTCGCGCTCAAGCTGCAAGAGCACGGCCATGCTGTCACCTTAATCGATCGCGATCACCCGGGTGCTGCGACCAGTTTCGGTAATGCTGGCCTGATCGAACGTTCGGCCGTATTTCCGTATGCATTTCCGCGCGACCTTCGCACCTTGCTGGCCTATGCATTGCAGCGATCTCCCGCCGCGCATTATCACTGGCAGGCCCTGCCATCCCTACTCCCTTATCTCGGTGCTTATTGGCAGCACTCATCTGCGCGCAATTATCCGGCCGCGATTATGGGTGCTCTGCCCTTGATCGAGCATAGTTGGTCGGAACACGCACCTCTGATAGAAGCGGCTGGCGCAAGTGCATTAGTGAATCAACACGGATGGATCAAGGTTTGGCGCAGTGCACGCGCTGAGCGCGTCGCTTTGCGGCAAGCAGAACAAAGCCGCGAATATGGATTAAGCGTGCGAGTGTTGTCGAGTGCAGAGCTACGCGTGGCAGAACCCAACCTGAGTGCAGTCGCCCAAGGCGGTGTGCATTATCCGGATTCGCGACAGATTCAAGACCCGTACGACCTCACGCTGGCCTACTTGAAGTTATTCGAGCAGCGTGGTGGCCGCTTTCTGAGAGGTGATGCTGAAACACTGATCGCCGATGGTGAAGGCTGGCAGATCAATACCAGCATTGGCAAGGTTCACACAGCGCAGGCTGCGATTGCATTGGGCCCATGGGGCGAGTCGTTGGCACGTCGCCTGGGCTACCGTTTGAATATGGGCGTAAAGCGCGGCTACCACATGCATTTCGACAGCAGCACTGCATCGCTCTCCCATGTGGTGGTGGATGTGGACAATGGCTACGCGCTGGCACCGATGAAAAAAGGGATACGCCTGACCACTGGTGCCGAGTTCGCCCGACGCGATGCCCCATCCACCCCGGTTCAGCTCGAAACACTCGAGCCAATCGCGCGTCGCCTTCTGCCTATTGGCGCCCGCTTGGAGGCATCACCATGGCTAGGGGCGCGTCCCTGCACCGCAGATATGCTGCCCGTGATCAGCGCTGCGCCGGCGCATCGGGGCTTATGGTTCTGCTTTGGTCACGCGCATCATGGGCTAACCCAAGCTGCTTCAAGTGGTCGACTGCTGGCGGAGATGATCAGTGGCCGCGAGACTTACATCGACCCTACGCCTTATCGGATAGAGCGGTTTTGATCGTAGCTCTCGGTGGTTAACGAGACTCGCAGAGCTTGTCATAGAGATCGTGGCGAAGATTGAAACTGGCGTCAAACAATCAACAGGTCCCCGAGCGAGATTTTATGTTGACTAATTACGTTGGCGTATCATCCCCAATTAATGACTCGCCAGGGAAGTAGCGAGCAGTTAATCGCCAGGACTCTGACAGCGTAGCTAGCCCCTACTGAAGTAACTAATACTCATGATGAAGCAAACCATTATTACCCTGGATATGGAAGGCGTACTGACGCCGGAGGTCTGGATTGCCGTCGCCGAAAAAACAGGGATTGCCGAGCTGCGCCGTACGACGCGCGATGAGCCTGACTATGACAAGCTGATGAAAGGCCGTCTCGCGCTGCTCGATCAGCACGGCCTTAAGCTGTCGGATATTCAGTCGGTGATTGCGACCCTGCCACTGCTCGATGGCGCAAAGTCATTCATGGACAAGCTGCGGGCCGAGTTTCAGGTCGTGATCCTGTCCGACACCTTCGAGCAATTCGCGTCACACTTCATGCGTCAGTTGGGCATGCCGGCCCTACTGTGCCATACGCTGATTATCGAAAATGATCGAATCACCGACTACCAATTACGTATACCCGATCAAAAACGCAAAGCAGTTGCTGCATTCAAGGGTTTGAATTACCGGGTGATTGCCGCGGGCGACTCATTCAATGACACTACCATGCTGGCAGAAGCCGATGCCGGCTTCCTGTTTCATGCGCCACCAAATGTCATTGCCCAATTCCCGCAGTTTCAAGCAGTGGATGAGTTTGACGATTTGCTGCATCTGATTATGAGCGCAGCACAATCGAAATAAATCACGGCTGCAGGTTACTTGACCCGAAACCGAATCACTAACGGCCTGTTTTGATTATCTCGCTCGATAGACCCGCACGCCTCAGACCAAAAATATGAGCTCACTGGCGCCTGCTGCAAACACGCTATGGCGGCCGCCTGCGCCACCGCTTCGCTCAAACCTGAGCATTGGCTTGCGACCAATGATTGGTCGCTCTCCCGATCTGTTATTCACCCTGCCCAGAGACTGCTATACCAAGGATATTGTCAGCGTTCCAGTGGGACGACGTCCTGTGTTTATCGTCAACCACCCGGAGACACTTCGGCGCTTGTTCAGCGACGACCGCGAGTCTTATCCCAAAAGTGATTTGATGATCTCAACACTGGCACCACTGCTCGGTGACGGCGTGCTGCTGTCAGCAGGCAGGCGCTGGGAACACGACCGCAAGATGCTGGAACCCGCCTTCATGCAAATGCGGCTTGAAGCCCTATTCCCGAAAATGCTGAGCGCCATCCACGACTGGATTGAACGCTTGGATTCGCTGGCAAACGATCACATAGTGAGCTTGGAGTCCGAACTCAGCCGTGTGACTGCTGACGTGATGTTCAGAATCTTGTTTTCACAAGCGATTCAAGGCGAAGCTGCGACAACGATTTACCATGCATTCACACGTTTCCAGCAACATAGCCCGCAATTCAATCTGCGGGTGGTACTCGCCAGTGATCCGTCACGGCCTGAACCGCTATCGCCCGTATTGCAAGAAGAAGCAAGCAAGATTCGCGGCACCATCGAACAGTTGTTGATACAGCGTGAGACGCAGCTTGGCGAAGGCAAGGTTTTTTTCGACTTCACACAGGCACTGATTGATGCGCGGGATGCTGCAGGAAACGCGTTCACGCGTAGTGAGCTAATTGATCAGCTTGCTGTATTTTTTCTGGCAGGTCATGAGACAACAGCGAGTGCACTCGCCTGGTGCTTTTTTATTTTGTCGCAGCAGCCCTATTGGTTGTCGCAATTGCAGTCTGAGATCGATCAGCAGCTCGCTGACAAACCATTTACCTACTCAGATTTCAAGCAAATGCCACTAACACGGGCGATTTTCCGGGAAAGCATGCGGCTATATCCACCGGTGGCGTTCCTTACTCGACGCGCCATGCGTGAAGATAATTTCGGCAGGCTGCGCATTCCTAAAGATAGCTTCATCGTCGCCTCACCTTGGCTGGTGCATCGCCACCATAGGTTTTGGTTGCAAGCTGATCGCTTTGATCCTTCACGATTTATCGACCAAGATAACGCTCCATTGGCCGGTAGCTATATGCCGTTCGGCCTGGGGCCGCGCGCCTGCACCGGTGCGATGATTGCGCAGCTTGAGGCAACGCTGATCTTGTGTGAAGTATTGCGTCGATTCTCTGTTAAGCCGATGAATCCAGAGCGGGTGTTCCCGGTGTCGCGAGTCAGCGTGCGCAGCGATTGCGGCATGCCGGTCCAGTTTATTCGCCGACACGCACGATTAAACTGAAGTTCAGATTAGACCAGCGCCGCTCGCCACCTTGGCGCAGAATCAATCCTCGAGAGCAGCCGAGACCTAACCATAGGCCATAGCCGTCCGTTTTATTATCATTATGGAAAAGTTAGTGCACGAATCCCGGAAAATCTTGAACTCGGCGTGCATATCGGGCATAAACTTACGTCATCGATTGCGCTAACGTTCCGCCAGATCCCAAAGATGAATATCGTCGTCGACAAGCCCTCAGTCAATCCAGCAGCAGCCTCTCTGGCCAAAGCGCCTGCGATGCCCGCGCCGGCAAGTGCCATGACAACGCAGGCACGTAAAGCAGCTAGTGCCCAGGGGATGCTAACGCCGCCCAGAACACCGGTCGAGGTTCCGTCACCCCGCGCGACACTGCCCACCGATGCGCAAAAAATGGTGCAGCAGTACCAGGAGGTGGTTGATCAGCTTAATCGTCAGATGCAGGCAGATGACCGCAACCTACGCTTTGGGGTGGACCGCAAAATTAATACCTTTGTCATCACCGTCACAGACAAACTGAGCGGCGAAGTGGTACGCCAAATCCCGCCCGAGTCGGTCATCCGCGTGGCGCATTCCATCGAGAACTTGAAAGGCGTGCTGTATAGCGCCGACGCGTGAGAACCATCGCCTTATCACGCCGTAGGATTGATTGCAAACAGTGGCTAATGCCACTCGCCAGATAATCCGTGCGACTCCTCCTGCTCGGTGCTACTGGCACCATCGGACAAGCCGTTGCAAGCGCTCTACTTGACCGTGGCTATCACGTTGTCTGTCCGCTGCGGCAGCATGCTGACCACAAACACGCCGGGACTATGGCCGCTCAAGCGGAAATACTGGCTGGTGCCGATGTGCGTACCGGTAGTGCGGGTACAGCACTACTGACGCAATTGGAAGCCCTACAACACGAACGCTTCGATGCCATCGTGTCATGCCTCGCCTCGCGTACCGGCGCACCCAAAGATGCCTGGGCAGTTGATTACGGGATGAATTCCCGCTTGCTCAAGTTGGCGCAGCAAGCGGGTATCAATCACTTCGTTTTGCTGTCTGCCATTTGTGTACAAAAGCCCCTGCTCGCCTTCCAACAGGCCAAGCTCGCTTTTGAGCAAGAGCTGATCAACTCCGGTCTTCAGTACAGCATCGTCAGACCAACTGCTTTTTTTAAATCGCTGTCCGGTCAGATACAGCGTGTGCGTGATGGCAAGCCATTCATGCTATTCGGTGATGGCCGGTTGACTGCTTGCAAACCGATCAGCGATGATGATCTTGCAGAATTCATCGCGCTTTGTCTTACGGATCGCAATAAATTCAACCAAATATTGCCGATTGGTGGCCCAGGTGAAGCGATCACACCGCTTGAGCAGGGTCATTATCTTTTCAACCAGCTTGGTATGCGGCCGCGCTTCATGCACGTACCCGTCGCTTTACTCAGCACCATCATTGTCGGTTTAGATGCGTTCAAGATTTTGTTGCCCTCATTAGCAGACAAAGCAGCGCTTGCAAAAATCGGCCGCTACTATGCCACTGAATCCATGCTGGTGTGGGACGCATCTCGCCAACGGTATGATGCAGATGCTACGCCCTCATTCGGTCACCAAACGCTGTTTGATCACTACGACCGCCTTATTGCAGAGGGTACGACGGTCGACCTTGGTGACCATGCTGTTTTTTGATTTTTTTCATCAGAATCGGAGGGGTGTGGTTAGCACTACCGTGTAGCAAGTACTGTACCCTCTACGGTTTATAGAATCGCGCTCGTTTACTATTAAGACTCTCATGCGATTGATCACTGCTTTGCTCAGCTTTTGCTGTGCTTCTCTTTTTTGGACAGGTCCTGCCATGGCGATTGAAGAGCCTCCGTTTCGCGTACTTCAATCCGATCCGCCTTTCGAGCATCGGCTGTATGCGGGTTTCGTGGTTGCCGAGACTGAAGTGGTCGGCGACTTCGACGCCGCCAGTCGCAGTGGCTTTCGACGGGTTGCGAGTTATATTTTTGGCGACAATCAAGCCCAAAGCGGGGGCAACCGAAAAATCGAGATGACCGCACCCGTCACAGTCGAGCCCAAAGAGCAAGGGTGGCGACTGCATTTTGTAATGCCCAGTGCAGAGTCACTGTCCAGCCTGCCAAAGCCAAACAATCCCGATATAAAACTACGTCAGATACCGGAGCATGCGGTAGCGGTAGTGCGCTTCAGTGGTTTTACAACGCAAGCAGCGGTCCAGGAGCAAACCACCAAGCTACGTAACTGGATGACGAGCAAACAACTCGACGCTAGTGGGCCGCCGCAAGTCGCACGCTACAACGATCCGTTCACTCTTCCTTGGCGAAGACGGAATGAAATTCTGATTCCGATAGCCCCAAGCCGCTAAAGCGATTCCTCGGCAACGAGTAGCCAAGTAATTAGGTACTCCAGCCAGTTGAGGCATTTACACAAATGATTTCCCAAGGCAGTATTCCACCTTAGACATTCAATACCCGCGCGATTGAATAAATAGTGCAAAATAAAAAACAAATAGTGGCGACGAGATAATCGAGCCCCCATACTCGGTGCAGTTGCACCGGTTCGCCGTTCAACAAGAGCAATAAATACTTTTTCTTCGACCTCATCCCCATGCTGGAAATCACCGCGACCTGCCTGGTCATCACCGCACTACTCGCCTATCTTAATTTCCGATTTATTGGCCTTCCCATCACCATCGGCGTGATGGCAACGTCGCTTGGCCTGTCCCTGCTTGTGGTGACCTTAGGTTTTGCGGGGATCGATTTCGGTATGCACCAAAGAATGGAAGCGATGCTGCAAGCGATCGACTTCTCGAACGTATTGATGCAGGGCATGCTCTCGCTGCTACTGTTTGCCGGTGCGCTGCATATTGATCTATCCGAACTCAAAGCCTACCGCTGGCAAGTGCTTGGGCTGGCATTTTTCTCGACACTACTATCCACCTTTATTGTGGGGATCGCTGCCTGGCTGGTTCTACCATTGATCGGCATACAACTTCCCCTGCTCTACTGCCTACTGTTTGGTGCATTGATTTCGCCCACTGATCCGATTGCCGTGATGGGTATCTTGAAGTCGGCAGGTATTCCCAAAAATCTCGAACTGGTGATTGCCGGCGAGTCTTTGTTCAACGACGGTGTGGGTGTCGTGATTTTCTCCATCCTGATGGGCATGCTGATGATGGGGAAAGTCCCGAGCTTTGACGAGGGTCTCGGGTTGCTGACACGTGAAGCGGGTGGCGGGCTGCTATACGGGCTGATACTCGGCTACATCACGTTTCGCCTGCTGGCCAGTATCGACAACTATCAAGTCGAGGTCATGATCACACTCGCCGCGGTGATGGGCGGTTATCTGTTAGCGAGTAAATTGCATGTCTCTGGCCCATTGGCGATGGTGGTTGCAGGGCTAGTGGTGGGTAACCATGGTCGCGAGTTCGCCATGTCGCACACCACGCGTCAGTACGTCGATATGTTCTGGGAAATGATCGACGATATTCTGAACGCCGTACTGTTCGTGCTGATCGGTATGGAAGTACTGCTGATTGCGTTTTCGTTCAATCTGATGGTGGCAGCACTGATCATGGTGGTCATGACGCTGGTTGCGCGCGCGCTCACGGTTTGGCTGCCGGTCACTGCGGCACCCGGATATTTCAAACTACCCAAAGGTGCTGGCGTGGTACTGACTTGGGGCGGACTACGTGGTGGTATCTCGGTCGCCCTTGCACTGTCCTTGCCGCAAGGGCCAGAACGTGATGTGGTCTTGACCCTGACCTATGGCATCGTAGTGTTCTCAATCTTGATGCAGGGGCTCACGATCGGCCATGTTGCTAGCCGCGCTGTACGGGTCGATCCGGTGGAGTCAGCGGCAGACACGACGCAAGCAAGGCCTTAGCTTAGGGCGCAGTGGCCATGGTGGCGTTTACTTTGATGTAAGGCCGGTTCCTGTCAAACCGCTGGTAGCGAAGCCAACCGCCGCGCCCGCAGCGACTTCGCCGGCTATCTCAGCATTGCTTTTGCTAACACCGCCGCAGTTTTCAGCCATCTTGGCGGCATCTACATGATCCACCGTATCAAGCCCGGCATTTGCGGCTACCACCGGGAGCAGCAAGCCGCCCGATAAAAACAGAAGTACCGGTGAGGCGACCATGCGGGTGGTCTTGATATCTCGGTGTAGTTCCGCAGCCGCCAGACTATCTTGGCAGCCCTGTGTCTTGAACTTGGGATTGCTGCGGTCGAGCCAGATCGCAGTCTGCTCAGAATGGCTCGCACAACCAGACATGCCCGCAATGAGCAAAAAGGCTGTGGCACGACGAGCGGTAAGGAATCGCATTAGACGAAATACACCGTCACATCTCGGACGGGCATTCTGGCAACTTTTGGAAAAGTTGTAAACAGGCAATTACTTGGCACCTATCGGGCCATCGGGTGAGGCAAGGCTCGCTGACGGCCACACCAAAGCCCGCCCGGTATCGGTCTCGAACCGCTTCAGATCCTCTGGCGTGTCCAGGTCCATCGCGTAATGGCGGTTGTCGGTCTCCAGCCATGCGATCTGCTCAGGATGCTGCTGACGCCAACGACGGCACATCCCGTCATCTTCTGCGGCCAGCCACTGCTGGCGTAAATCGGCACTCAAAATCACTGGGTTGCCGGGCACCCAGTTGCCATCGGGCGAACTCACCCGCGGCACGACCATCGACTTGTCACCCCGATGACGGTAGGCGCTGATCAGTGCCGTGATATCCGACGCGTCGATCATGGGCTGATCCGCCAATGCCACGATCACCGCATCCAATCGCGATGAGAGGGCTCGCAAGCCCAGCCGCACCGAGGAAGCCTGCCCATCGTCCGGCGCGGGATTACGCACTAGAGTGACCGGCGATGACGCCACAGCGGCTTCCACCTGCTCGGCATAATGGCCTAGTACCACCACCACCTCATCGACGTCAGCACCTGCGAGTGCGATCAATTGGCGCCTCACCAAGGGCACACCACCCAGCTCGAGCAGGCACTTCGGTCGGCTACCCATACGCGAAGCAGCGCCCGCCGCCAGTAATACGGCGCCGATTTTCATCGCACTCGCCTACCGGCAGGGAGATGGGTACAGCGCATTATTCAGCATCCTTCATTGATCGATACCAGGGCCATCAATGGCACCGGTGGATTGGACATCGTGAACCGCATTACCTAAGACACCCGCAAGATCTGGTGACAGGGCTTTGCTGCATCGACCTAGCGAACTCAATGTAGCATGCAGCCGCAACGGACGCGCGACTCGCCTCGGGAGAACATCGATGATTATCAGAATGAATATATACCGCTGGTTGTCGAGCAGTTGGCTCAGCATGTGGCTTTTAATTGGCGCCGTACAAGCGGCCGATGTGCCACGGTTTAGCGTCGACAGCAGCTGGCCCAAGCCGCTACCGAACCAATGGCTATTGGGAGACATCGGTGGTATCGCGGTCGATTCACGCGACCATGTCTGGGTGTATCAGCGCCCTCGTTCGCTAACCGAAGATGAGCGCGGCGCAACACACGAGCCACCCAGCGCGAAATGCTGCCGTCCTGCGCCACCCGTGTTGCAGTTCGATACCGACGGCAATCTGATCTCTGCCTGGGGTGGGCCAGGTCCCGGCTATGAATGGCCAGAGCGCGAGCACGGCATTTTTGTCGATGCGCAGGATCATGTTTGGATCGCGGGCAATGGCAACACGGATGCGCATGTACTGCAGTTCACGCGTGACGGTCGCTTTGTGCAGCAGATCGGACGCGCTGGTCAAATCTCCGGTAGCAATAGTCCAACTGATCTGGGCCGACCCGCAGTGGCGATCGTCGACACACCGACTGGCGAGTTGTATATCGCCGATGGTTATGCCAATCGACGGGTGTTGGTATTGGACGCTGCTACAGGTGCCTATAAACGTCATTGGGGTGCGTACGGCAACCGACCCGACGACACCGACCTCGGCAAATATGATCCTACTGCACCTCCCGCGAAACAATTTCGTGGCTCGGTACATTGTGTGCGGATCTCGAAGGAGGGTTTGGTATACGTGTGCGATCGGCTGAATAACCGCGTACAAGTATTTCAGCGTGACGGTAGCTTTGTGAAGGAATATTTTCTCGAACCTACAACACTGCATGTAGGTTCAGTGTGGGATATTGCTTTCTCTGAAGACGCCAAGCAGCGCTACATGTATGTGGCGGATGGCTCGAATAATGAAGTGCATATTCTCTTGCGTGCAACCGGCGAACCCATTGGTGCTTTCGGCCGTAGTGGCCGTCAGGCAGGCCAGTTCCACTGGGTGCATGGCATCGCCGCCGACTCGAAAGGCAATATTTACACCGGCGAAGTCGATAGCGGTAAACGCGTACAGAAGTTCCGGCGGCTGCCGGATTAATAGCCTAGCTCGCAAGAATCGGGATCACAGGACGGCGCTTCTCTTGAATCAGTGGCAGACAGCGCTTGTCATCCTGATAGATAGCGACGCAGTCCAGACATTGGAAGCATTCGCTGTAGCTGATCTGACCAGCGGGTGAGATCGACTGATAGTCGCAACGGTGACGACAAGTTTGACACGGCGTACCACAGGCCTCGCGACGTGCGATCCAGCCCCAGCGACGCAGGGGATTGAGTACCGCCAGCGCGGCACCTAAAGGACAGATGTAGCGGCAGTAGCCGCGGTATACCAGTACGCTAAGCGACAGCAAAGCAATCGCCCACACCAGATACGGCCAGTCGCGCACGAAGTACAAGCTAATGGCCGTTTTGAACGGTTCAACCTCAACGGCGAGCTCGGTTGAATTTGGTGCCGCCCAAATCGATCCGATCACAGCCGCCAGTACGACGTACTTGATCCATTTCAGCCGACGATCAACGCTCACTCGCAAACGCCGCGGTTTAATACCCAGACGTCGTGTGACAAGACTGATTAGCTCTTGCAGCGCACCGAACGGACATAACCATCCGCAAAACGTGCCGCGGCCCCACACGAGTAAAGTGAAACCGACGAAGATCCAGAGAATCACCGTCATCGGATCCACCAGCAAGAAGCTCAGGTCATTGCCCGTTGTAATCGCATCGAGCGAGGCGGTAATGTTGACGATACTGAGCTGGCCCTGCGCATACCAACCGACAAAGCCCAGCGTGAACAGCAGATAGCCGACGCGGAATCCTCGTAGTCGGCGGTTACTCGCTGCGGTGGTGCGTTGCCGGATCAGTGCAATACTCAAGACCACCAACCCACTCAGTAAGACGGCAATATCGACTGCACGACGTTCCCAAGCCTCAACCCATGGCGCCTCCAGCCCACGTGATAATGTGGCGCGCCAACCATGAAAGACATACGGCAACTCAAACTCGGTATACGCCACTTGATTCGGAAACGTACCAAAGCGCCGACCCAACCGAAAGCGCAACTCAAAAGCCTGATCGGGTTTTAGCGGCGTTGCGCTATCCACAATCAGTACATGCGCGCGGGCTCCGTTTGGATAACCCGGCTTCGCCATTGATTTGTCATAGGCGATCGAACGCAGGTGAATCTCTTTGCCATCCTGTTTCAGGATGAATGGCAAGCTATCGTCGATGCGCTGGCTCTCGTACATCATGTTATGCAGCGGCCCACTCTCAATGACGACAATGGCCTGACTGTCGCGCATATTCGCCACCAGCAACCGCCAACCATCCTCGCCCATCAAATTACGACCGATGGACGGTAAACTCGCTAACGCTACATGAAACTGCAGCGCGACTTCATCCGGCTTGGAAGCGGCTGTTTTATCAGCACCCGCAGCGCGAGTACCGGCAAAGGCTTTTTCGATTTGTCCGCGCGTCAGTGTCATCGGCTCGACCATACGGCGTGACAGGAGTTGATCCCAACTCAGTGGTCGGATGTCTTGTTTCAGCAAATCACCGCGTGTCAGCGAGACTGCATTGCCC
>JACCDP010623529.1_pt1 | contig 15098 bp, 23 predicted proteins | sample 7445841 | NCBI WGS metagenome assembly JACCDP01 (sample SAMN15323441, study PRJNA562643) | freshwater metagenome | isolation source: river surface water | place: USA:Blue River Watershed | collected 2017-08-17 | reverse complement strand
ATGTCCATTTAAACGATGTTCTTTATTGTATGTGTTTTGTTTTAATACAAAATTATCTAAACTTGTATCTCTAACTAAAGCTGTTAAATTATTATCTACTCTATAACGATTAATAACATCTAAAAATTCATTTTCAATTTCAGTATAATTGTAAGTTATCTTGTACATTTCTTTTAACTCATCCGCTTGTTCATAAGTTAACGTATAAGATGATTTTTTTGTTGTTTGTGAATTAACAACTCCACCAACCAATAAAAACAAAACTAATATTACTCTTTTCATAACCTTTTTAATTTATACAAATATAGTCATTTTTTTTGATTAATCAACTTTTTAAGATATTTATTTATATGGGAGGGTTGATTAAATTTTTGATTTTATTATACTTAATATTTTCACTAATAACATCACTTATAACACTACTAATCATTAAAATGTTATTTTCCCCAATTGAACGTATTGCGTGGATTTTTGTTATTCCTTTGGTTTTGTTCTTTTCGTTGGTTTCAGGTATACTTTTTTTGAAATTCGTTTTAAATTTTTGAAATTTATTTTTATATTTGTTCTATGAAAAAGTTGGAAATAACAAATAGACGAGCAAAATATGAATATCACTTTATTGATGAATATCAAGCAGGTATTGTATTAATGGGTTCTGAAGTAAAAACCATTAAAATAGGTAAAGCATCAATAGTTGATTCATTTTGTTATTTTAAAGGTGATGAATTATTTATAAAAAACTTTAATGTTACTGAAATGTCAACCAGTTATACCCACGAACCAAATAGGGAAAAAAAACTCCTACTCAATAAAAAAGAATTAAAAAAACTAAAATCAGACCTCACTAAAGGTTTAACTATTATACCCTATAAAGTCTACACAAATGATAAAGGAATTATAAAAGTAAAAATAGTTTTAGCTAAAGGTAAAAAAGATTGGGATAAACGAAACGACATAAAAGAAAAAGATATCCAAAGGGAATTGAAAAAAACCATTTTTTAGATATATTTATCTAAAAAAATAATTATGAAAAAACGTATTAGATTAACCGAATCACAATTAACAACAATAATCAAACGTATTGTTGAAGAAATGGATACACAAACAACTAAGTTAACACCGCAAATGGTAAAGGATATGAAAAAACCTGATATGGGTGGTAAGTATTGTTTCTCAGATAAAAAATTAAATTACATCATAAATGATACACCACCATATAATCCTGTATCGTTTAAAAAAGATTTTACTTTATATAAAATAAAAAGTGGGGACACTTACGGAGGATTTGAAGATGGACAAAATGTTGACTTTTTAAATGACTTATGTATACTAAAAGACAAAAACGGACTTAAGGTTGGTGATGTAATCTTAATGTCTAATTCACCAATTTAAAAACAAATAATATATTTTTTTTAATTAACCTCATCATAAAAGATGGGGTTTTTTATTTTATAAAAAATTATTATTATTATTAATGGTAATGGTGGTTTCAAAAAAATATATCGTATTAATTGACAAATTGATGTGTTACTTTCATCCTGAAGTAATCTATCAAATAGAATATGATTTCATCACAAATAACTACATTATAGAAATTTATGGAATTTCATCCACACCTTACTTTGACCCATTTGATTTTTACCCGAAATATAAAATTATAAATAATAATATATTTTTAAATGTTTGTGATATATATGAAACATTTCACTATTATTCACCAATTATTAGTAAATTCATATTAATTAAATTTTATGAAGAACAAAAAATTAATCTAAAGTCTGAACCATTTAAAATATATGATTTTAATACTTACCCATATTTAATTAATTGATATATTTATTATATATGGAATCAAGATTAAAAAAAATAATTAAAAAAGTTATTAATGAAATGGACTTAAGAAATTTAGATGATGTTATAAAATACACAGAATATCTAAATTTGTTTAAAAAAGAAGAATTAAAAAAAATAACTAAATTTTTATTTTTAATAAGAGATCTGGGAATTGTTAATATGTTCCAATCGGGGATGTTTCTTTTAATGGGTAAACAATATTTTGATGACTTTATGAGGTTAAAATCATATGAACATGATTATGATGAAGATATTGTTAATGAATTATCAGAACTTATTAATGAAATTAGGGATATTATGATAAGGGCTGGTATTAAAATGGTTGAGTCAAATGGTAAAGAAGTTACACCAAAAACCGTTGAAAGTGCTATGCGTAGAATTGCAGAATCAACAATAAAACATTATATAAAAGGAAATTTACCAAGATAAAATATGACAACTGAAGAAATTGAATTAATCAACAAAGTCATAAAAAATCAAGTATTTGATGATACTATTGAATTTATATTTGCAGATACAAAAGCCGATATTTCATTTAAACTAAATGTTAAGGGTACTAAAAAAATGATTTCAGTTGGTGAATATTATGATTATTTAGTAGTGGATGTTTTATTAATAGATTTTGATGATAAAACTAAACAACTTTTTAAAATATTTACAAGGCATTTTGCAGATTCTAATAATAGATATGAATTTTTGTTAAAATGGTTAAAAGAAGAATATCGTTTTACATATGGATTAAATAGTATAGTGTCTGATGTGTTAACTTTATTTAGTGATAATAAAGAACCTGTTAGGGTACTTATTGACAATATAATAATAAGTGATTATCTTAAAAATAGTGTTGATAATATAGTAATAGATACGTCTAATACTTAAAGATACGGTTTAGGACCGCTATTGCTACGGCAATAAAAACCCCCATAAGTGTCGCTACCAATGGGGGTTTTGTTTTTTTAGGCAATTTCAACCAACTCCAAATCAAAGATCAAACGTTGTCCAGCCAAAGGGTGATTTGCATCTAATACCACAGTATCTTCTTTAACTTCTTTAACAACAAAATTAATTGGACCCATTTGTGTATTAGCTTGAAGTGCCGTACCAACCTCCACTTCACCTGGTAACTGAGTCTTTTCAACTTCTTCCACCATATAATCATTATATGGACCATAAGCATCCTCCATTTCAATTGTGATTGTTTTCTTTTCACCTTCTTCCATGTCAATTAATCCGTTTTCAAACCCTTTAATCAACTGACCTAAACCAAGTTGAGCTTCCAATGGTTCTCTACCTTCAACCATAGATGTGTCAAATACTGAACCATCTTCCAATCTTCCCGTATAATTTACTTTTACGGTGTCTCCTGTTTTTACTTTTCTCATAATACAAATTTTGTATAATTATAATAATAAAAAGTGTAATTGTAAAATATTTATAACTATGAACTATCAAAAATTAAAAAATTCAAGACAAGTCAACCAACTTTTTGAATATCGTTATTTTAACCAAAAGTTTTTAAATGAAGATGTTAGATATTCTATGCAACCCGATGGTGACATAAAAAAAATAATTAAATTGGTTGATGGTGTACCTGAGCAATTAACTGATGAAGAAATTACTTTAACAAAAGGAACTGAATTTAAAAAAGAAGAATCGGTGTTAAAGGCAATTGAAAAATTAAATCAAAAATTTGGAAATTTATAAATTATGTATAACAAAGAAGAAGTTATAGAAAATACAAAACATTCATTTGAAACTTTAAAATATATTTTTGAAGTTAAATTTGGTAATTTAATAGATGAAATATCATATTCTGATATGGGTTATGATATATCTACAAATGACGGACTATTTGATTGTAATGGAACTATAAATATAGAAGTTGGTGTACCTGATCCTGATTTAACTGCAATTTCACAAAAATTAAAATCGGTTGACTCAGTATTATATGATGTTTTTAGAACATACTATTTAACACCTGAAGGTAAACTTGTTAAAGGTCGTAGAGAACAAATAATGGGTATAGGTCACATTGTTTATCAAATGAAATATAATTCAGCAAAAGAAAATGTTTCAATAGAATTTGGATTTGTATTATTTGATATGTAATTTTTTTATATATTTGTGATATGGAAAATTTGAATGACTTATCACTCCCTGATCTTAAGAATCTTTGTAAAAAATATGGTATTAGTGTTGTTGGTGATCAAAAAACATTAATCAAAAACCTAAAATATTATTTGGATCCGGTTGAAGGAACACTTAACACACATTCAGGAAGAAAGTTGCCTGATGGTAAAAAAATCATAGGAATTAAAGACGGTAATAAAGAACAAACTAATTTAGTTCTAAAGAACAAGGGAACGTTCCTTTATTACTCAATTGGATATAAATATTACTTAATAGATAAACATTTGGAACTATAAGATATTTATTATAGGTGAAACGACAATTTTTAATAACGGAATCTGATAGACAGAATATTTTGTCTATGTATGGACTATTAACTGAAGGTGAATTAACTAATGTTAAAATCACAGGAAGGATTTTGGATGAACAGGATGTTCCATATCCTAATGAAAATATTATTCTTTTAGATAATAATAATAAACCTATAACTAATACATCAAGTGATGATGATGGGAATTTTACATTAAGTATCCCTAAAATTAATTCAGGTGATTATAAATTAAAATTTAGTTATAGTAATATAACAAAACCAATCAAAATTGTAACAACGGAAATAAACGTTGGTGATGTAAAACCAGGTGAAAGTAATGTTGAAGTAAAACAAGTTGAAGAAGTTGTTGTATCAAAACTTAAATTAACTACACTTAATATAAACTTTAATAAACCATTAGGTGAAGATGTGAAATATAATATTACTACCGATGATGGTAAAACACTCCTTTATGTAAGTAATGATAATCAACCTAAACAACTTTCATTTTTAAAAACAGGTCAAGTTTATCAAGATTTACCTGACACATTTCCTCCTGAAATAATAAATGATTTTTTTGATGATAAGGGTCAGACAGGTACCACTAAAAATATCAAAATTAATATCTATAAAAAAGACAAAAGAAAACCATTTCATATACAAACATATGAAATAAAATTAAGTAATTATAGTGTTAGTGTAAAACTAACAAAGTCAGGCGATAAGATAATATCATACGAAAAGTCTAAAGAGGATATAAAAATATTATTTGGTAATAAAGAAAATAATATCAATATAGTAATTCCTGATAAGAATTTAATTGTTAAAGACCAAGATGACACACCATTAAATAATGTAGAAATAAATGTAATTAATTCTAAAGGAGGTGGCGGAGTACTTAAAACTGATGAAAATGGTGTGTTAGAATTAAATGGTATAAATGTGGGTGATAACTTAATAATAAAAAAAGAAGGTTATAAAACAAAACAATACGTTATAAAAAACATAGATGAAGACATTACCATATTTTTAGAACGTAAAGTAGAATCACAAAGTATTGATGTTGCTGAGGAATTACCAAAGAAATTTAAAAATACATTATTTACAATTTATGGTAAGGGAACAAGTGACATTTCAAAGGCAGATGCTGAAAGAAATGCTAAAAACAATATTATTGAACAATATGTTGAAACACACAAAAATTACCAATCATTGAATTTAGAACAAGTTAAAAGTACATATTTAGATATTGATTTTAAACTTGAATATAGTAGACCACCAAAATTGGTTACAAAAAATAAAGGACAATATCTAATTTATGTTAGTGCTAAAAAAAGAGATGTAAGACAATTTTTAAACACATTTGCAAAACAAAATAATATTAAAATTGAACAACCCCCTTTTGAATTTGAAAATTTACCTTTAGTAGATGCACTTAAAGAAGGATTTGTTAGTGGTAGAAATGTTCTTGTTGTGGTTGGTGGTAATGACAAAGACACATCTGATGTTATAAAAAAATTAAAATCAAATAAAGAAATAAATAATGATATTGATAAAAAATACATACCTTTGTATATAACAAGATCAAATGATGATACAAACTATAGGTATTTGGAAAATCAATTAAATAACTTTAGAACAAGTGTACAATATCATCCACGTGTTGTGTTATTAAAACCAAAAAACAAAAATGGAGAAGTAGGTTCATATGAATTTAAAGATGAAATACTTAATACTTAATTTTTTAATTTAAACTAATATTTATAATAAAAACAAAAACTATGAAAAAGAACTTATTAAATGAAATAAACCAAATGAAGTTTTTATTTGGTTACAAACCAGGTCGTGTTTTGTCAGAACAAGAAACACCGGAAATGGAAGAAATGGATATGGAAGAAATGGATATGGAAGAAGGATTCCGTGAAATAGAACTTGATGAACCTGAAATGGGTTTTGAAGAAGATATTATGGATTTTGATTTTGGTCCTGAAGTTGCTGAACCAGCAATTGCACCTGACGTAAAACCAGATGTTAAACCTGATACTGATAGACCGGCACCAAGAATACGTCCTGATAGAGACCCTTCAAGATTACCTAATCCAAATCCTGATACACACCCACAAGGTAGAAGAAGACATATGGATATGGATGAAATGGATATGGACATGGATGGTGACATTGAAGAATTATTTGACAAATAAAAAAATATGAATAAAAGAAGATTATTTTTAGAAGCACCTGTAGGTGACTACTTACCTGATGAGTTCAAAAAAAGAACCAAAGACGCAAGTAAAGCACTTTATGATGATCCAACAAATCCTGCACCTAGTAGTATGGCGTTTAGTCAGTTAATGATGTCACTACCTTCTATGGAACGTTCTAAAAAACAACAACTTATTGATTTAGCAAAAAGTAAGTTTTTTGAACTAAGACCTTGGGTTAAAAAACTTGTTGATGATGGTAAGGTACGTTTAGATGTTGATTTAGGAATGGGTAGTGGTGGTAGACAGAAGTCACAAACACCATCAAGTTCAGAAATAGAAAGAGCAAAACAAGAAGATCCTGATTTTGAAGAAAGAGTACAAAAAAGAAACTTTACCAACGCAAGAGCACAAGGTAAAGCATGGTTAGATGGTTTTGGTTCAATTAAAAAGATGGAATCTGAATTAAATTCTATTGATCCGTCATTATATAAACAATATATGAATTTTGTTAATGGTGCATCAAGATTCTATTGGGAAAATACTGATATGTTAGAACGAATGGCATCTTCAGGTGCTGGTAGAGTGGCATATTGTGATGTTTATCCCGATCCACAAAACCCAGGTATGTGGGTGTTTGAAGCAAAGGCACCTAATTTCCCACTTTTAATGCATGAACTTATTAAAGGTGCTGAATATTATGAATCATTATTTTCATTACCTAAAGATAAATCTGTGGGTGATGCATTAATGTCCATTACTGATACACACAAACACGAAATACAAAATATGAATTATGGTAGGGCAATTTGGTCCAAGATAAGATATTTTTTGGAGGAGTTTGTTGATGGTTATGATCCAAGTATGGAATCCGATGTTACATATTATATTGAACAAATGGAACCAAAAGAATATAATCGTATAATGCAAGGTATTATAAACGATGATAATAAAGTTATCGGAGAATTTATTAAATTCTGCGAAGAAGTTGTAAATGATTTAAACCAATGAAAAGAGTAGTAAAATTAACCGAGTCTGATATTCAAAATATCGTTAAACGTGTTATTGAAGAAGATAACGATTTTGTCACAGGAATTGCTGCGTCAGAAAGAACTGAACTTGTTGATGATGTTATTAACAGAATTAATGAACATGGTATGAAATATATTATGGATCTTAAAAGACTTAATTCAGAATATCCTGTTGAACGTTATAAAAGACAAGAAAGAGTAAAAAGGCGTGATTTTGAATTACCAAAAGGGGTAAAAGTTTCAAAAACTTCTTTCCCTGATGATATTTAATTCGTATATTTACCATTATGGATGGTAATAAAACATTAGAATTATTTAAATTATTTATAGGTAATGATTTTATAGATATTAATGGTTTAATTTTAGAAATTAACCAATATATTGAAGAATCTAATACTATTGTTTTTGAAATTAACAATAAAAATGATATTTCGTATCATCAAGGTGTCGTTGAGGATTTACTATCATCACACCTTGATGATTTTTTTAATTATACAAGTCTAAAATTAAATCACTATATCACAACAGATACTAATCTTTACTTTAATAGTGAATTTAATAAAAAATTATCGGACACATTAAATAAAATTAATAAGTTAGAAATTATTGATGATCATAACAACTTATTAATTACAATTTTAGGTGAATCAGTGGATTTTAACGTGGTATATATGTCTGATAGGATTGTTATATACAATAATTTTAAACCATACAAGGGTATTATTACTGATTTAAATGAAGATTCGTTTTTATCCAGTAATTTAATAGAAGTTATAACAAAATATAATGATTATTTTAAATTACATTCGTCAGGATTAGAAAGTGACTTATTTTATATAGAATTAGATAAGATTTTAAACGAAATACCACTTATTTGTGAAAGTGATATTGCTTATTTCTACCACACAGACTTTAAATTCATTTAAAAAGGTTTTTTGTACGTTTTTTACGATGAAATGTTATTACAAATCTATGAACTTCATCTTGAATTGAACCTAAAAGGTTAAAAAACTTAGAATTCTCAAAATTTGTCATATTTCCGTCACTAAATAGGATTTTTTCCGATTTATGGTTTGAATTTTTACATATAGATATCAAATCAACCTTATTTGTTAATGATAAATCATCAAAAACCTTCTTTGCAACACTTAATTGTCCCTTACCACCATCAATTATAACGAGATCTGGTAAACTTTTACGTTCATTTAGTAATCTACTGAATCTTCTACGTAAAACTTCATCAAAAGACGCGTAATCATCAGGTCCTTCAACTGATTTTATGTTAAACTTACGATATTCTGATGTGTTTTTTTTACCATTAGTGTATCTTACAAGTGCCGATACCTGACAATCACCAGAAGTATGGGAGTTATCATACATTTCTATATCAATCGGAGTGTTTTTTAACCCATATTTCACTTTAAATTCGTCAGCTTGTTGTAAATAATACGTTATTCTGGTTGATTCAACACGTAATATGTACTTATCAAGAGCATCTAACCTAAATTTAATGTTATTTGCTTCTTCAAATTCCATTTTTTTACTATAATTGGACATTTGTCGGTGTAATTTATTCCGATATTGTTCAAAATTGAATGAAATTACTTGTTTAATGTCATTAATTATACTTTTATAGGTGAATTTATTGATATTTCCGACACAAGGAGCGTCACATCTACCCATATGGTACTCTAAACAGGGTGAAAACTTTGAATTATTGATATTATCGGGTGTAATATCATAAGAACATGACCTTAAATTGAATATATCGTGTAATAATTCATATAATTCATAACAAATATTACTACTGGTTACCGAAATTAGGGGTTCTGAGTCTAAATTCGTGTCATTTTTAACCTCAAGATAGGGGAAATCGTCATTTGTTAGGATTAAATACCATTTTTTTGAACGATCATCCTTTAATTTTATGTTAAATTTAGGTTTATACGTCTTTATTAGTTCATTTTCAAGTAAAATAGCGGAATTTTCGTCCAAAGTAGTCAAAAAATCTACATCATTTATGTTATTTACCAATAATTTAGTCTTTTTTGGGTGATTTTTATTAAAAAAATAGGATTTTACCCGTTTTGGTAGGTTTTTTGCCTTCCCAATATAGATTATTTGTCCTTTTTTATCTTTAAAAAGGTAACAACCACTAGTATTTGGTATATTTTTAAGTTTATCCGACAACATTCCAACAAAAATAAGGGTTTTTTAGGTAATTTACAACAATATTTGATATTTATTGATATGAAAGTTATAATTACAGAACAACAATTACAAAAATTAGTAGAAAATACATCAATTATTGACCATATTTTAGATAAAATTACTAATTTTGGGTATGAATCACTAGATGATAATGAAAAACACGTGTTAAAAAAGTACTCAGAGTGGTTAAATAGTGATAAAAATACCGATTTTAGTGACGTAATTAAGCCAAAAACCATTGATTATGACAAAAAAGAAGGTGATAAATTCACTTTAACTCTTGGTAATGGTAGTGAATTTACATTCATATATGATTATACTGATGAATTAAAGTCAGAAAACTTACATTATGGTGTTGTTTATTGGAATAATATGGAGTGGGTAGGACTTTTTGCTGTTAATAACAAGTATAGAGTAACAGAAATTGACTTTGTTTGTGATGAAGATTTTAGTGGTAATGAATTAAGACTACAAGATGAATTAGGTAAGTATGTTTATCAAGTTAAAATGTTCTTAGAAGATGAAGTCATCCCACAATTAATGAAGTAAATTATTGTTTTTTAAGTAATTAAACATTTCTTTTGCCAACATTTCACCAAATTTAATATCAGACGGATAATGTGCTTTAGCCATTTGTCTTGAATAAACAATATCATCTTTTATTTTTTTTAAATCTTTTTTTAGTTTGGGGTATTTGTGTGATAACACGAGATAAAGTAGGTTAGATTGTGTTGAGTGTCCTGAAGGGTAAGAGAAACCTTTTGTTGATTTTAATGATGGGTCATTTAATGTTGGATCATTTCTAAAGGGTCTCGGACGTTTATAATAATTTTTTAAATCTAATACAATTTTAGCACAATCCCTATCTAAATTTAACACTAAAATCTTTTCATCTATACCTTTTGTTTTTAAATAACCCAAAAAACTTCCATCAATATCATCCTTTTCTTGTACAAACCTCTTTTCTAAATCTATTGTTTTTAAATAATCCAATTCCTTTTTTGTTTTTTTACTGGTGTCGGATGATGGTGGATATTCCTTAAATTTAGAATAATCAAAATCCTTAAATAAACTATCCTTTGATAGTTTATCTTCAAAAAGGAACATCAATTCCTTTATTCTGATTATTTCTTCAGGTAGCAGCATATTTATATTATATAAATATAAACTAATATACAGATTTTTATGATAACAAAAAAAGATTTTTTAAATAATGGTATTAAAAATACAAATGTGGTAACAGAACAAAAATCCACTAAAGACTTTTCTGAAATGATGTCATTATTATTACATTCAAGAACTCAAACACACATTTTACATTTACAAACAAAATCATATGCCGAACATATGGTTCTTAATGGGTTTTATGATGGTATTGGTGGTTTAATTGATGGTTTAGTTGAATCATACCAAGGACAATATGGAATTATTGAATCATATAAATCATATGATATTACTTCATATAAAAGTACAGAATCAACAATTAAATATTTGCAAGATTTGTGTAAAAAGGTAACAGATCTTAGAGATTGTTGTAAGGATTCATATATACAAAATCAGATTGATACTGTGTGTGAATTAATTAATTCAACACTTTATAAGTTACGTTTTTTAAAGTGATTATTTTTTTGAATTACTAATTACAACATCCATTGGGTTATTCCAATTATCTAAAATGAATTTTTTACACTTTTGACCTTCGGTTGCATGTTTATGGGGATTAACTTCCCCATGACCATAAATACTGTCTGACGAATAACCTAAACTTTTTATAAGCCTATAAGCACTTAAACATTGATTTAATAATATATCATTATCGTCACTACCAATGATTTCAACACCTTGAGTTGTGTTATTATTCACATCAGGATGACTAAGTGAATCTTTAATGTGTCCTCCTCGTGTTCCTCGTGGTAATGTTTGGTATATATCACCTTTTCTATCAATAACCCATTGTACACCTAAACATCCACTTTTACAAGTCCCCACTGATCTGGTATTTAATGTATTTATTACACCTTCAGCGTTACCTCTACCACCAGTGTGATGTAAAATAAAATATTTATCTTTTTTAAGTGCTTCACCTTTTCTTTTATATGTTGAAAGTGAAGATAAATCACCCTTAATTAATTCTGAACTAACCTTTTCTTCCGTTGAATTAGAAATATCCTTTAATATACTTTCAAATTCATCAGCATTTATAGAAGCTTTACCACTATAATAACTATCTCCACGTTTTACTGATCCACTATTACCTGTGGTATCTTGTAATACAGGAAGTGATGACCACTCCATAGCTAAACGTTTAGCTGAACCATATAAATCTTTTTTTAAACTATCTATTGTGACAGAACGTTTATTATTAACAAGATACATAAAAAGTTTATTTTGATTAGTAGGATTAAATAAATCGGTTTCACTTAAACCAGCACCTTTTACCTTATCTAAAAGGTTTTTAAATTGCCACCTACCAACAGCATTATCTGCCATACTTTTTTGTGTTAAGAAATCTTGAACTTCCTTGAATGTTTTTGATGTTGCATTTACCAATCCCTTTTTTTCTAACGTCGTATTTGGGTTAAGTGATGTATAACTTGAACTTTCTTTACTGGCAATTAATTTTGCCAATTTAACCCATTCACCCGGTATACCAGGGAAATCACTATTATCAACCACATCGGTGTCTTTTTGAACTTCAGGTTGAACCAAAGGAATGACTTTACCCTTCGTATCTGTTGTATAAAATTTTGAATCTTCACCATAATCGGAACTCATACCAATAGGTGCTTGCTCAAGTATTGTATTTTTAAGTATATCTATTAAATTTAATTTTGGCATATCATAATAAATATGTATAAAAAATGATATTTATCAAATATGGAACAAAAAAATAGAACAAGAAATTTAAATGAAATGAATCCCGAACTTCATGAAGGTGATAGAATTATATTAATTCAAATGGATGGTGAATCATATCCCGTGGGTTCAAAAGGTATTGTTAAAGGTAAAATAAATCAACCAAAATTTAGTGCAACTGATCCTGGATATGGTTATGCTGTTGAATGGTATGATCCATTAGATGATACCTTCATTGGTAAACTTCCTTTATTACCAGAAGCAGATGCGTGGATATTTGATAGGGAATATTACCAATCATAAGATATTTATATAAAAAATATAAAATTATGAGAAATATGATTGGTATTACAAACAAAGAAAAGGAAGATATCCTAAAACAACATAACACAGTTTATGATGGTTATGCTGTTGGAAATGTAAATACAAATATCTATCCTTTAACTGTTAGAAATGATGCAAAAGATTCACAAGGAGTGACAGTTACAAATACAGGTGAAGTTAAACCTTATACGAATCATAATATTAATGAAATTGCAGCAAAACCATTAAATTATGATGAAATTGATCCGGCTTATGAATTTGATTCAGAAGGTCCTGGCGATGAAAATTTGGGGTATAACGTTTATTCTGACACCAAAAACCCTTATGATTTTGATTCTGATGGACCAACAGATGTATTTAATGAAACGGATTGTGAAGAATGCGATGATAATTTAAAAGAACATGTTAATAAAACTTTGGATATGTTCAAAAGAATTAAAAAATTTAACTAATGGAAATAATTGAAATTATATCACATTACATTGATAAAACAAAAAATTTAATATCAGTTGAATTTAGAGTGCTTGGTGATGATGAAGATATGGTTAGAGAAGATTTAATTGAATATTCCTATTTTGAGGAATTCGGATTTGATACAGATAATAACTTTGATATTTTTGAATCAATGATGGGTGATGATTATGACGAATGGGAAGATGAAGAATATGATTATATGGATGAGGATAAATTAATAACGTTTTTAAACGAATATTATGTTGTTTATTCTGATAAATTACCAAAACCACAATTTAAATAAATTGAATAAGTTAAACGAGAATATCAAAAGAATAAAAGACCTTATGAAGTTGATTGAATCCGAAGAAGTGGATACGACTGATGTAAATAAAGGTGAGGACGATCAAGAACCCATCCAAGTTCAAGGTAATGACGGAATGGATGAAGAAGTTATTGATGAAGAATTAAATGAAGAAGGTGAAGAAGCAACTGCTGGTACATCAGGTGGTGGACCATCACAAGGATATCCTTCATTAAACCTTTGGGGTACAAATGCTGCGAGAGGTAAGGGTAACCCAATAGGTATAACCAAATGGAAGTCAGGAAGAACATTCGGACCAACAGGAAATAATTATAAAGACGCATGAAGAATATACCATTAAATGAAGAATTATTAAATCAATTAAGACTTATCAAATATGATAGGTCAAAAACTTTATTGGAACAAACCGGTTATGAAGGGAGATTAGAAAAACAAGGTGAAGACGATAAGTACAACAAAGATATATTACTAAAAAGAGGAAAGTTTAAATCAGATTGTGATGATAAAGAATCATTTTTTCATGTATACCCCCGTTGTTGTAAATACCCCAAAAAGGCGGGTGTTCCTGAAGAAGGTGGTAAAGAGTTTATTCCATGGGATGAAAAAAATAGTTATGGGTATTGTAATTATGGTGATGGTAGAGGTGCATCAATTATGTTACCATTTGATGCTGAAATAACATTTACAACCAAACAAATCCAACGTAATTTAATTAAAGCATTGTTTAATGAATTTAAAGATATTAAATATAAAAATCTATTAATGAATAATTTTAGATATAGACAATACTTTAATATTGAAGAATATAAAAATAACCCAAAAAACGCAACTGATACAGCCCTTTTAAATTTTATTAGTGAATCGGTTGAAAAATCATTTCCTATTGATAGTATTATCAAATTTAAATTGATTAATAATCGGGAATATACAGGTATTTTAAAAACAGATTTAAATGGTTTATTTAATTTTTTATATTATTATGGTTCTGATGGTAAAATATATAATGGTCCGAGTATTACTGATAGAAGAACAAAATATCAAAAATTTATAGATGAATGGGGAACTATAGTTCAAATCAGTGTATTAATTGCAACATCTATAGCAACCGCAGGTGCGACTGGTATCGTTGCAACATTAGCGGAATTAGGTATTGAATTAACAACATCAACGATAGTGGCTCTTAGGGATTTTGAAAAGGGTGATAATATTACGGGAATTGCAGGTATTTTATCAGGAGGATTTTCCGGATTAAAGTTAATTCCAAGGTTTAGAGGTATTAATATTAATACCTTAAAAGAAGCAGGAATTGAATTAAAGGAATCAGGACTATCTATAAGTTCTACAGAAGATGAATATATTAAATTTATCACTAAATTAAATGAAGAAAAACCTGAAGTAGCATT